>Ga0123354_10000323_pt1 | contig 44104 bp, 41 predicted proteins | sample TergutLab28metaG_2_FD_97872 | JGI IMG/M metagenome (GOLD analysis project Ga0123354, IMG submission 97872) | Labiotermes labralis P4 segment gut microbial communities from Petit-Saut dam, French Guiana - Lab288 P4 | ecosystem: Host-associated > Arthropoda: Insects > Digestive system > Gut ... | reverse complement strand
TGTCACAGAGGACATGGAGGCGCATCCGTTTGTGTGTCCAGCATCAAGGTGCACATACGGATTCGCTGGACATGTAACCAAGGCGTACGTAAGTGATTCAAATCAAATTATGGTAGCGTATTGGTCGGTGTACGGTGATTTCTCGCCCACTCTGTATATTCAAATAATGGAAAGGTAGAAATACACAAGCAAAATTTGCACAAGTTGGGAGGGAGTAAAGTTAATAAAAATTACTCCTATATTTCATCCTTTGCAAAATCATAAAACATTAAATTTTGAGATGAAATACAGCAGGGTTATCTTACATATGACATGTTTCAAGTCAACTTGCATGGCCTCTTCTTTAGGAATGTAAACAATTCCCTTATTTTTCATCCACAATATATTTAGCGGTACTTCTGAAGTTCCATCATATACTATATTCAGTTCTTTGATGTTTACAAATTACCTTTCCAAGTATATTCGCTGAAACCAACAACTTTAAAACCTGTAATTTTCAATACTTTTCAGGAAGAGGGCAACAACAGACATAATGAGCAAACTTTGCAGTCCTGGGAAAAGGGACTATGCCGACATTGCTTCAAGATCATCAGCTTCATTTTATGATAACTGTCCATAGAATGTTAAATGAATGGATCTTCCTGTTTTTAATGTTTTCAGTGAAGGTGACTTAAAAACATTATCAAGGAAACCTGAGTTATAAGTGATATCAATATCTAATTTTATATGAACTGTCTACATGTTATAAGGAAGTATTTTCAACTTGGTTGTAATTGACAACCATCATCTTGGCTGTGCAGAGACAATGGATGTTGAATTTTACAACATTCTGTCCCAGTATTCATAATGCATACACATACTTCTTGTGCATATTTATATGTTTATTCATGATTTATAATCAGGTTCAGGAGACGGGTTTGCATAAAGAACATGATCCGATATGGGCCGTTCTAGTCCAGCTATTGACTTCCATCTCATCATTCAGATGATGTACTACTGTACACAGACTACATTATTCCTTTGCAACTATAGACTTGTTGACATCACATACAACCAAGTGATAAAATACACTGCGGAGGAATACATTCAACTGCAGGAGTAATTTTGTAACCCAACAACTTGTGGCTGTTGATTACAAAGTGCAGTACTTTCTGCAAGTGTATAAGTCCAGAAAGCTATTATTTTATCCCACACTTTTTGATCTAACAGAGGTGTTTCTTGGGTAATTTTTAACTGTACAAACCCATAAATAAAACGGTAGCTGTGTACTTGTAAATTTATTTACTTATTTTAACACAGTTTAAGTAAGTTTATCTGTGACAGTATTTTGTAAAATCTACATTAAACTCGGCCAATATTGGCATTATTGTTGTACTGGCAAATGTTATATAAGTCCAAGAATTTCTAAGTGGTTTTTACCTTCGTCTTGTCCAGCCAAAATTTTAGTTTAAAAATCTATAAGCATGTTACACATCATGCCCACAGCTGGCTTTACATAGAACTTAATGAGCCACAATCTGGGGTCTTACAATTTGAGGAGCACCTAAATTCTTTATTTAAAAAAAAAAAACTGCCCCCGAAATTACTTAGATAAAATATTAAATATTGGTTGGTCATTTTTTCTATAGTACTTTGAAAGGTAGAGAGGTATCTTGCATTTCTCACCACTTAGGGCCTCACAAAAATTATAACTAGTGTCCTGTTTATGCCCATCTCATTATAAATTTCATCACCCTCCTGACACTTTCTCTCTCTTATGCCCAGGCATCATCTAGTGTAGCAGTTCCTCATTTGACTTGTAAGATACAAATAATGTATCCAAATTTTACTTAAGTGTTGTAGGTGGACAGATATTTCATAACTGTTTAATGTACAGTTTATTTTATTTTATATTTTGCTTTCATTATGGATTATCATGACATACATTTCTGCATACAACTTATGCAATCAGGGCATTATAAAAATAATAGTTACTGTCTGCATCCAACATATAGAGACACAAAATCAAATAGTGATTTTTCGGTTAGAGACATAGGGCATCAACACAGTCTAGTTGAAGAAGTCATTCATATTATCACTCTTATGACCTTAATATTAGTAGATGTTGAGTTATGTTCATCATTACTCTAAGTTCAGCGCCTCTATAAACATGTGTATTGCATGTAACACAAAAACACTAAAATAACAAATAAAACAGCTCTCTCATGAAGCCGTCTCTAAAACAATATTTCATACACCCTTAGCAATTTAGCATAGCACTCCTTGAGATTGCTTTGACTAAATTCCTTTACGGCTGCTTGTGAGAGACCAGGTTATATAATCAGCTTGTGTCCTACTTATTGAGTAGCGATTATAGCTTACAAACTGTACACAGTGCAGTGTATGTTGTGGTCTTCTGGGTTTTAACAAGTCTTGTAAGCGACTTTCAGGTTTCAGATCTTCCTGACAATCAAGGCAGCAGGTTCACCTAACATGGTGGTAACCACCTACAAGATGGCAGGGCATCATAATTAAGAATATAACATCTAAATTTTAATCCCATTGGAAACCTTGAATGTGGAACATAATTCAAATTGATTGTGTCTGAATATGTATCTTAGTTGTGCTGGCTAATTTATTTCTCACCTCACTGAAGCTTTGTACTGTAGTAGGAATCCCAGCAATCAGATGAGCACTTTATTCTTACTACTAGTTGACTTTTCTTGCAACAAAATACTATATGATAAAATACTATAATTCCAGCCAGGAAAATTAGTTGCTGGCCTCTCACTGCAGGGGTCTGGGTATAACTCCAGGCCAGTCCATATGGGATCTGAGATAAATAAAATCCACTGACACAGCTTTCAGCTGACTACTTCTGTGGTCCCCCACCAGTATCATTCCACCCATGCTACATACTCATATTTTATTCACCTACCATCATAATACAATCTTAGTATTTGACAACAGAGTTAAATAAAACACACACATGCACACACATGAGTGAACTTTGTAAGTCTGTTCATATACATTGTACTAGTATATACAAAGTAATGAACATGCATTGAACAATGAAATTCAATTGCCAATACTGTAAGGGATCCAATGTTCAACAGCTTGCTAGTAAGTTGATTTTATTTTGTGATACAAAAAAAATGTGTCTCTTATCGCAACCACCGGCATATTTGAGTGTTATAATCAGAGTTGAGTGAATTTTGAATGAAAGAAGTCTAGATTGTTGTAATCAGATAAAGCTCTATTCCAAAATTACAATAGCTTCCTCATAAGTCCTGCAGCTGAATACGAAAATTACTACAAGAGTCACTGTGCCAATTTATTATTGTGAATTACTGCTGTGTGCAGACAAACTTTCTCTTAGAATCACCACTTTCATTCTTTAGAGTGTAACTACTGTACACCAGAAAAAGAAGTAAAACTTTCCCATAACAAGTCATGAATACTCAGATGAGGGATGGTGTGTTGGGCTTCCATCCTTTCTTTGGCATTTGGCACAACTAGGGTGGCAGAGTTGTCAGCTCTAATAAAGCTGTAATGTACCCCTGTGGAAATTCGTTATTACTGAGTGGACCCCAGGGCTACTGAATATGCAGAGAAGAAAAAAGATCGGTTGAAAATTTTCAAGAACCATACTGGGAATAGAACCTGGAACCTCCCACCTTGTGGTGCAGTGTGTCAACCAACTGTGCCACCTCTACTGTACATCAGAACACCACAACAACTATCAATGACAGCCACATGGACTTTAGTCCTAATCTTTGATATTACAGACATGACATGAACAATACAACACTGGCTAAGCTTTTACCTTGTAAAGGAAGAGAAAGTTAAAGTGGTGGGCCTGTGAAACTTCCTTTCCATGTATAAGTATTAATTAAACATGTATTCTCAGTGTCCAGCTTAAATTGATGCACTATGAAATTACTCACTTGTTCATAGATACAATGTGGTTATTAATTTGATGTTTGTTGGACCGTGCATCATTGTGATAAGTGAGGAATAAAAACCAACTAGATGCTTTAGCCTGCAGCCCAGACACTACTCCAGCTTAACTGCACCTAACCTTCAACCTACAGCAAACCAAGAACGAAATGACCGATGTGGTAATCAACATTATAGTTGAGAGCTCCTGATGATGGGCATAGTAGTGCCCGAAACATGTTGAGCCTATAAGAAGTAAAATAATAAGTGGCATCTAGTTGGTTTTTATTCTTCAGTTATGTGGTTATTATTTTGTAAACAAATCTCATTCCATGAGTCAGTGTCTTGACAGACTGTATTCCACATTCTGAAATATTTTTATGCCAAATTTTGATGATTTACATTATGTTATATTATATAATTATGGCACATAAAGAACAATATAAAAAACAAAATAACTATTTATGCTGTTTAACTAAATCATAATGCTCACACATATCAGGCAAACACAGGCATAATAAGGGACTGGTCCAGATTTACACAGTGGGAAACCTAATCCAGTATATGTAAGTAAAATAATACTGTAGATCCATTTGAAATATTTGAAACCTTGGTATTACAACAGTGCTTCTTATTTATATATATATATTGTGCATTATTAGTAGAAAATGAAAGTGAATGAAGGTCTCTGATCTTGTACCTTTCCAGTTTCATTTTTATCATTTCATTTAAGTTACATTTTTTTTATGGCTATGATAAAAAATTGTATTTTAGAAAAGCAAATACTTCAGCTTGAAAAAGCCAAAATGAGAAAAAGCAAAAGTACTGTATAACCATCTACCATTAATCAATATTGATCATTCCAGTTTTATATCAACTCTGTTATATATATATATATATATATTCCTACTTTTCAGGGTAATGAAACAGAATTTGCTCACTTGCACAACAACTAATCATATATAAAAACGAATGCATGACCAAACACACCTGGCAGATGCAACAGATAAAAACTTAAACTCCAACAACACCAAACTTTCAGTGTGAATAAAAAAAGACTGCTTTTTTTAGGTGGTTTTAATTGTTTCTGCCATAGCAGAAACCAATTCTTATCTTCTCCCCAACCAGTGACAATGTAACTGTGGATGGTTTACACATTGCTAGTTGGTGTACTCTTCTTGGATGTGAATAAATGGTTTGAAATGGACAGTCTTATAACTGAGTGTCGAAAGGGTAAATGTTGGAGAGTAGAAGAATAGAATGGAATAGAATTTATTTCCATTCCATAGATCCTTAATATAAAAATGCCAAGGATGTGAAACATGTGAAGCAAAGCAGGAAAAGTGAGAAATAAATGAAGACGTGCCTGGCCTATCAGTTTTTGTGGTCATGTTTGTGTGTGTAAAGGTAAAAAAGTTGACCCTGCACATGCAAGGAAGTTACATGGATGGCACAGATGTACAATTATATGAATTCTTAACCACATCACATGATGGAGGTTAGGAGTTAACGTCATGCCCTAGCTGCTTTATGATTGGGGAAATGTGCCCTGGTTACCTTAGTATAGTAGACTGGGTGAGCCCCAGAGCCAATCCGGACTTTTCTGAAAAGTGAAAAATCTATTGTTTCTGCAAGGAAATATATATAATTGTGGAAGTGTGTGTATGTGTGTTATAAGACTTCTGCAATATGGGTAGTTTTCATCAGAATATATGTGTTGACTGGGGTGTGGTGTGTTGGGACATGGTGGTGGGATGATGGAGTAGATAGTGTGGAATGATTGTTAACCTCTTTGGTGACTACCAATTTACACTGTAGGGACAGTCACTTTCCAGTTAAGGGCCAGTCAAATATTCATCAGTGTGTCTGAATAGAATTGTCAACAACATTGATCATATGCGAAGCATGTTTTTGTCACAAACAGATAATGCTAGCAACATAAACCCAAATTGTATAAAAATAAGTAATAAAAACATCCCATGCATCCAAGATTTAGGCAAGCAGACAATAGGATATGAAATATATCATAAAAATAAAAAATATAAAGCACTAGTTCAACATAAAACTATTACGGGTCCACAACTGGTCTATGAAAATGACATATATTTCCTGTATTACTGCTGAGTGAGAACTTCCCACTGTAGTCATAACAGGTCTTCCTGTGCCCATATACAAGCACGGCACTTCACACCAGCTCTTGCAACTAGGACAGCACTGCAACTCACAAACAGCTCTTTTACATGACTGTGCTGTGAACTGACCTGCATTACACTGGTAATTACTCGCCCCACTGCTGTGACATGCTTTGCCCACCTGCCAACAGAGAGGCCAGTCAGGTGACCACATCGCATAAAAGGTGAGGCATTCCCAGCACACAAGCATTGTGCTGCTTGTCAAATACCTGGAAGGATATCTCAGTGACCTAGAGCAGTGGTTGAGAGAATGGAGGATTGCCATCAATGTCTCGAAGAATACGGCTATGTTCTTCGCAGAGGCTGATAGATACGGGGAGTGTTGAGACTTCTCCTAAACAGGAGAAGTGGTCTCTCCATCAGGAATGGAGTTCTGCTGTACAAGCAGGTCATCCGCCCTACGATGGACTACTCATGCCCTGTTTGGAGGCTGCTGCTTACTGCCATATCAGGAAATTGCAGGTGCTTCAGTCCACGTGTCTTTGCATTGCTACCTATGGAACTTGGTACATTGGTAACAAGCAAATTGATGAGGATTTGGGAGTTCCTTTCTTTACCAACCACATCAGGTCTCTAACTGAGAAATTTGACTCCTCAAAGTTAGCTGATGCGGGGAAACCCCTTAATTACGCAGCTCAGCAGCTGACCGAGCATTGACCTGGGTTCCTTAAAACAGGGAAATCGGGATCGACAACTTGTCCTGGCTACCCGCAAAGACGACCATGTTGTTACATTGAATTGTGCTCAACTGGCATTTTTCAACTAGCCTGATTGAGGTGATTTCTATGCTTTTTTCTCAGTTTTAAAGCAAATGCCACAGCATAATATGCAAAGACGGGTCACGGTCCGCACTCTTCCCATGTAAGGCGGCTAAATTTCACCGTGACTTAGTCTAACTTTAAACATGACCATTTTGAGTACGAATCCCAGAAAGCCTACCAGCCAAAATTATGCCCCTACATCAGGCCTCTTGCCTCTTAAACAAAGCTCCTCAGTTGCCTACGTCTGGGTCTTCAACCGCGACGGGAAATCGTTAGCGTAAGGGCAATTTCAGTTATAGTTTAAGATGTCTGTTACTGATCCCAGCGACGCGGTTAACGCAGGAATGGCTATACAGACCGAGGGACGTCGACTTGCGCTTTCACGCAAGTCTCCACCCTCAGTTTGCTCTTTGGTTAGTTGGTATTGAGCTTCCACCAATCATTCTTCGGAAGCTGGGGAAAGCAGTGGCAGCTGGCAAGAAGAAGAAGAAGGCCCTTGCGGCATCCAAGGCTAACGCAACGAGTGCTTCTGTCCTTGAGCGTCAGAGCGGATTCGGGAATGTGGCTCTAACCTCCCGCGAGTCTCCGCAGCTACCCGTGAGCAAAGGCAAGCTGAAGAGTTTTCCAGCTCAGACGGCTTATCCGAGCCCGCCAATCGTCTCCCTACACCCGGGCATCTGTTCGTTGACGGGCCCGCGAGCCAGGGCTTCACGGGCGAACTAGCTGCCGAGGGCAGCCGGCAACTTGTACCCGCCGAGGGTGGGCTGGCATATGCTGCGGTGGTAGCCGGGCGCGCCGGTTCGCCAAGTGGGTCGCACAAACCCCTAGCCAAGGGTTCGTTCCACTCTGAACCCGCTGCCTTGCCTGAGGCAGCCACTAGGCATATGTCTCTCGGATACATGTCCGGGCCTCTGTGTGGCAAGCCTGATAGCACCACTTCAAAAGCCCAAGTGGCCTTTCCCAAGGGTGAGCGGCAATATAAGATCCCCATCGACATCTCATGGGTCACGGACACATGTGGCGCTCTGACGAGTATTCGGGTCTCGTACCACAGTCGATTCTCAGCCCAGCCGTTCACCTTGTCTGCCGCCCTCTCTCTCGGCGTCTCCGCCCACAGGCAAATGCGCATGCGCGCAGAGGCAATCTGTGATGTCGGAGGTCATTTCCGTATGTTTTCCGCGACCACAAAACACCACGGATTTACCTCGGGCGCGGATGACTTGCTGCGTCGGCCGCCTGCGGCCGCTATATTTACACTCTGTTCGATAGTAGTTCCAAATACTTTCCCTGACTGTGATTGTACCCATGGTGTGAATCGGTAGCAAATTCGAAATTTTAACGTGGAAGGTTCCATGCGCGCGAGCGATTCTGTGGCAGTGAATTTACACCCTGTGGTAGGTACTCGCAAGCACAGATTACCCCCGCTGCCAATATGTAGGCGTTACGAGTTATAACTGTACTCGGCGGCAAGCAGCATGGACCAGACAGTAATCTGTGAATCTTCGTATGATCCATGGTGTGGTAGTCGCATAGATAACGTTGGAATTGCAGGTAGTACATAGCTTTACGTTTTCAATAAGTAAATTTAATTATTTATTGCCGGTTGAATGGAACGTAAATACCCAAAATTAAATTGTTGCCAATCAAAAATGTGACTTTTTTTTTCTCACTACAAGTTTTCTATATTGTACCTTAACCTTACGAAAAGTGGTAAAATATGACCTCAATTGCGTGTTAATTGCAGGTAGTTATGAATCCCGATGGAGAATCGGTTACACCTAAAGGAAGAGGTCGTGGCTTTTCTCGGCCTGAACCGGTTTACAGAGAATTGCGACGTCCACATGCAGAAAAGAGAACAGGTATGGACGCCGATATGAAAATGGAAGGTTAATGTAGAATATTGTGTAAGGAATTCAATATATTGACTAGCATGGAATAAATCTACCCGTTATAATTACATATTACTTACCTTTTAATGTGAATAATAAGGGCAGTATGTGATGCGCAGGTTTCTGGTATGTTATTTGATACATGTAAATGGCAGATGACAGCATGCTGTTCATTGCATTTGGGCCCCAAACTCTTTGATGCTAGTGGCCTCCCAGAGCAACATAATAATATTGATAGTGAGATGTAGTAGTTTTACTTGATTGTAGGCAGATTTACAGTGTGATGCTATCGTTGAAAACATCATTAGGTCACAAATTTTCTAACAGCTGTGTGGAATTATGAAACCAATGAAAAGCATGAATCTTCACCACAAGCTCTCTGTCCAGTGACAGAAACTGGTCTGTACACTTAATAAGAAGTTTCTTGTAAGCATCTGTCTGTAAGTGATTTTTTGCATGCTGTTTATATTTTATATTCCTTAAATGTCAATGGAAGTGATAAACATTATAAAATTCCTGAAATTTGGTTTCTTAATATGGCCATTGTTACTCGCTGGAAGTTTGTTGTGATTGTGGGCATTCTTATTTTGAGTGCTGGGTTAAAACTCATCATTTCAGGTGTCATTTAGCATCTGTCTGAGAGTACCATTTTATACATAACTACCCGATACTGCAGTATATTGGAAGTATAAATAAAATAAAACGGACACAATGTGATGTGTTCTATCAAGTTAATATTGGAAGTATATTGTTGCAAGCTTGCTATGGCAAATAATAGTGTGCTGAAAAACAATGAACTCTATTCCCACTCTTTCTGGATGTAGGAGTGAATGCTTTCTGAGGATTTGGTGTGGTTAGAAGATTATTATTTGCATTCACTTCTTTTAGTTGTTTATAGGTTTATGTTCAGGTTTCTGATGATTTTTTATTTGGCCTGTATACCTCTTTGGGCATAATTTCATCCCTGCTGTATGCTTATTAATATTACAGTTTTTTTTTTTTTGCTTTAACAATGCACTAACTGCTGCAGTATTTTCATGAAATGGTAGATTGGAGACATTTATGAGAAACTGGTGAGCTATTTCAGTTTTGGTTAAATCTTGAAAAATAATGAATGCTTTACATGGAGACCTGTGTGTATTTCCATGTGCATGGAAAGTGTTAACTCAATTAGGGCTACCATATATCCTCTTGTCCCTCTTTTTTAGCTCAAACATTTGCTTCAGAGAAGCTTTTTTTTTTTTTAATTTGTAGAAGTGTCTGAATTTTTTAGTATTTGTTGTATCTTACAGCTTTTGCATATTTTTATGGTACTGAAATGCAATAAAATATCTGTACTGCTTTCTAAAGAAGTACATAATTATATTGTCATTGCCCAAGTCAAACATAAAGATACAATTTTAATATTAATTTTGTGCATGTAAATTGATTTTATAAATTAAAGATATTTGATTCAAGCAGGTGACCTTTGCAATTTTGAGGAAAACTGTGGTGCAGAAGTTCTGAAGAATTTGAAGTTAGTAAAAATACATGCTTAAAGAATGTCTCACTCAAAATTTTATGCCCAAAAACTACTACTGAGGAACAGATAGGGGTTTGGTGAAAAGCATGACAGATTCTGTGCTGGAATAAATTGTGTGTGCAATATGTGTGTGTGTGAAATATTTGGACAAGTGGATGAAACCAGTGAAAGATTTCACTTGTTTTATATAGATGATATTTAGTGATCCCCAGAATTTGAGTGCTGTGGAACTTTATATTCAATTCCTGATTAATAATGGATTGCTGGTTGATGATGTAAAGTGTTTTGATCCACTTAGTCACCTGAGAACATACATGGGAAGTGGCCTCAATGATAAGAAGAGTTCACCAGTTTGCTAGCACACCAGAAGTGGACCAGATACTTTTAAAACTCAAAAAATGGCCAGTGCCACTTAGAATTGTAGAAGATTTCAGAAGTCTGTAACAGTTACCCTCACAAGGCAAATATAGAGTGGTTTTTCTCGTTGATGCAAGCCCAGTGGACAAAAGAAAGGAACATGCTGAATGTTGAGTCATTCAGAGGGGACTTATTCCTACAGTACAATTTTAGAGGAATTTCTTGTAGAAATTGCCTTCCTTCCTGAATGGCAATGCATAAATACAGTGCTAAACAAAATGCTATCTGTAGAGAAGTATAAAAGGGTGTATGAGAAGGAAGATGACTAGAGAACTAGTGGTAGACTGTGCATTATGTGTATATTGTATATAAATTTGAATAATTTAGTTTTAAAGTTGTATATTTTCTTCAACCATGATAAGTGGGTCCCTGTCACCATGACATGGTGTGTCCACAGGCTGTGGGTAGAGGAACAGCCTACAATATTGAGGGTGGCTGCGAATATATTGAATAAGCAGTTACTGACAGCCGATAAGGGGTGGTCCACCAGACTGGGGGTTGGACAAGGTGTTAACAACTCCTCACTATATAATCTGGCCTTGTTACTAAATGGATACATGTGCCTGGGGCCTGGACTGATCTTTGGTACAACCTAAGCAGTGGAAAAGGGGCATGAAATTTGGTACATGGAATGTAAGGTGTCTGTATAGGTCAGAGTCACTTAAGACAGAAGCCAGGGTATGAGCAAGATATAAACTAGATTTTGTGGGTGTGCTGGAAGTTAGGTGGGACAAAATAGGCAATCTAAGAACAGGATTTTACTTTTTCTATGGAAAAGGAAACAAAAATCATCAGTTGGGAACAGGATTTCTTGTACACCACAGAACAGTATCAGCAGTTAAGGGAGTAGAGTTTGTTAGTGATAGGATATCCTATACAGTTCTGAGAGGTCACTGGTGTATTACCACTGTTTTGATTTTGCATGCACCAAGTAAGGAAAAAAGTGATAATTCAAGGGACAGTGTTTATGAGGGATTAGAGCAGGTTTTCAATCATTTTCACATGTACCATATGAAAATTGTATTAAGAGGTTTTAGTGCAAAATTTGGAGAGGGGATATTTTCAAACAAACAGTTGGGAATGAGAGTCTACATCAGGATGGTAATAATAATGGTGTTAGAATAGTAAACATTGCCACATCAAAAAATGTAGTTGTTATGAGCATGATATTCCTGCACCAAAACATTCATAAATACACCTGAACCTCTCCTGATGGGCAGGCTTGCGAGGGGGTGCTGATAAGTCCTTAGTCCGACGTACTTCCCAATGTTGTAGAATGGAATTGATAGTGTCTTTGGAAAGAGGGGTCTGTTCATGTGCCAAATTACAAGTCTTTTCTTGTTACAGAGGCTGAAAGGAAGCATGTCAGGCGACGCGCGCAATTTCAACAAAATAGAGACATGAGCTATCATCAAGTTTTTTTTCCTGCAAGGCAAGGTGCCTAAGGAAATTCACGCCATTCTGACAGAAACATTAGGGAAACATGCACCCTCATATACCACCATCAAAAACTGGGTGGCCCAATTTAAACGTGATTTTTCCACCTGTGATGCGCCTCATCCTGGAAGATCCAAAACATTGACCACCCTGGAGATTATTGATCAAATTCATGAGCTAATCTTGGAAGACCACCGGATTATGGCTAAATCAATAGCTGAGCGACTGGGCATCTCACATGAGTGGGTTGGATCCATCATTCATGAAGATTTGGACATGCAGAAGCTCTTCGTGAAGTAGGTCCTGAAATGCCTGAATGCAGATCAAAAACGTCAATGGTGCCAGTCGTCTGAGCAACTTTTGGAATTTTTTTGGTGCGATCCAAATGATTTCCTGTCGTGATTGTTGACCGTGGACGAAACCTGGTTATATCACTATAACCTGGAGTAAAAACAACAATCAGTGGATTGACGTCATAGCGGCTCACCCCACCCCAAAAAATTCCAAGTACAAAAATCTGCTGGAAGAGTTCTTACCTCAATTTTTTGGGATCAAGATGGCATCCTCCTCATTGATTATCTTCCACAGGGCCAAACTGTCAACGCAGAGTATTACTTATCTCTGCTGGTGCAATTGAAGCTCATTTTGAAGGAAAAATGCCGCAGGAAGGTCACCAAGGGGATCTTGTTCTTGCACGACAATGCTCTGGCTCACCGGGCACTTGCAACCCAGAAGAAACTGTCCTACCTGGGCTTCCAATATCTTGATCACCGACCCTATCCTCTGGATCTGGCCCCATCAGACTACAGCCTGTTCCCTGGGATGAAAAAACAGTTGAAAGTTCGCCATTTTTTGTCCGACGCGGAGGTCATTGCTGCTGTGGTAACCTGGTTGGATGGACAAAATTCTGAATGTTTTTTTGAGTGGCTTGCAGAAGTTAGAGCAATGGGTTAAGAAGTGTATTGAGCTTTGTGGGGAGTATGTTGAATAAATTCTGAGTTTGGTCGCTGTAGCTTGTTTCTGTCCTGGTCGGGCTAAGGACTTATCAGCACCCCCTTGTACAACCAGATTGATCACATGTTGAAAGATAGGAAATGGAATATGAATATACTCGATGTATGATCTTTCGGGGGAGCTGACTGTGATATTGATCACTATCTTGTGGTTGCAAAAGTTAGAGAAAGATTATCAGGAAGTAAATAAGCAGCACAGAAGTTTTGATGTGGAAAGATTTAATCTCAGGAAGCTAAGTGAGCCGGAGGTTAGGAAACAGTATCGGTTTAAGATCTCAAGCAGGTTTGCAGCTTTGGAGAACTTTAGTGATAGCGAGGACATAAACAGGGCTTGGGAAAACACTAAAGAGAATATAAGAACCTCAGTTAAAGAGAGTCTAGGTCTGCACAAATTGAAGCAGCATAAATCATTGTTTGAAGAAGAATGTTTAGTTTTTTTTATCAAAGGAAGCAGGCTAGCATGCAGTGGTTACATGATCCAAACGGAAGCATTGTGGATAATCTAAACAATGTAAGACTTGAAGTTGGCAGACATTTCAGGAAAAAAAATAAGGAATATCTGAAAGCTAAAATTGATGAAGTTGAAACTAACAGTGAGATGAGAAATATCAGACTTGTATAGAGGTATCAGTGACTTTAAGGAGGGTTACCAGCCTAGAAATAATATGGGACTCCCACAGTATTTTGGCTAGGTGGAGGAATCATTTCTCTCAGCTGTTGAATGTACATGGGATTAATGGTGTTAGGCAGACAGAAATATGTACAGCAGAGGCACTAGTGCCTGAGCTGAGGGCTTTTGCGGTTGAAATCGCTATTGAAAATCTAAAAAGACATGTATTACCAGTTATGAATCAAATGACAGCAGAATTGATTAAAGCAAGGGGTAGAACAATTTGCCCTGAGATCCATAAATTTATTAATTCTGTTTGGAATAAGGAGGAATTGCCTGAGGAGTGGAAGGAGTCGATCATTGCATGTATTGATAAGAAGGGTGATAAAAGAGATTGTAGTAGTTATAAAGGCATATCACTTTTGTCAACTATGTACAAAATTTTATCCAATATCCTGCAATGATGTGCAGAGGATGTTATTGGGGATCGTCAGTGTGGATTTCAATGCAGCATGTCAAATGCTGATCATATATTCTATATTTGTCAAATACTTGAGAAAAAATGAGAATACAATGAAACAGCGCATCAGCTATTTGTAGACTTCAAGAAAGCCTATGATTCAATTAGGACGAGGTCTTGTATAATAATCTAATTGAGTCTGGTATCCCCGTGAAACTGATAAGGCTGAAAAAAATGTGTCTGAATGAAACCTATAGTAGAGTTCAGGTAGGAAACATTTGTCTGACCTGTTTCCTATTAAGAATGGTTTGAAACAAGGAGATGCTTGATCACCAGTGTTTCTTATCTTTGCTTTGGAGTGTGCCATTAATACGGTTTAAGTAAACCAGGATGGCTTGAAATTAAATGGTACACATCACATTCTGGTTGATCCTGTTGATGTTATTATACTGGGGAAAAATGTACATACCATAAAGAAATTCACAGAAGCTTTTATAGTATCTAGTTAGGAGATTGGACTAGAAGTAAATGCTGATAAATCTATGCACATGTAATGTCTGAAGATTAGATGCAGGATGAAGTCACAATGTAATGATCGATAGTAGTTTCTTTGAATCTGTGGAAGAGTTCATATATTTGGGAACAACCTTAATGAATCAGAATTCTATTCAGGAAGAAATTAAGAGCAGATCAAAGTCAGGTAATGCTTGCTATCAGGTGATGCAGAATCTTTTGTCTTCAAGTTTGCTGTCCAAAAATATGAAGATTGAAATATACAGACAAAGAATATTGTCTGTTGTTATGTATGGGTGTGAAATTTGATCGCTGACATTGAAGAAAAAGTTGTCTGAGGGTGTTTGAGAATAGGATGTTGAGGAGAATTTTTGGGCCTGAGAGGAACGAGGTAACAGGGGAGTGGAGAAAACTACATAATGAGAAGCTTAATGATCTGTACTCCTCACCAGATATTCTTCGGGCAATCAAATCAAGAAGAATGAGGTGGGCGGGGCATGTAGTGTGTATGGGGGAGAGGAGAGCTGCATACAGGGTTTTGGTGGGGAAACCTGAGGGAAAGAAACCACTTGGAAGACCCAGGCATAGATAGGAGAATAATATAAGATGGATCTTCAGGAAGTAGGATGTGAGGGCATGGACTGGATTGATCTGGCTTAGGACAGGGACAGATGGCGGGCACTTGTAAATACGACAGTGAACCTTTGGTTATCATAAAATATGGGGAATTTCTTGACTAGTTGAGAGCTGGTTAGCTTCTCAAGAAAGACTTTGCTCCATGGAGTAAGTAAGTAAGCATATTTTCTTCAAATTGGCAATGCTAATTTTGTTTAATAAAATTGTAACTGTGTGTTCTTTTTTAAACCTTTTTTTTTGGATAATGTGTCCTCTTTTTTTTTTATATTTCAGTAAATGGGAAATGTCCACTTTTCTTGTGATGGATACATGGTAACCCTAAACTAGCTGAATGTTTATGGCAGTGAAATATGCTTTGATTGTAAGTTGTGCAGAAGAATAGAATTTTTTCCTCTATAAGTAAAGTTTTCAAGATAATTGAACAAAAGTGACATTATACATACTTCTCTGATCTGACAAATTGACGAAAGTCACACAACAGTATCATAATGAGTCATGTTTCAGTGCCAGCTTCCAGGTTTTCCGTCTGTGGGAGGTTATTGTAACATTTATATCAATCACCTGATACAAAAGGTTTCTTGTGAAACATCCCCACACAGGCAGTAGTGGGCATGACGATGCATGTATCACTGAATTTTATAAGCATATGTGAGGCCCTTACGGGATTTCGAAATGGGAATGTTTTCTTTTGGTGACATGCTGTTCTCAGAAAATTAACGCAGCTGTGGCCCTCCGAGTTCCCATATCACAAGCACACAGTAGATTACTGTTGACTTATGGTTCAGATTACATCTCTGTTGTTAGTCCAAGATAAAAAGCTGTGAAACATCATTAATGTCAACACTAACCCTTTTGTGTTTGGTTAAAATGTAAAATCTAAAGTTTGTATGAATGCGTACTCATACACTACCCTTTCACCCATTGTAGTGTTTTATTGGGAGCAGAATTTATGTTGTGGTGGCTGATGTCTTGATGCAGATAACCTGAATCTACTGTCGGATGGGGATGCAGAATTTAACATGCTTTTTATGAGTCTCAGTAACCATAATTAATGCTATAATTTGTTGGCAGCTTTAGAATGTTGTAATTAGTGACTGAGGTAGGCTTAGGGATTGTAATTAAAACTCATATTTAGTGTTCTGCACATATTTGTGTGTCATGTTATATTTTTAATCAGTAGTTTTTTAATTATAAAATGAGTATACGGATATATTTCTTCACCTGTTCTTTGCAAGCAGTGTTTGTGCATAAATGGGGAGCATACTATATTATCCATTTTTTAAATGAAAATTGTGAGGAACAAATTTGCAGTTGATTGACCATGAGAATGTACAGACCAGTTTGAGCTGCTGTCCTTAAATTTGGTTTTAGTTTTTCATACTAGCCCAAAAACAAACCATTCCAACTTACCTAAAGCAACTGGTTTCTGTATTTTAAAGGTATATTATTAAATTCTTGAACAGTGAGAAGCTGAATGCAAGGAGTAGTCTCTCTTACACTTAAAATGCTGTAATCTCTCATATAAATTGTAAAAGCAGAGTTACTCCTTTGCATATACACCATGACGTAAGGCGGTACACAAACACACTATCTAAATGTTGGTGTTGGGTTGAGGTATGTGGTCACTGTCAGGTTTCAGTGACTTAATTCTCGGGGGAAATGCTCTCAGTACCCACTGGATAGATAGGTGGGCTGCAGAGTCAGTCTTGGTATCATGACACATGTTAGCATTGCTGTTAGGTATTAGGACATATGCATTTCACATCATTGGCCAAACCAGCGTAGGACAGGGTTTGACTGGAATGCGTGTAACGATCTTGTAAGTTTTCATTGAAGATACTTACCTACACTTTGAAAAAAGTCACGTCACTGGAGTTTGTCCATTTTTGGGCTTATACTTACCTCTCATTTTTACCAAAGTTGTGTTTATCATTGGGTGTGTGGAGTTGCGATTTCCAGTTTCTCCTTTACCTGGAAGATAACATTCTCAGTCACTGCTACATGGCATATGCTGGGTATTCGTAGACCCATGGAAGTGTTCATTCTGATGAGAAACTGTATTTCATTTTGTGTAGTAAAAGTAATGTGTGTATTAACACAGAATAATATAGCAATATGGGCACAGTACAAATGTGATTGTGTTAATGCACCAGATATTTCTGTGTTGGGCTTAAATACAGAGCTATTGGCTTGTGGGGATGGGCTCTGTCATTACATCATATGAGGTGTATAACAACAGCATTAGTGTTGAATTCTTATGGCAAAGTGAAACAAACTGAAATGCACTTGTGAAGTCTGCAAGCATTAATGTAACCAAGTGCTGAGGCACTGAGTAGTGCAACAGAAACTTTGTAAGGGCTTAACACAACTGTGTGAGATTAGGTTTACCGGTAGTCTGCACAGTACTCTCTTTATGTGAACTAATTCTGTGCAGCTGAGAAACAACTTAGTTGCTAATCTGGTCACTAAATTTACTGCTTTGTGTGGATCTAAGTTTTGTAGAAGTGAGATTAAAAACAAAAGTAAGTGTTAAGAACTTGGGAATTAAAAACTATATAATATTTTACCAAGTTATTTAATGGAACATACACTTTTTTGAAGGAAACAAATCATTTTTATAGCAACAAACCTTCTGTTTTGTTGAGGGATATGTGTCTTACAAATTTGTTATCGTGGGTGATGTGATTGTACACGTATATGGTATGAGGACTTATTTCAAGAAATTGAACCCTTGTAAATCTGTGAACTGTTAACATGTTGAGTCTTTGTAATATATGTTAGTGACAAGTATGTTGAATCACGTGAATAGTTGTTTGTGCAGAGATTTTAGTGATGTGTCCTATACCAATTTCGTCAAGAAGGATGAAAATAAGACATGAAACATTAAAGTCTACTGGACCTTATCTTAAACCAGTCCACATTCTTTCCCCCTTATTTCTTCAAAATCTCTTTTATTGTTGTCCTTCCAATTATCCCAGCTTCTCCTGGCCTCATTTCTTGTGGTTTTAAAACTGAAGTGTAAAAATTTCTTTTCTTGCCTGTCTGTGCTGTGTGTTACATCTTTTCCTAACTGATTGATTCACCTTGCTGAAGGGTACAAATTGTGGAGCTCCTCAATGTGTAATTTTTCTCCATCCTTCTGTAACTTCCTGTCCCGTTGGTCTACATAACGTCTTTTATGTGAAGGGTTAAATTGTACTGCTGTGGCTTGTGGAACAAATACATGATTATCTCCCCCCCCCCCTTTTTTGTATGCTAGTTCCATGATAATGTACACTATTAAAACACTTAATTATCCAACAGATGCACAAATATATAGTTTGTAGATAAAATTAGAATTATTATAAAATATTTAAAATTGCCCCAACGTGTTTCGGATCACAAGGGACCCATCATCAGGGAGCTCTATACAGTGCTTGGCTAAAATTACAGTAATGGTTTTTTCGTGTCCGTTGATATGGACATAGTCAGTGTTATGGCAGCATATTTGCCCATGGTGCATGTGTGTATACTGCACAGTCTAGAGAGCCTCTCTAGACTGTGCAGTATACACATGCACCGCAGGCAAATATGCTGCCATAACACCGACTGCGTCCATATAAGCGGACACGTAAAAACCATTACTGTAATTTTAGCCAAGCACTGTATAGAGCTCCCTGATGATGGGTCCCTTGTGATCCGAAACATGTTGGGGCAATTTTAAATATTTTATAATAATTCTAATTGTATCTGTGTATTATGTATTTGTGCATCTGTTGGATAATAAAGTGTTTTGATCGTCATTGATGCACGGTACAAACATGAAGAATGTAAACTAGTTTAACACTAATAATTATATTTGTGTTGTGAATTGATACATAGTTCTTGCTTTAGATTTGGCAGCAGTAAACAGTAATAATGCTGAGCCTGGTCCAGTTGCTGAAGGAAGCATATCAACGACAAAGCCGTTATCTGTGGATGCGAAAGCATTTTGCTCCAAGCATGATCAGTCTCAACAATTAGAAGATTCAGGTTCCTACAATTCTTCTTTGCAGTAATGTAAACTAGTTTAACACTAATAATTATATTTGTGTTGTGCATTGATATACTGTATAGTTCATGCTTTAGATTTGGCAGTAAACAGTAATAATGCTGAGGCTGGTCTGGTTGCTGAAGGAAGCATATCAACGACAAAGCCATTATCTGTGGATGCGAAAGCATTTTATCCCAAAACTTATCAGTCTCAACAATTAGAACATTCAGGTTCCTACAGTTCTTCTTTGCAGTAAAGTAAACTAGTTTAACACTAATAATTATATTTGTGTTGTGCATTGATACATAGTTCTTGCTTTAGATTTGAGAGTAAACAGTAATAATGCTGAGCCTAGTCCACTTGCTGAAGGAAGCATATCAGCGACAAAGCCATTATCCGTGGATGCGAAAGCATTTTTCCCCAAACATGATCAGTCTCAACAATTAGAAGATTCAGGTTCCTAAATTTCTTCTTTGCAGTAATGTAAACTAGTTTAACACTAATAATTATATTTGTATTGTGCATTCATACATAGTTCTTGCTTTAGATTTGGCAGTAAACAGTAACAATGCTGAGCCTGGTCCAGTTGCTGAAGGAAGCGTATCAATGACAAAGTCATTATCTGTGGATGCTGAAGCATTTTACCCCAAAAATTTTCCACGTCAACAATTAGAAGATTCAGGTTCCTACAATTCTTCTCCGCAGTTAGAAGAGGTGAGATTTCCATGTTCTAATTTATGAACCACATAAATGAACGTTAACATAGTGGTTGGTATGTACCTTCAAAAGCAACATTTTCAGCTGCATATGCACACTGGTACGTCTGTCAACATGGATAATAGTACATGGTGACAATAAAAGAAGTTGTCATTGTTTAGTATTACAAAGAGATCATGATGATGGAAATGGACTGATATTGTGTTTTGCTTTCAGATATTTTTCAAAGTAAATAATGTAGTGCATTTGTAATGTTTCATATTGCTGTAATTTTTGTAGTTTTATTAACAGTTAGTTTAAATGCACCTATAGACACTATACTTGTAACAGATATAGTTCTTCCGGTGATTTAATGTGTACATTATTTCATGGGAAGCTGGATTTCTAAAGACAATTTTTCTTCCCACAGAGGTACCTGGGCCCTGAAATGATAGGTGAATCTCTGCAGGAAACTTGTTTTTGAGACTGTTCATGTGTGTAGATCATTATATTTGAAGTGCATTTGGCAACACAGAACAGTGTATTTAATGATATGCTGTTGCTAAGTAAACTGTGTTCTATGTAAAATGAATGAAATTGTGTATGGAATATCATGTATTGTAAACTTGAGCTTTTAGTTTTGTTGTTTTAATTGTGTGTGGTGTAAATTCTTGTCATTGACAAGGAAGTGATATTGTATAAAAGTTCTATAGTGGTGAAATTCAATGGACCTTTTGGGACTGGAAATAAGTTCAGGGTGTGCTCTGCAAAAGCCAGGAATATAAATTGTTGCCAGTAACGTTTCATGTTATTGGCAGTGTCTTTATATGACTGAGCATTTTAGCCATATAATTTGCATGGACTGTAATCAGCTTTTGGCACTGAAGGTTTAGTTAATGAAAAGAAATACTATGATGGGATGACATTCAGTGGAAAAAAATAGAACTATGTCTCACTCCATATTATATAATTTAACACCTGTCTGCAAGATTTGTCTTGCCATACAGAAAATACATCTGGTTTTTCGTACTTTGAAAGATGAAGGGAACTGGTTGGCCCAACACTAATTCTGTGTATATTTTGGCCTGTATCAGACAGGTAATTGGAGAAGGGGGGAGGGGGGGGCATTTGTGTGTGCTTATAGAACGAACATATTTAGCCAGGATTGTTCATAGAAATTCTCAGGTGTGAATGAAAAGCGTAAGTTCACTATGTTGCTACACCCCACTTTTAAATCTCAAAGAGTGTGTATTACTGTGTATAGTACTGTATTGTATGAAACGTCTTTACATTCAGTCTCTTGTTCGTCAGAATAAAAATGTTTGATTTGTAGGTGCCCCATCAAAACATGCTGCCATTCCAAATTCCAGTTGTCCCAAACTGGTCACTTGGACATCGAAACCTCCAAGACAGGCTTTATAATAATTGGTCACCTATGACCTCTTGTTCAGTCATTAAGGTTTGTCAGGTACATTAGTTGCTGCATGGACTGAAAATGTGTTGTTTGTAGTTTTATCTGCAGAATAACTGTATTTGATGTAACAGATAACAGTAAGAGACTAAACAATTCACATAAATAACTCGCCAAACATAGTAGACAGTTCACATGCACAAAAGATGGCTTTGTAATGATCCATTAATATAAAAAGACTCTGAACCTTTTTTTTCTGCCTCTAATAATAATGATTTTCAGTTTGCTGTTTATGAGGTGTGGCTATAAATTGACCAGAACTATTTTATTGCTTAGCCCGTCATATTGTATTAGACTTGATTGTGTTGAAATTGTGTCTGAGCATGCTTTTACTTCTGCTGGCTGTGATTTCAACATGAACATCAATTGTGTCAATTCTGTGGCAGAAATAAGACATGTGTGTTCATATCTCTTACTGTGAAATGAGTAACTGGAATTTAGAGCCAAAAATTAAGATTAAATTTAGTGTGAAATTAGGAACAAATACAAATGAAACTTGTGCAGTGCTCACTGAAGCATGTGGTTCAGAAGTTGTGCAGAAACCAAAGTGTTAACTGAGTGGCATAAACTGTTCAGAAAGTGTCTGGATGTTTATCTGCAGAGAGACACACCAACTCCCTGCAGAAAAACATTGATCCACCACCATGTTAAACTCTATCCTGGCCCATAATTTACACACTGAGTTCAAAGGATTTTGTAAAAGAATACACTACATTGAGGCCATGCTGCATCAGTTAAAATACACCAAGTTGTAGAAAATTATAATATGACCTTTTACTATGACACACAAGGACCTAATCTTGTAAAAGTCTTTATATGCATATTTTTAAAGTTAAACAGGTCTTACACTCTGATATTGTTTATTTTATGCTTTAACATTATAAAATTAGTGACGGTAAAAAGAGGCCCCTTAGATTTTTATTGTATCTTTCTTTGTATGGTTTTTGTATTGACGTGCTTGAGAATGGTCTAAGTACAGGCTGAAACATGTAACATACACATAATGGTAACCAACTGAATTAAAATAAAACCTGTTTTATGTTAGACTGAATAAGTGTGGTTTGCACATATCTGATGAAAGCATTGAAAAGTGTCCAGTATTGTTTGTTCAGACAGGACCAAACAGTCAGCTGGACTTACGTAAGAAATATTGATGGGGCTGCATGAAAGTGTATGTCAAAAAGGCCTGAAGCCTGGCCCAACAGTCGGTTTGTCTATCATGACAATGCCCTGGGTCACTAAGCACTCTCTTAAGCTGTATATGGCAAAATGAAGTCTGTTGTTGGGCTGTAACATCCCCTGTATTCTTTTATTTGGCTCTCTTTGACTTTTAGTTCTTTTCATAATTAATTACAGTCCTGGACATTGAAGACATTCAGAAAAATATAACAGCAGCACTGAAGGTTGTTTTGAAAGAAGAATTCCATGAATGTGTCCAGCAGTGGCAGCATTACTGGGCTGAGTATGGCTGCTCAGATGCATTATGTTGAATGTGGCCCCACTCACTAGGCCATAAATGTACAGGAATATTTGAAGTAAAATGATTCTGGGAACTTCATAGACACACCTCATGTTGATGTGTTAATGAAGGTGTGCATGATGTTTATATTTGTAGGTATGACAGAACAAAATGTCATTCACATGCTTTTAAATGTCAAAAACATACGTGGTTTGAGGCAGACATTTTTTAATTCAACCTTTGTGTTTTGTTGTAATTTGTATAATTGTGCTGCCAGTAACTCCTGTCTGTACTGTTGAAAGATTGGATGACAGGTACAGAAAGGAAAGGATGTGGAAGGAAGCATTAAAGGCCTAATTCAAGGGTGCACATATTTTCCAAAAATCTAGGCATCACTTCAAAATTACAGGTACCAGAAGGGTGACATCAAAGTCATACTTTGTACCCACAAATATTATGTGCCACTTTGCAAAATTAGGTCACCTTGGTGATCTGGTGCCTGGGATTTGTGCACCCCTGGTGCAATGTAAGCTGCTTTGATGACATTTACATGGAGGGGCTGAGGAAAACCACAAAAACCTCAGCCAGTTTAGTTCATTTCCAGTCAAGATTTGATCTGCACACTTTCTGAATTCAGGACAGTTTCCATAGCCGACTTCCTCAGTGCACCGTAGTCTTACATCAGACCAGAAGTGCTATCTCGTATTGAAATCTAGTCCAAGTGTTCAGTAAGGTCATGGTCTGTCATTTTTCACATGTTGAAAAGAATGTAGAGGCACAATTGCATAGATTTGTTTGTATAAAAGGTTGCTTAACTTGTTCAATGGTGGGTGCAAAATCATAAAACAAATGCGGTCTCTTATGTGCATGATTCAGAGTAGTTCATAACTTCTGCTGCTGAAAAGCTGCAGTTGTCTTGAACATTAATCATCATCATCGGCTCTACAGCCCTGGGTGGGCCTTGGCCTCCTCTTGAACATTAATACATTGGCTATTTTTTAATGTTTGCACATTTGTTTGATGGTTTGTGTTCCTCAAAGTATGTGGACGTACACACACCCATCCACATGTCACGTTCTGAAATGTCATTCCTGCTTGAACTGCTAGCTGGAGACACACACAAACATGGGTGTGATGATAACAGCTTAGGGATTTAAGCAGGATACACATGATACGCAAACTTGTTTCCTCATTTCTTTTTATATCTCAGCAATTAACCAACTTGATGCACAAAATTTTTGTTTTACAATAAGTTTATTTCATGCCTCTACATGTTTTTAGCACATGTGCTTATCATCAGGAGGTTAAAATTGCATTACACAGCCTCTGGTATCATCACACCTATAGGTGTGAAGATACCAGAGGCTTACTTATTGTAAAACAAAAATGTTGTGCATCAAGTTGGTTAATTACTGAGATAAATATACTGAGATGCACAGTCAGCAAAACATCAAATGTTTCCTCTGTTACATAATATTGTACAGTGAGGTATTTCACCCTGCTCTTTTTTAATTTGATCATATTATCTTCATGAGTACACACCCCCATCCCCCTAGAGTAACTTTGGGGGCCACAGTTTATTATGCCCTTTTTGAATCAGAAATTTTGCAAACTCTGCTGTGTCATACAAAAGCAGGCAGTCCTCATTTAACTTTGGTGTGTACAGCATTGTTTCACTTTAACACTGACAAATTTGATTGATGTTGCCCACACTCAGATTAAGGCCATGTTCACTGGCAGCTGGTAGCATCCTCTGTGGATGGCCTGACCTGACGGCTCTGTTGTTGTTGGGCTGTCATTACGTGCGCAGTGCATTTTGGCGCACATATTCTACATATCCCGTTTGCTTTACCCAGCACCCTGGCTTCCAAATGCACTTATCTCTACCCGTAACATTGCTAAGGCATGTGAAGATGATGCAGAGAGCTGTACGAATGCTGCCTGGGGTATGCTTAGACCAGATTTTGTGTTTAATTTCAAAGGCTTCAAAGTTATCATTCCTGTAATGAATATGGAAATCTTTGACATTGCTTGATGTGTCATATTTAGTGAATTGAAGAGTAATTTTAAAAATATTGATTATATATACTGTGTTCATTGTTTTTATTATGTTTCTCTTATGTTTAGATGAAAAAGGAAAGGTGATATATGTTATAAATAATTATATATAGCCATATAATACTCAGGTAATGGGTATGCTAGAAACATTGAAGAATGTGTCTTTTGGGAAAAAATACTCCATTTTGTGTTGTTTTGCTCTGTCCTGCAGTTTTCAGGAATATGATCCTAATGTTAAATGAGGACTCTGTATGACCACATTTGTGCCATTTTCAGACTTGGGAGGTGCATGTATCTGCAAGAATGAGAATTTTTTATAACAACCATTAGTCCTTCAGTGCAGTTATAATGTCTGAGTGTGCTTGATGGCATCATGTTGAGTTGTCACTAAGAACGTTCCAGTGTGCATACTTGTGCCAGCTATTTAGTGTGGCTTGTTTCACCATTACCCTGTCCTGTGTCAGGCACATTGGAACCTTTTATGAGTATCATAAAACAGAATCTTTGTCTTCTTTGAGAGTTCTTCCTGGATTTCTCTCTTGTTTTAGTTGATATTTTAAGTTCTTTTTGGGATCCTGGAAGTTGTTTTAATGTGCTACTATGTCAGTGTATGCTAATGTTATTTATGGCAGTATTGGAGAGTATGTGCAGTACACTGGCTTAAGTGTTAGTAGCTGATCTGAATGTGTATAACCTTGATGTCATAGTAGTGCTTAGGTGGAAGAGTAATTGTTCCTTTACTTATTTCTGGTGTTATTGCTTACAATATATCTTTCACTGCAGGCTGTTCCAGAAGGAGGTGACTGTTCTTATTACAATTCTGTCAATCCAATGTGGGAGACGAAACAAGAAGAGTACACAACAAATCATTTCATTGAATTAATGCAGCATTTGACATTGAATCCAGGAATGTTTGATGACCTAGTTACTCCATTAGTAGACACCTTCAGTCTCTGGTTGGGAGATGAAGACATAGTGTCTTCTATAGCTAATGCAGTTAATGCAATTGTGGAGCAGGTGAGTTGCAGTTAAATGTCTTTGTGTTAATGCCATTTAAATTCACTGTATTCATATTCTGTCAGGCCAGTTGATTTCACAGCCCTTCCTTACACTACATTTTTGTGTGCTATTTGTTGGTGGGATGTTTCTGATTTACTTACTGTGCTGTACTATGTCAGGCACAGGAAGGAGTTAATCCATGTAAGCATGCAATGAAGTCACCCAACTTTACACTAATGAGTAAGTCGTTTTGGTAGATGTAGTGTGATGAAACTTTGCTTACCTAACTTACACCAGACACGATTGGAAATACTAAACAAGTTTGATAATGTTGTATTATAAACTTTATTTTCAGTCAATAATGGAACCAAATTTCCGATACAATGGAGCAAGACTTTGTCACTTTCTTGACAATGAATTTCCAATGGAAGAAAGAACATTCAGAAGTTCTCTTCTAAATAGGTAATGAAACAGGCACATTTTCTACCATATACTGTTTATGATAATTGTGAAATGCTGTATTGAAATATCTGGAGATCTGCCTGCATGATCAGGTCAGCCAACACCCTATCTTATAATGCTATGGTGCTGGAAGTCAGCTGTAACCAATGCACAGTCTGATGTTGACAAAACCAAACATCAATGGAAATTGCCATCAAGAACATGCAAAGTAAAAACAATCATTTAAATCGGGGATCTCTTGCAGAGGATGCTGGGCATTTAATTATGGTGTCAAACACTTAATACCTATGTCAACAGTTGTTTGCAATTTGATGTGTGCACACTTTATTCCTTTTGGCTGGTACTTTGTTCCTTTTTTCCTTAAAATGAGGTAACTTTATTGTCATTGTCAAAATGTTAGCTATGAATGGTCATGGTGCTGGTGTTGAAGGTAGGTTTTATGTTTTTGACTTGTGTTTGCAGAGTTTAAGTGATTTTACAGTGATGTTTATCATGTGAACACTGTGTTAGCAGAGCTTGTATTTAAAGATATAAGAATACCTGTATGTTAGCACTCAGATCAGGGGAGCACTAATCTGAGGTTGCCAAGGTGACTAAATTTTGTACAGTGTTTGTGGGTCTTCAGTATGGAACTTTAATCATGTCACCCTTCTGATGCCTAGAATTTTGAGTTGGCTCCAAAATTTGTTCATGTTGTGCATCCCTGACTTGGATAAAACAAGAAGTGTGACTTGAAAGAGAGCGTGGAAGTCATTAGTTGAGTTCTGTGTATACACAGTATATAATTTCAGTATTGTTATGATGAATGGAATGAGTTTGTCAATGATAGTCACTTTGCAGGAAACATTTTGTGTAATTATGGCATATTAGCTTTATTGTACTGGTGTATATCTGTTGGTTCTACAGGTGTAAAGAAGAACACATGGAAATATCAAAGTATATTAATACAGATCCAGGAAGATTACATGGCTATGTATTGTTTGTGGCAGAATTGTTTATGCAGTTGGAGTGTGTAAAGGGTTATGGTAATCGGATAGCAATCCTGGGAACAGCATTACTTGAAGTTCTTTCTTTATTACTCAGTCACCCTACATCTGGGAACATTAAATGTGTCTGTCAAGTCCTTAAGGTCAGTGGTTTCATGTAAAGTAAAATTGAACATAAAAAATTAAACTTTGCAGTTCAGGTTTGTGATAAACCTGAGTTTGTATTGTGCAAAACATTTTTACTCTGTGTTTCAATGGCATTATGTATTGTTCTTAGACATTCTTCCTTTTCAACATCTAGTATCTTTAAACATGTCTTTAAAGAGAGTTCTCTGATACATTCAGTGTTTAGAATATGGTATACAGTCTTGTGGGATTTTCATATCAGTGGCACCACAGAAACAAAATTGGGAGTTTCTGTTTTGTATTCTGAGATTGGACTGAAATGAAAACAATTTTGCATTATTAATAATAATTATCATTTCCCGTCTCCTGTTTATCAGATTATAATTGACTGTAATATGAAACATAACAGCCTGCTCTCATTACTCTATCTTCCATCTTCATAGACCAAATACCACCCTTTCTTGTTTTCAAAAATACATTTTATGCTGGCATCAAAATTTTTAACGGTTTACCACGTAGCCTGACAATTCTTAAGAATGCGACAACAAAAGTTAATATATTGTTAATAAAATACACACCCCATTTACCTTGTAGATGATTTTTTAATATATAAAGATGATCTGTAATACTGTTTTGTAAAATGTTTATACTACTTTACACTAAAAATTGTGTATATTTGTCTATTATGACTTTTTCTGCATTCTTTTGTCTTTGTGACACACTTACGGATCCATGGAATGTATGTATGTCTATGTATTTAGTCTGGGAAGCTATGAAATTTGTAAACAGTGACATGAGGTTTTTGCAGAAGTGTAGATTCATATTTTCCTGTTGGTTATGTTACTGTGTAATCAAATATGTGGGTACCAATACTGCAGGAGTAGCCTACCATCATGTTCATGGTAGAAGATGGAGCTAGTTTTCTCCTTCGAACTTCTGGTACCCACATAGCAGACTGCATAAAATTGTAACTTAGAAGACCAAAAGAAGATCGTTAGAATTTTAGCTCTGAAGATTCAAATCTTCTGGGATGTACTCTGAAGACTGATGAAATACTGTGCTTCTCCATGATGTTGATAACCATTTACCAGTCAACATGGTGTAACATTCTAGAAGACAGTCTTTATCAGAGCCTCAAAATTTCACAGTTTTAATTTTTCTGTTGTATGACAGTTATGCAAAATTATCTTGTTGGATGAATAGGTCATGTGTTATGTTACAATATACCACCTGCAGTGTATGCTTATCTTAAATGATGTGTCCAGTGAAGTTGAAGTGATTGGAGAAGAAGTAGTAATGGTTTTAATTTTCCTTTTTCCAGGAGGGTTGGAGGGAAACTGTTAAAAATCTCGGTAGTTGGTATTGTGCCCTAAATTTGAACTGAGTAACACCTGAAGTGCGAGTCTGTGCAAAGTGTTACTGCTTGATCCAAACTGTTGTTTAATTTCTAATGCTGTTAGTGTAGCAGGGAATAACAGATTGTTTTGGGTATGTCTAATTGTATTGACAGTAAAAAACTGAGGGAAAACATAACGTTAATTGTGATTGGTGGAGTTAACATGCATTTTAAGTTTAATTTTAAAGTAAACTGTCCATTTTCATTTCATATTATAGGAGGAATTCCAACATGTCAGGTTGATAACTATGTTATAGAGGCCTCATTGAAAATGCGGTTGCATATTGATCATATGCATAATTTGTGGTTTGTGACATGGCTTAGCAGCCATGTCACAAACCATTTTGCTATAGGTTGCGGTACTGTTACTGTATGAACAATAGTACATTTTTAATATTGGACCCACAATGGTACATTAAAACATCTTGCTTCTGTTAACCAGTTTTTGTTGTGATTTATTTCTTTGTGTCTTCTGGGGTTTTCTAAGTTGTGTCCTTTGCTTTGTGTAACATTTATGTTGAATACATTACCTGCTTCTAGATATTTAATTTTTTTCACAGCTGACAGGTCAGCCTCTGGACGTACAGGACCCAATGAACATGAACAAAATAATGGAATGCCTTGTACACTTACTGAACAATGGGATGCTTGAGTCAAATGTTCATCATCTTATCAGTAGTGTCATCGAATTAAGGGCCATTGGATGGGGTGACGCATCCAACTGCATGCCACATACCAGCCCATCACAGTTCTATAATCCATGCCCGGTAATAATAGTTAATTAAAGGCATGCTTTCCTTTATCATTATGACCACTTTCATCATGGTAATTAACTGTCCCTTGTTATAAGCTCTTTTTCCTAATAGTTATGATTTCCAATTTTGCCAGAGTATTAGTCACTTTTTGCTACATTTAATCACTTCTCATATCATTAACTTAGCTTTAAAAAATTGTAGATTATGTATTTGTACTCATATAAGTCAGACCTTTGTTTTTGTTGTTGAAAATTTGGTTCTTGTAATTTTCTGTAATAATATTTCAGTTGAACTTTTGTCAGCAGACAAACTGTTGAAAAATTTAAGGTGTCCCTGTACACACCTCAAAGGCTGGTGGAGGGAGTGGAGGTATAAGTACACTTGTTTTAACATTGACAGTAGATCAGGATGAGTGGTTGGCTTTCAACCTGGCCACTTTTACTGCTGTGGGGTGTGTGCCCCTGCCCCCCCTCCACCAATTACCTGTTGGGTGGAGTAGTGGGTGGCAAACTGTTATTCTGCAAAATTTTATGCTTTTTTTAATCAGCATAGTTCATAAATCATAACCTGTGGCTGCATTTATTGGTGAAACCAGTTTCTCAGCTTTTTATCAGTTATTGCTATAAAATTGTAAAAAGTGTATCAACATTTTATGTGGTTGGCTTGTAACTTATTTTTTAATACAAGCATATAAATCATTAGGAAATGTTGTGTGCTGAGGTTTATGTGGTCATCATGTTAGTACTGATGTAGGTGTGATTTAGGATCATTTACTAGTGGTGTGATATTCTTCAAGGGTCTGATGAAAATGAGCTGTAAAGTAAGACAGAATAGTGCACAAACAGAATGTATCCTTCACAACTACATTGAAAGATAAAAGTAAATTTAGACATGCTTTCTAACACAAAAGTTACTATGTTTGAAATAGTGTGTAGGCTTTAAGGTGTTGTAAAATGATAATATTGGGTATTAGGACTCTAATTTGCTGCATGATCAGACTGTAAAATTTATGAAGATTACAGGCAACATATTTTAGGAAAACAGCCGCAAATATAGTAAGTACTACATAATGTTTCCAGCATAATAATTTGACATACAGCTACAATTATATATGTTTCTGAAACAGCAGAATGGGCCTGTTTTCTATGGACCAGATGGACAGATTATGACTCCAGAGGAGAGACAGTTTTTACAAGAAAGTGTAGGTCGAATTCCCGACCATGAGGAATATGATGATTATGGGTGAGTGGTGATACACACATTGTTGGAATTACATCATTCTGAATTTGCTGTACATTTGTTATGTAAATCTGAGCATTATATGTGAAATGTACTGATATGTTTACCAGATGTGCTTCTTGCAACTTCCTGCAGTCTCATTAACCTTGGTGTTTATTGTAGACATGAAGTCTATTCAATAACAAGTTTGGAAGGGGTGTACCCTCCAATGTACAAAAAAAATTGCCATTGATGTTTTTTGTATTGTATTAAGTGTACTTAAAATTTTGATTAATGAAATGCAAAGTTCAGAGTTCCCATTTTGAATTTCAACACATTCTCGGGATGGTGTGAGGGGATGCGTGGAAAAGTCCATTTGTGGCGTTTTGAAAGCTGACTTTATTATGAATGAATTTGGCTCAGAGTCAGAATGCATCAACACCTTTACCTAATTGAAGTCTACCACCTCAAATTTTAACGAAATCTTAAAAGAGTTTTGAGGAAGTGAAGAGCAGATTTAATTCAGTGAGTTCCTGCAACTCCTTGATCTAGGGTCTTTTGTCTTCCACTTAGTACGTAAGAATATAAAGATTAAATCATACAGAACTGCAAGTTTGCCTGTTGTGTTATATGGGTTTGAAACTTGGTCTTTGACATTTAGGGAAAAATATGGGCAGAGGGTTCTTGTGAACAGGCTACTGAGGAAGGTATATGAATCTAAAAGTGAGGAAGTAATAAGAAGGAGAAAACTGCGTAGTGAAGAGGTTTATGATTATTACTTCTCATCAAATATTATTTGGATGATTTCATCATGGATAATGAGATGGGAGGGGCATGTATTATGGAGAAGAGAAATGCATACCGTGTCTTGGCAGGCAAACCTGAAGGAAAGAGACTGCTTCAAAGACTTCAGCATAGATGGGAGAATAATATTAATACGGATCTTACAGAAATAGGATGAGATGGTATGGACTGGATTAATTTGGCTAAGGACATGTATAAGTGTTAGTCTCTTGTGAACATGTGAATAAACCTTTGGGTTCCAACAGATGCATGAAATTTCTGGACTACCTTAGGACTCTGCTTGTAGGCACCAGCAGTGAGGTGCAAGGTGGTGCAGATGGTGCACTTCCATCACTTTGGTATTTTGATGTAATTTAGTCTTTTATATATAATAATTTATTAAAAAACAACAAAAATTCTGCAGAAATGTAACTATATTTCATACTGTTCTTACAGTTTTAGATTAAGGATAAGTTACAGAATTGCCATCTTTAAGTAAAAACTGCGGTCATCTTGGCTTCTCTACAATTGATCACGTACAGTTCGGGTCACTTCACATGTAGGTAATGAGCACCAACCACCTTGCAAAAAGTCCTGCCATTGCTAACAGCACTGCTCCTTGGTGTTATGTTAGTTATTTAGTTAAACAGTTTGTGGTCTGAATGGAAGAGATTATTCATAACCTTATGTACACTAGTCTTTATTATGGATCGGTGGATCAATGTGGCTGAAAGTCAGAATTATGTGACATCTTTTGGTGGAAGTCTTCCATGCTGAATTTCATCATAGTCTTTGAAATAATTTAGGGGATATATAGAAATGTTCATTTTGATGTATGTAAACTGGCCTTTATTGTGCATCAGTATGGCTGAAAATTAGAATTGTCACAGACATACATGATTTCCACATAAGGCATTTTTCCTTTTACTTTGCAAAGAACTTTTAAGAATGCCCACAAGTAATCAACTGCAATAATAAAGGTAAAGCTCACTCTAGAATAGTCCATGTTGGCCCAGAGTGGGTGTAGAGGTTTAGCTCTATTCTTTCTCTAACCTTGGCATTAGATGGAAGTGTGTGGTCAGTGCCATGTTCTGGCCACTTTACCCCTGGGAAAGAGACACAGTATCCATTGTATAGGAGGCTGGGTGGGTCCCATGGCTGGTCCAGTTGGGTGCTGACAATCTTGCTGACACTGGGATTTGATCCTTGGATCATACAGCCCATAGTGAGTTGCTATACCACATATACTATCCAGGCATACATCATCGATCAAGTATCAGAGGTTATTATATATATATATATATATATATATATATATATTATTAATGGTAAAGTTGTAACTGTTTAATTAAGTACAACACCATGAAGACAGGAGAATGGATGTGTAGTTCCATACTTTATTTATTTTTACACTATATGGAGTTGAGTGGTCAGCTTTATTTCTTGGCCACCTTACTTTTGGGCAGGGAGCAGTCACTGTCCTTCGGATTGGAGGCTGGCTGGGCCACAGGACCAGTATAGACACTTAGAAGAAGAAAATAATGTTTTGAACCTTCCAGGAATGAAACCAGCCCAGAGCCTAGTCACTGTTCTCATCTGACTGAGCTATTTGGGCTCCAAGTATAGTTTATGTAAGGCTGTAAATTGACTTTTTTGTGTGTCATGTAAGGCATTGTGCACATTTAATTGAAAATTGTTGTAAATAAACTACACTTATTCAGTTGAACACAGCACACATATTATAATTCAAACTGTGCCTTTACGTGTGTGCTACATGTTTTGACCTGTAATTAGGCCATCCTCAGGCATGTAAATACAAAAACCTTACAAGAAGATTTTGTATTGACATGCCCAAGGATGGCCTAAGTAGAGGCCTCAATGGTTTGAATTAAAATAAATGTGTTGTGTTCGACTGAATGAGTGTAGTTTATTAGTAATGAACACTATGGGGTGGCTTCCACCAAAAGGTAATAGAAACTTGTGATTTTCGGCCATATTGATCATTATAAAGCTTACACTGCATAAGACCATGAGTGGACATTTCCATGTATGCAGTATACATGTGCGTACATACAGCCCCCTCCCCAATCCACAACCTCACACTTTTGAACTCCTTTAATGTCTAGGTTTAAGGTTTTCCATCATCTGACATGAAATTTCAGTGGGCCCAATTGAGCAGCTTTATAGTAACATTAATCCATTCAATGATTTCCCGCAACTTAATGTGTGCATGCATGCGTGCGTGGCTTAGAAAAAGAGAGAAGCTGTTTCAAGTGGTCATTTGTATTGGAGGAGATCATCACTAACAAGCAAGTGTTTGTCTTTCACTTTTTTGCATGTTCCTTATGTTATTGATATCTAGCTGTTGGAGCATATGAATCATGGTGTGCTAGTATCAACTTTATATGAATCCCCAGTCTGATTTTTAGTTTGTGGAATGAAGACTGATCATATTGGCTTTTTTTTTTTACTATAAAATGCTTGTAGCCTTTGCCTGTGGCTGACATTTTCACCTGAGGCATATACACAGGGTCATTAAGAGAATATTAACACAGATGGGATGTGTGAGGTTGTAGGGATTTGGGTCTTCTGTAAGTATATGAAATGGCAACATATCTGAATTTGAAGGAAAGAAGGATGTTGCAGCCTCCATAGTGGTGTATCTCCTGCTGTAGAAACTGTTTGGAACACTGCATGACAACATTGACAAATGTTAACTACAATAGTTACTCCCATTTATGTTTTACCATATTTTAAAATCAATATGTGTATCACCTATAATTGTTGGTCATAAAATACAAAAGAAGCTTGGGAATTATGAGCAATTTGAGGGCATATTCTAAGTTCTTAGACTGAGTTGATAATGGAATGTATGCTGAACTTTGTTATTGGCCATTGTTGCTCCCTTCACAGTTGTTACCTTCTGAGTCTATGCAGTAAGTCCAGCATTTCTGCCACTGCCAGAAGCATTGTTGGGACTAACTTACTGGAATCACATGTCAGGTGGTTAACAATTGCTCCTCAATTTTCCACTGAGTGGACTGCTGTGAGTTTCTGGGTCAAAACAGTAAACCCTGATTTTGTCTCCTGTTATGTCGCTTGAGAAGAAGGCTTGATTGTTGCGATTAGCAATGTTTCATATGAACCCTTTGGCTCATTTTCTGTTCTGTCCTAGAAAAGAGGCGTAAGTTTTCTGCAGAATGTTTGGTAGTTGCATGCAGAACTACATGATGCAGTCTAGAACACAATAATCTCACATTAAGTCAAGTGCAAGCAAGATAAAGTAAAGTTGTCCCTTTTGATAATTGAACTTTGTGTCATGGAAGCTTGTGGGGGAGTGGAGATTTGTTTGCTTACCCTTTGTACTTATTATACAGTGGTAAGTGGTCAGCTTCAAGTTCCAGTCCTTCCCATCAGTATATGAATTGAGTTAAACCAACACCGAATTTGATTGCAAGTCTGATGACATTTTTAAATGAATGATGTAATACACTGACATAATAATCTTGTAACCAGCATAACTGAACTCCACATGAAGAAAAAAAATCACCAAAGATTTAATCTTATACAATCATGCATATTTCATGTCTGATTTGTTTATATATTAATTGTCCCTTTATTGATTTCAGTGAGGGTGTGGATAATGTTTGGGAACCAGATGATGAAATGGATGAAGAAATGCAAGCAGCATTTGAAAAGTTTCTGGAGATGGGCAAGACCCAATCAAAAGATTCAGATTCCACTCATACTGAGTGCAGTGGGTGATTGCATCCACAAATGTATGTTGTGACATATGCTCACATCTACAGACAGCCTTTTGTAATGCGTATCAGCTTAGTGTTAGCTATGGACATGGCGTTGTAGGTGTATGTGAAAGTAGTTATCAAGATACAAGTTCTCAGGTTGTCATGGCGATCACTGATCAAGTGCTGGTGTCCTTTTGGGTTTGTGTGCTGTGTAGTACATGAATGTTGTGATATTTTGGATGAGGGTCTATCCATCTTCAGGATGACTGAATCTGGTTCAAGTGGTTGCTAGAGGAAATTTGGCCAGTTGGAGCTTTGCAAGCTCTGATTGGCCAAATTTCCTCCAAATCTCCAATATAGCTGACACACTTCTTGCTTTGCAAGTACTTCAGCTTCTACCTGCAAAAGATTCAGTCACTCTTACGATGGAGTCGCTTAAAGTCCTTTGAAATGACATAATATTAATTGAATACACAGCACAGAAACCCAAAAGCAAACCAGCAACTAATTATCAAGCATAAATTCTCTGCTACCCATACCAGCAATAGGCAGAGTTAGAATTAACATCTACAGGTGTTATCTGCTCATTAAAATAAAAAATATATGTAAAATTTGTTGTTCCATTCTGTTAAAAAAGAAAATTCTCTCTAATTTAATTTTAACCATACTCACTATGGCTGAAATTACAAATGCTGCAAAACTGCTACATGCAGTACAGCAAGTGACTTTGCTATACACAGCACTTGCTACTTGTAAAAACTTATTATATCAAGGTGGCAGTGGATTATAAACAACTGATGTAATCGTGTGTGCAGAAATAGGTAGGTACCTACTGAATGGTTTATTCCTGTTGGTACCTTACTTATGCTGGACAGTGATATACTTTCTGTACCATTGCAGTTATACTCTTTCTCCTTGTGTGTGATTATCAGTGTGTAATAATGTAATGTTAATAAAAACAATATTGTGTTTGAATCTCAAGTACATATTACCAAGTGTTGCAAGTGCCAGTACCAAGTTTTCTGCAGTACACATCAATTTACATCTTAAAATCTGTATCATTTATACAAATATTTAATTCCTTACTTCTCTTATATAATCCTCCATTCTCTTCCACTATATCTATGCTATTTTTTTTATTTGGTTCCCCATTTCCATTTTATCATATACAAAATAACCAAAATTTTTAAGTTCTGTTATCTTATTACATTTAATTCATTCTTGGCTATCTCATTTATATTTACCCATTTACTGTTCGAAAGTTTTTCTTTCTGTCTTAGTGTTGTGATATATTGCAAAAGTGTGGTGGATATCCTACCCTTTACACTCCCTTCTCAACCCCTCAATTTCCATATCACCAGGCACAACCATGCTACTCTACTTCCTTCCTTCATAATGCAACAGGATATATACTCCTCTTTTCTGCACCAATTTTTCACTTCCCAGTAGATAACTGAAGACCTCGTTTCATTCAGTTTTATTGTATCAGTCTGCCTTTATATGCCTCTGAATCTAACTTTAATAACTTAGTGTATTGTCTTTACGTTACTCTTCTATGTAGTTTACCAGACGTATCCCAAACGAGTTTTGTGTAATTCTTCTCTAGCTTACTACCCAACTTAACAAATTTAAAATTTCTTGCCTATCACTCATAACTTCTTATGAGTTCATCCTGTACCATCTGCTTAGTCCTACACCATTACATCACTACAAGTTGTAACATGTTAGCTCTATTACCTTTGTTACCAAATTCCCATCATTCTGTTTTATAATTAGCACTTCTGGCAATCCACAAGACTTCCATACAAGATATCCACTGTATCATATGATTTGTTTTCCATCTGTTTTTAACCCCCATGCTTCCATCTCATCTCGCATATCATATCATCATAATTTTTTCCTAATGTTGTCACCTTCATGTTGGTGTAGTTATTGTATTTTCCTGTGTCATCAAACTTCATGCCTACATATGTAAAGTGGTTTAATACCACCAGTTTTTGACCATGCATATGCCAGTGTTCATGCTTTTTTAATTTCTTTGTTTAAAAACTGTTATGCTAGTTTGCTTAAGATCACATTTTAAATGCTACGTGATGCAAAATTTCACTATGTCATCAGTCAATCCATTTACTGTAGAGGAACCAATGTTTCAACCATTAGCCAACAGTTAACCAGGGAATGTGAAATGGCATTACCATGATGTTAAGGGAGAAATCAGTGTTTAAGTATCCTAAATTGTAATGCCTATTGTGTGTGTGTAATTATGTTAAATGTTTTTGTAACTTGCCTCAAAAAAGCAGAACTTACATATCAGGATGAAAAGATTTTTCATTTTGTTTATGTGTTTTAGGCTGTCGTGGTCTTTGAATGAAAATTCATTATGGAGAACACTGTGCTGTGCTCTTAGTTTACTGTACTTTGTGCTTGTAAGATGCAGTTTTGCTCAGAGTTGCTCAAGATAATGGTACTGGTACATTAGTCCCTTGCTTCTGAGTGTGTACACGTATGTTCACTAATAGTATTTGATTTCAGTGGTCGGAGTTTGGCTTTTATGCAAGTACCTCAAGACTGTTTCCATAGGCCATGGGTACAAATTTTATCAAATGAAATTAAAGCACCAGAGTGTGGTCTTTGAGGAAATGTGCTTTGCTCCAGAAAAAAATAAGGCCATTTTTTTTTCAAGTGTGCTTAGAATTTTTGGCTGGGACATCTAAAATGTACTGACATATTTGTAACACGTATTCAGATGGTTTTAACTTTTTTTTAATGGTTGTACAAAGAATTCTTGTCACTATGCTATGTACTCCCAATACAAATGAAAGAAAATTCTGTGAATTACTTTCATAAGAAAACTATACAGTGTGGTATGGAGAAATAGGTTTTTAAGATATTAAAATAACTAAGCGTGCTGAGTAACTATGGTTTGTTTATGGTGGACTCTGAGTTATATCAAGACTACTTTGTAGCATTCATCTGGCAGCACCTGTGGTATGGACAGTTTCATAGGCCCATTCCATCAGGCTCTTACACACATTCTTGTACATGCAACTCTAAACTCTTCAGAGATTGAAATTTGTATTTCAGTTTGTAGAAAAATTTTGAGTGATCATATTTGTGCATGAAATTGGGTCACTTACTTCCTTTGAAACAATTGTGCTGTTTATGGCATTATCCACTAATTGTTAAAATTCAAGTCCATTTTTGGCATTTTCTTGAATTTTAATAACAATGTTGGTAATACAAAATCATTGTGGGCCATGAAAGCGCAGTCAGTATAGTGACTCGCTATGGGCTGGATGGTCCAGGGATTGATTCCCAGTAGGGGCGAGATTTTCCACACCCATCCAGACCAGCCCTGTGGCCCATCCGGCCTTTTATACAGTGGGTACCGGGTCTTTCCCTGGGGTAAAGCGGCTGGGGCTTGGCATTGACCACCCACCCCCATCTAGCATCGAGGTTAAGGAAAGATTAGAGTTATACCTCTACTCCCCCTTTGGGCCATCATGGATTGTTCTAGGGTGAACATTGCCTTTAATACAAAGTTATTACATAATTGAATTTGGATTTGCAGAGGTCATTTTATTGTACTTTGTACATGTAAAAATAAAGTGTCTTGAAAAGAGTTAATGTTGTAAGTACTCACTCATTTTGTGTAGTTCCATGACAGCATAAAAAAGAAGCTCTGAAATGCTATGTATTACTGATTTGATTCAAGTGAAAAGTTTTGTTTGTTAGGAGTTGAATCCATACTCCTTACCAGTGTTATCATCAGGCCATAACTGGCATGTTTTTTGTCTTTGTGCTCTGGAATGAGGGAAGCTTCTGTATCATTGACTATATAACAGTAGTCTTGTTACAAGGTACTCACACGATGGAAAACAGGTTACTCTGGTTCTGTCTTAGGAAGAAGTGTCCAAATTGTTCATTAAAATGATGTGACAAAATAAGAGTTTGCTAATAAGAAAGTTCTAATTTCCATGAATTATGTATTTAAGTTCATACAAGTATAGCCCGGCTACATAGAAATAATATTGAGGAACATATTTATGCTTTGACATGTGTGATTTTAAAAGCATTGATGGTTTAGATTGTGTCCTTTTGGAATATGACACCATGCAGTTTTGTAGGTGCTAGTAGCATTTCAGAAGAACATGCTGTCAGAGGGCCAAAGACTACATATCTTTTAATGTTGCTGGTTGGCTTTGAGGCTGATACAGGATGGTTGATGGGTTGAAGTTTTTATATCTTGCAGACATTGCAGTTAACATCTTTAAGATAACTACCATGGTATGAAAAATAAGTGGCACATGAGACTGGAAAAGGAGAAAATGAGTTGTTAATGTGCTGTTGTGGCTGCAAAAGATTGGGTGGGGGCATGGAGTTTGGAATGAAGTGACTTGAAAAGAGGTTATTGCATGTGTTACTCAATCTGCATCTGTCTTCTGGGTACATATTTTCTGAGCATGGGATCCTTTCTGCAGTATCTCTTATGGGTAGGGAACACATTACTAGATCTTTGCTTACTGTGGCTTCTGCTTTATGAAACTTGGTACAATGTTTCATGATGTTATTTTATCACGTGTAGTGTTCTTTTTAAGTGCTCTGATATGTAGGTATTTTTTCAAATACAAAGTAAAGTAGCTGTTGATATCTGATGTTCACTGGTTTTTGGAAGTTTTGAGCACACCTTTTCATGTACTTCTGTGTGTATTGAGCACATTGTAGGCAGTTTTGCGTATAAAATTTTCCACTTAGGCATGCATTTTCTTTTAGCTGGAACTTGGTTAATTTCAAAATATGTTATTTATTTGGTACACTAAACTACAAACCTTTTGCTTTATTAACACAACATTAGATTGACATCCGTGTTGAAATGTACCATGTCATTTTAGAAGGCTCACATCTGTCCTCTTTACTTTCATGATGGGTCTGAGCATCGTCAGTGTTCTTTTGCTTGCAGGTATGCTTTGTTGCTTGCCAGATGTACACTAATTGTTACAACAGAGAAAAATGAGTGCATAATATTGGTGGGGATATTTTAGTATCAGTTTGCATTCATAAGTATATAGGGGTAAAGCAGGAATTCTTAGCAGTATTGGAATTAAAATTTAAACAGATCATAGACTTTACAGTTTACATTTTAAGAACATGAAGTGACATAACAATGCTCCAGACAAGTATTTCCTCATCACTGAGATTGTAGTTGTGATGCAGCAGTGCTGTCACCTGTTGGACACAGTTGAGGGTTGTTTTGTTATTTGCCCCAGGCTCTGTAGATCTTGTGTGACTGTATTTGGCATTGTGTTCACCTAAGTAGACACACACACACGCACACTGACACCCTAAAATGGTGAGTAAAGGGATGTACTGTCTTTCTGAATAATATCTGCTTATGCATGTACTCAAATATGCCTTTATAACAAGAAGTTTAACATGACATACATCATGGAGGGAAGTTTCTATAGAGAACTTCAGATTGTATAACCAAACTGACTTCATTGCATTCACATGGAAATGATGCAAAAACTAAATGTGAATTAACTCAATATGTCTGATCAATTTATTTGTAAAAGTATGTTATATGGTATGATGAGTCACTTACAGTTCGCTTTGCCGTATAGGAGTTTTACTTCGTTTCATGCCATTTCTGTGAATTATTTTTCAGTCTGTTTTTTCCTTATTAAGTTCATTTAGAAGAGACATAGCACAGACCCCTGTGCCTTTGTCAGTCATGTCTTTCACATAGCTTTCAACTGGAGTAGTGCTTCAGTACACACTACTATGCCATCATGTAAGTAATCAGAAAACTAACTAAATACATCTGTTTTGTAGTAGAAGTAAGCACAGGTTAAAATTATATCACATTCTCAAATACTGATGTTCCTCACTTTATAGGAAGAGTTTGGCTGATAATATGGTTATTTGCCCTTCGTTTCCTTATTGGGTTGATATTACGCTTGATTTACCTTGGCCTTTTGCTGAATAATAAAGGTTTTCCTAACTTGAGAGGTTCAACTGTGGGGCAGATAGTCAAACTGAAACATTTTTGTTAGTTATTTTGGTACGTACAGAGCAGTTTCAGGTTTGAACAGTGTATAGGTACATAATACCAAGCTTTTGGAAACCGAAACAAAAGTTATGCAAATACAAAAAAAAAAAATGATAATAATAATGACAGAGTTCATTCGGTTCATCCCTCTTATGCTTTTAGGCATAATGTGTGCAGAATAAATAAGTCTGCACTACAGTTCTATTTCATAACTATGGAAAACAGCAGAATTGGGTACATGGACAAAATCCATAGTAGTTCACTAGGATAAATATAAAATTAACAATATCTGGTTATGTATAGATGCAAAACTGTACAGAGAAAGGATTGGGAGTGTTTTTAAGGAGTAATTTCCAACTTTAGGTACAAAGGATCTTACGTATAAAATAAAAATATTGACATTTTAACACGTACATAGTTATATTCCATGTAAAAAAACTCAGGACTCCCACTGTTTATTTTATTGAAAACATGGCATTGTACATTTGTATACCTTCCTTGTAATTTTATATGAACTGTCAGAAGATGACTGTATAAAATAACTGAAATACATTTCAATAGTTTATAGGCAGAATTATTTTACAGAATGCTGATTTACTACATATAGACTTATTAATGAGTTTTTAAATGATAATTATAGACCATGGGACTGATGAACATGCTTTTAGTTTCAGATACACTGTATGCCAAATATTTAACCATTTACAGTGCTTAAGATTTAGATGAAGAGGTACTGATATGTAAAAGACTAAATAGAGTGATAGATGGGTTATTTTTATACCCATATTTTATATATTTGCATATTCTTGAAACTCACTCATTCACTCAGTTAATGAAAGCAGTAAAACTTTATATCAGAATTTTAAAAATTGCATCAATTATCGAGCTGGACGGATTGCAAAATACCACAGACTGATACATGTACAAGAAAGTGTCATAAGTGTAGCAATATGTGAGCATAACGGAGGCCCCAACTTTTCCTTTCCACCTTAGGTTAGTGTATCCTTTATTTATAGTTTCATAGTTTCGTGTAGCTCCACTCCTTGAGTAGTAAGCTTGTTAGGTTAGTGTAAGGTCACTTAGGTGGATGATGGTGTTCACCTATTGGAGTTTCTCCAGGCAAGGAATTCGGTGTTTATGTGTGTATACACACACATTTACACAGAAACACTATATATTAAAAAGTTTAATAAATAGTAAAAGCTTCATACAGTAACATTCTTTAAGCTGTTTGAGTTATATTTATATATTACAGTGCTGTCAATAGAAATTACATTTTAATTTTTGGAGCATGTGAAATATACATATACATTTTGTCATGTGAGGTGTGTCTTGCAAGTGTAAGAAAAAGAACCTTGGTGTATGTTACAGAACAAATAGGCTTATTTATAAAATAGTACATAGGGTTAAATATTGATACAGTAAAACTAAAAGTATAAAAACCACACACAAATATTGTAACTTACTGTAGCAAAGCTGAATAGTACATAAATAACAGGACATACATATTCCTGCTGCATTGATGTAAAATACAAATTCTTTTCTGTTGCTGTAATTTGCAATATCACACTGATTTTTACTTGATGTGGGGAATTTACAGTGTCTATACTAAATTTGATTTCAGTTATACAGTATTTAATCCAACAAATGGCACATGGAACTGTAATTAACCATTTGTTATTACGCGATGCTCCTGCTACACATTTCACCTTTAACAAGGTATCAACGATGTTGTTTACAAAGGAATACAGTTATAATTCCTTTGTAAATGACTTCCCTGAGGATGGCCTGTAGAGGCCAAAACATTTAGGAGCACCATCATTGAATAACAAATGGTTATTTATGGTTATGCAGGCAGTTTGTTGGATTAAATACTGTATAGTTAAACTGTTGCACAGAATCTAGATAATGTTAAATTTGATTTCAGTTCCATCCTTTATTTCAGTTTTCCTGTTGATGAGTGGACTTGTAAATTATGAAAATTTCAGTGATAGATCAGAATTGTTTCTTCGTAAATTATGGAGGATGTGTATTTGGAGGGCAGGGACATAATTTGGATTCTGGAAATTAATATTAAGAAATTTAATTCCAATATTATATTACCAAACATAGTAATCAATAAAGGGTTAAATTACTGATACTTATTTTTCTGAGGCGAACATGGTACATTATTTATCGTCCATGAATTATGAGATGACAAAACTACAGGATGTAATTTTTGAAAGCCAAGATGAGTTTTTACTATGCAAATACCACACATGTCCTTCCATTGTGTTCAGACTTTATTTACAAGGAAAGGGCAGAAACATTTTCTCTTCTCTTAGAGCGAATTATTATTTTTGACTTAACTTCCCTGTCACTTTTATAATCTGGACCTTTTTTTTTTTTTTTTTTAAGGGGGGTTTGGGTGGGTTTTTTTTGGGAAAAAATTGCTGCAGAAAAATGCTTCCCCCCCCCCTCCAGAACCAAGATTTGGAATGAAGGAAACAATATAAGTTTTTATTAATTTACGTTTTTACT
>Ga0123354_10000321_pt1 | contig 44133 bp, 21 predicted proteins | sample TergutLab28metaG_2_FD_97872 | JGI IMG/M metagenome (GOLD analysis project Ga0123354, IMG submission 97872) | Labiotermes labralis P4 segment gut microbial communities from Petit-Saut dam, French Guiana - Lab288 P4 | ecosystem: Host-associated > Arthropoda: Insects > Digestive system > Gut ... | reverse complement strand
TAACAGTACTATAACAGTAAAATAATATGACGTACCTAACAGTACTATAACAGTACAATAATATGACCTACCTAACAGTACTATAACAGTACAATAATATGACGTACCTAACGGTACTATAACAGTACAATAATATGACGTACCTAACAGTACTATAACAGTACAATAATATGACGTACCGAACAGTACTATAACAGTAAAATAATATGACGTAACTAACAGTACTATAACAGTACTATAATATGACGTACCTAACAGTACTATAACAGTAAAATAATATGACGTACCTAACAGTACTATAACAGTACAATAATATGACCTACCTAACAGTACTATAACAGTACAATAATATGACGTACCTAACAGTACACCCGCGCGTGGTTTTGGTGACCATGAAAGTTTACGTATATGCGTCCTATTTTTCTTAACTACTGACTTATGAGAAAAGAGTGTGGAAATGTCACTGTAAAACAGGAATGAAACTGCTCATTATCTTTAAAGCACGTTGCCAAAAATAAACTTGTGTCAAAGCTGGGGGCACCCAATTACAGGACAGGAGCTCTGTAATGCACAGGACTGAATATGACTAATGTTGTTTCAACAAATCGCACCTGGCTGTAGAGAGTGAAGCCTTAGGATAGCTCTGCAACTTCACTTCCTGACTTGCAGATATGGCAATGATTACAGCAGAATTAGTATGAGTTCTGAATTGTGCGTTATTTATTTCAGGTTTGATTCCGCAAAACAAAATACTGTGGTCGGAAGTCGCGTATTTTTTATTGCGTGCGTGTGCGTGTCCTGCCTAATAATCATTTAAATATTTTGGGCACCTTCATAAAGCTCACCAAATAAATACCAAATCGCCGTTTATATCCCACTTCTAAGTACTCAAACATGGCGGCTCGGACATTCATGTGGGTGTGTAGATTGGAATACAAGAAATGTTGTCATATATTTCTAATAAATAATACAATAATAAAATAATGTCTTCAGAAATAAGTGTTTTCAAAATAACGCCGACACCCGATATGAAAAGTTAGATTAGGCAATTTTCAAAATTAAATAAGATGCTACAAGCCTTAATTGTTTCGCTTCCAAAAAGAATATCAAACGCACTTGCTAAGCTAGGAAAAGCAACTTCTACTGACGCATAAAACCACCTCGGCTGCTAGATACCAGCGGTGTATCGAATGCGCCATTTCGAAGTTGGAGGGTGATGCTTGAAAAAAACAGTGCTTATTATTATTATTATTATTATTACACAGTTTCACACTTGTGTCATCACAAATATCGGTTACTTCTTAACCGTCATTTTGTTTCCACCTTCTCTATGAATTTTTCTTGGTGCTCCAACAGCTCTACTAGGCAAACATTACCTTGCAACACAACGGCAGTTGATAGAAAATTGAATTAATGTGAGACGAGTGAATGAGTGGGTAGATATGGTTAGCGCTGATATGCAGAGAAGTTTGTATTGTGTTTGGAAGACCAGGCGGAATAAGACGTAGGATCACACGTTCAGCAGCGATTCGTATATGAATAGAAATAGAACTGATCTCGGATGCTGCCTGGCACTCAAAAGCAGGAAGTTTGTGCTGGCGCCTCGCTGAGGATTGCGTGCGCTTTTCGAAATGGAGCCACATACTCCGGCGCCTCTTTCATTGTCGCGGTTACTACAAAATGTAATATTATGATTTTAGTAGTCTAGTCATGGCACTGCGATGAAAGTACTAGCTACACTGCCTTCGTGCCAATGCCGTTTAGTTCTTCTCAATCACCCTGTTTAAACACAGCACCTATGTAACAAGGTACGCTGCGGACCTGCAGTCACTGTCTTTATATTACGGAACACTCGGAACTGTTTCTTTTCCGTTGTCGGTTTGCGTTTCCATTAATTTGAAACAACGGAAGGTGAAACGAACAGCGCAAGTAGTACGCACGTGGGATTTGAAAAATTCATGCGAAAATTTTAGTCGGAAAACATGAAGGTAAAAACAAAGTGGGGAATTTCGGCGCGGGTCATTGAGTAATACCCAAAATTTTGCCAATGGGGTAAGATGATGCAGACTAGTTTCAATTGGCTCAAGAGGTGAACCAGTGACAGTCTGTCGTGAACAAGATAGTGGATCTTTGGGTTTCGGCAATGTGGTTAATTTCTATACCTTCCTAGCGACTGTTAGCTCATACAGTGATTTAATTACGGGCATTCTCAAAGTTTTATGTCGTTATGTAAATCCCTCCCTATTAGTTTTCGAACAAATTATCGACTTCTCATGGAAATTGACAGGACGGACATGCCACTAGTTATGTATCTTCAATCAACAGCAATACTACCACTTGAAATATTGAGGCGAAGCACAACCGGAGTCATTCAATAATTGTATAACCCTCATAGACTGTAATTTCAATAACAGAATTCTTGTAAAGGAATTTCATTACCACCTTATGACAACTTTCCTTTAAAACGGGAATAGTTTATTTCGCTTTGTTTGACATTGTAACTTTATTATAATAAAATACAGTGTCAATCGCACAATTTTTTTTATATTTGGTGATGACGCACGCTACATTATGACAAGCAAATCAACACATTTCTCACTGCGAGTTGTGTGGGAGGAGGGTGCTACACGTGTCAACTCAGCGAAGACAGTTACTGTTTGCAGTGACTTGAAAATTGTGATTTTAGTGTCTAGGTATAAAAGGCGAGATATTATGACAATTATGGACAATACTTACAACACACGTCTTGTTTTGCTTGTAAATGCAAATACTGATAATTATATTAACACACAAAATCGTACATTCGAGACAAAAAGACGTGATAACCTGGGTTTAATAATTTCCGGTTTAATTATTATAACTTTTATGTTATTTGTTATTTATATATTAGTGTGTTCGTTATTTGTGGGTTCTGGTTCAATTACGCAACGAGAATATAGAATAAGTGCATTAACCAAGGGTTCAGATGGAAGAATATGTACATCACCGAAAGGTTACAGTTTAAATGTGTATCACGAAATGCGACACACACACACACTTATGGAACAAGGCGCGGAAAAAATCCATGAGACATGACGCTTTGTTACCATGTTATTAATAGTTCTTCGGGTATTTGTTGTTGCTGTTTTTGTTAAGGCATGGCGCTGTATTATAATGTTATTACTAGTTGTTGTGTTTGCTGATGTTGTAGAGATATGACGCTTTGTTACCATGTTATTAATAGTTGTTATGGTTGCTGATGTTGAGATATGACGTTTTGTTGCCATGTTATTAATATTTATTGTGGTTGCTGATGTTGTTGAGATGTGACGCTTTTTTTACCATGTTATTAGTAGTTGTTGTGGTTGCTGATGTAGAAATATGATGCTTTGTTACCATGTTATTAATAGTTGTTGTGGTTGTTGATGTTGTTCAGATATGATGAAATTTTACCATGTTATTAATAGTTGTTGTGGTTGCTGATGTTGTTGAGATATGACAGCTTGTTACCATGTTATTAATTGTTGGTGTGTTTGCAGTTGTTTAGACATGACGCTTTGTTACCATGTTATTTTTAGCTGTTTTGTTTGCCGATGTTGTTTTAATATGACGTTATGTTACCATGCTTTTTTGTTGCTGTGGTTGCTGATGTCTTTGAGATATGACGCATTGTTAACGTGTTCTTTTTAGTTGTGAATTCTGTTGTTGTTTCCTTATGACGCTTTGTTATCATGTCCATTTTTGTTGTTGTGGTTGCTGATGTTGAGTCATGAGACTTTTTTACCATGTTCTTTTCAGTTGTTATGTTTGTTTTTGTTGTTGTTGATGATGATGATAATAATGATGAAATATTATGCTTTGTTACAATGTACTTATTTGTTGCTGTTGCTGTTGTTTTTGTTGTTCTATAATCTACACAAATATTTTCAGATTTTCAGGTTTAATTATCTAATCCTATGAGTTATATCACTGTGTGTTCAGAAAAGTTGAAACTAACGTTTCCGACGAGCATACGACCCATTACTTTCATCTACACTGACGACAGAAGCAGCATGTTCCTCCTGCCAGGCTGCATACTATTAAAAACTGTTTCGTCTGCTTCGCTTAGTTTCATGAATTTATTTGGTGTATAGAAATTCATATATGTGCTTACAACAGAAAGAAGGCTTTGGAAGCAACTTCTACCTTTCTCTTTCTACCCCCACAACCATTCTGCAAATATTTTGGAGTTTTTTTTGGCTTTATACAACAGATAATTTCCAAAGCATAGTACTTGTCTCTTACAGTAACTGTCTTCAGAATTCTGCAGACTTGATGAAAAATACAATATTTTGGCGCTGCAATTTGTATTGTTCACGTAACATGGAATTCAACAAAGCAGTGCTGAAAACCACATTAATGTGCTCCAACTTTCTTTCAGCTGAAAATATCCGTACAGATCGTTATATCAGTATTAATCCAGATATTCTTCCTGCTTGTTCCTATGGTGTTAAATCACATTATTTTGTTACAACGCTCATGAAGATAAGATAATGGACCGGGGAAAAGTTCTGAATGTACACTGGTCTGTTTTATCGGAGTGGCTCGGGCTTAATATACCTGGACTGAAACCATCACATGCATTTCGGTACAGTCAGCTTTCATTTCAATGCAGGAAGCTTAACATCCGCAGTTAGATATTTGTTACGTGCTACTAAATTCTATTTGTAAGTATTGTTTCATAATTGCACAGTATTTGGCCTGAAGCTGTCGTATTTTGGAACGTAAACGAAAGCTTTTAATGATAATAAGATACCATCTCAGAACACTACACCTACTACTAAACCCTACTTATTTATTTAAACTTTACTCACGAAATATTTCGGTCTGTGCTACGTTATCATCGAGTAAATTTGTAAATAAATCAAGTGAGGATTACGGCAATCCTCTAACGTACTGCGACTGTTTTATTAATTATCATTTTAAATTTGTGCACTCAATGTACAATAATTTTAAAAAATGTGTAAATACTGCGAAACCTAAACTAACTAAGCCTACTTTACTTCTCGTATTGTCTGAGCATAAGATCCTTAAATATAAATCGCACGTACGAATTGCAACATTAAGAAACTCTCTCGCAAGAAGGCATGAATTGTAACAATTTTTTCGTACTTGGCTAGGAAACAAAGAACAAATGTCGGTAAATATACCTTCGTAATTAGGACCATTAAAAGCTGGAACCAATTACCTGCAAGCTTACTAGTGTCTTTCCCCTGTAAAATTAACACATTTTGAAAGTTAAGAATGTAGTTACAAGCAAGGGAATTCAAGTGGAGATTGAGTGTAAATAAGTGAAGTGATGTAACGTGTAATGAACTGATGTGATTTATGTTAAGTGATTTTATTTTGAAGTGAATTGAAGTGAAGTGAGTTACGGTGAAGTTCTTGGAGATAAAAGTGCCATGTATATTAGGGTGACTTCTACTGAGGGTACTTGATTATATTGTGATTATTTCATTTGGGAATATCTTGTACTCTGTTTTAGCTTGTACTGTGGTTGTTTAACTTGTTTTGTAATGAGTGGGTGTGTGTATGTGTGGGTTTTGTAATGTGTGGTTGTTTGAGTAATATGTGTACCTGTATTTACTGTGTTTTGTATTGTTGGTACTCTGTTTTTTGTATTGTTTCGTTTATGTATATTTATTCTTATCTGTTTTGTTTGTACTAGTGTAAGGGCTACTGCCACCGAGTGGCAACACCATTGCAGTTAGTAGTAATAATAATAATAATAATAATAAATTTTTAATTAAAGAAGATTTTTCAACTGAAGAGAACACAGTGCATTGGATAAGATATAGGAATAATCATGGCCATGTATGGTGACTCGATAGGTGATGGCAGCGGCTTGTTTAAAATTTCGAACTACAATACAGTCTCGATAATTCACCATTCGATTATCCAACATTGCTTTGTGTCCGCTGTGCTGCATTGTCAGAAAGACGTTTTATACTTACCAAAAGGCCATTTTACAACTATCATATTTTATCAATAACAAATCCAGCGTATGAATAGATTAGAGTGCACCACGTTTGTACCTGCATATTTTAAACATCTACGTTTATATGTTTACACTTTTTATTGCCTACACTATATTATTCACCATTATTTCCTTAGTCTGCTGCTATACTAGTTTCGATTACACGAGTGCAGTAGTATTTCAATTTGTTGGTGAAAGTTATTGATTTGGTTAAGTAGTGATATTTCCATGAATATGTCAAAATTAAAGATTAAGAAAGTGGTTTCAAAACAAGAAAAGCTTTTAGCATTACAAAACATAATACAAAAAAAACCTATGCAAAAATTTGAAGAACAATATCGCCCAAGAAAGAGCAATTTGTCGTAACCCACCATTACACAATTGTCCAGAAGACAGAAAAAAATTGACCGGACCACTATAGACCAAAACTTCAGCATGTTAGGTTTTCAAGAAAATATAAGAACAAGCTATTTTTTGTGGACACAAAATTTTGACAGAATTTCTGTTTGTAACCCAGCTGTCTAGTAACGCGGAATTTCGGTTTGACTAATTGTGTGGCTTAAGAAAATTTGCCATTTCATGGGCCATATATTTTGGCCGGGTTACTCTTGGGTAATGGGAGGGAAAAAAACAAACTTGGAAAATGATATTCTGCCAGAGCTTCAAAGGACGGTCTGAAAGACACAAAGAAACGAAAAGCAATTATTAATATAAATGTGAAGAGGTACGTGAAGTGTTATGTTCGTGATTCGCACGACATAAAAAGAAAGACACCCCTATCACTTGACTTCCTTTACAAGAGAAAACTCCGACTTTTTACAAGGATTTCACCAAAGAAACATCTGGGGTAAGATCTAGTATAGATGGACAGATCGTTGGAGAAACGTAACGGCGTCAGGCAATTCAACATCTGAGCATAAATAAGAGTGCTGTCGGCAGATTCAGAATACAACTTTATTCACGTATGAAGAGTAATTCTCACATGACCAGCTTGACGAATGTGATAAAATCAGCATCAAATCCAAAATCATTCCACAAAATAAGTTGTCTTCCCCTGACGATGAATTAATTCCTGGCTATAAATTAAGCAAAGAACGAATTGTTCCTATCTGATTTAAGGCCCCGGATAATTATAAACTAAAATTTGTTTTCATTGGAAAATCAAAGCAAACTCATCCCTTCAAAAATACAGCTCCAAAAGTATTTCCAGTTCGCTATATGTGCCAAAAGAATAAGTGAATGGACTTAGAAACTTTTCGAAGATTGTGTTTTCTCAGTTCGTCTTTCAATAGAAGCTTCTCTATAAGAAACATTAAAAGCGTAGAAATGTTTGTCGCTGATTATGAGCCTTCTCATCCCAAGGACATATAAGATTGAAATGTCACGCCAGGGTTTCAACCTATGGACAACAATGCACTGAAACATTGAAGAAAAATACCTGCTAGACTACCTATCCCTTGCAAGCGTTAGACAAGAAGACGCGGTGCTGTTAAAAATTTTGAAGGGAATAAGCACAATAGACGCTATTTAATAGACAGCCCAAGCTTGGGAGAATATCGAGAAAAAATAATGGCGCTATCATTGAGGAGTTTACTCAAATAAGAATAGACGCAAAAAGCTGAAGAAAACTGCGAAAATATTTTCCTTTATTATATCTTATTCCAGGCCGTGAAAATGTGAGTAATGTTGACATCAAGACGAAGAACAGCAGCCAACAGCGTACTAGATATTACGAGACACGTTGGCGATTACCATTTGTAAGACGATAATGAAAGATGACAGACAGTTGATAAATTGAGTACAGTGGGGAATTGAAGGCTACAGAGATCGCACTAGCATATGCTGAACAAGAAAGAGAAGTGACCTCTACAGACGACCTACTCTTCAGGAGTTAGGTGACCTTGCCAGAAAAACGCACAGGAGGCTCAATAACAAAGAACCATTACTTTTCCTTATAGAATATCCTCTTTTATAAATTTACACTATGTTACATTTTGTCTGCTTCATTAGTCTAGTGTATTATAAGACATTTACAATTAGCCAGCCGTTCCTCGTCCATTTTAAGTTGGCTAATTGCCAGCCTCTTACATCATCCCTGAGAGAGAGTATAAAACCCGAAAATCTATCAGAAAAGCAGAGAAGCCAGTGGTTACCCTTCCGATAACACGAATAAAGAGTTGCCATAACACATAATATTACAGCTGAGAGGACATATAAAACACTTTGTGTAAACAGCTCCAAAATTCCCAGAGTTATATTCCAACAACACTGGTGTAATGTCCAGTTTTCTTGCACTGTTCTAACATGACCAGTTGTGCTGTCATCTTCGTAATACTCCCGCTTTTAGAGTGAAACACAACAGCGTCACTTAGAACAGGCAACGACTGCTTCTTTCCACTTCCTTCCTGTTAAACAGTTCATCTTTTAACGGTCATTGTGTTTCCAACAGACAACAGAGCGTCATTAACAGTGCAATAACGAACTTAAATCCACTTGTCTATCATTGTGCAAGTCAATTTACTGGAAGGCTTAATCCAAATTTATAACTGTCGTTGTGAAAAAACTGTAATATCAAAACTAAGGTAACAAACACTCTGATTCCAAGAACTTTTATTCTGACCTGGATGTGCACATGGCACGTGGGCAGCACATGGTACACATCAAACCTACAAGTAGTCAGCAAAGTAGTCGCAATTGACATTTATGCGTCTGTCCCACCGTGGCACCAAGAATGTACCCCGGCCTCAAGTAAACTAGTCTCAAGTGTTTGTAATCGGGAAATGAGAGATTGCTTCATGTCGGCGTCTGCTGTAAATCGCTTCCCAGCCAGGTGCTTCGTAAGGGATGCAAAGAGATGGAAATCACTGACCACAAGATTGGCACTGTAAGCAGAATAGTCCCTAACCTCCTACCACAGCGTCGGAACCAGTCAGGTTGGCAGGAAAGGGCCCAGCGTTTTCCAGGTCTTGGTATTCCTTATGAAGGACCTGGATGACAAGCGATTTACAACTCGCGCCGACGTAAAACTAGCTGTCACCTCCTGGTCACAGACTATTGAAACCAATTTCTTTCAGGGTGGGATACAAAACTTGGTGTCACAGAACGACAAATGCTGAAGCGTCAGTCACGAGTAAGACAAGGCCCCACGTGTACCATCTGCTGCCGATGTGCCACGTATGCTTGGAAACTGGAAAGGCGTTCTCGGCCTCAGTCTGTTTGTTGCCTTATATTTTAAATTCCTTCTACTATTTCCTTTCAAAGCTAAATAAACAAAAATACGGTTGTCTTAATAGGGTAATGTTTCAGAACTAGCCCAAAATCCATACCCATTCGTAAATAATCTCATATTTTTAAGAACATCAGCATTTTGAAGATTTAATGCATATCTTACATTAGTCTTAGCGATATGTGACAAACTTAAAAAGCATTTAACATTCTATTTGTCTTGTTAGTAATAATTGATGCGGTGTGTGGAAAAAAAACACGATAAAATGGAGAAAAGATCTAGAGATGCCACGTAAGAGTCGGCATAACACAACTTCTCAATCTCGCGTGACAAAATGCATAAGAAGATCCTAATCTTCTTTGCATGGGAACTATATAAAGAAGAAATAACCACTAAATCCGCATCACAAGATCCCGTTATTTTCATGTATGAATCTTAATCACGTGGGGAGTCACACAAAACTCATAACATCCCACGTCCAAATTCGCCATGAAATATTTATCGATAAATTAATTATGAAAGGTAAAAGTCGTCTTAAAAATAAGAAACGGGTAATATGTTTTGAAACAAAAAGCCTTTCCTTTGTATTACTTTCAAACTAATGTCAATACTTTCTCCCACTTAGTACATCTAAAATATATTACGTTCCCCTCCAAATCCAACTGTTCGATTTTGAGTATTATGACGACGCTGAGGATAGGTGAACAGCCGAAAAATATCGGTCGTGTAGAAGTTTTTTAGTCGTATCTGATGAAGAAAAAAATAAATGAAATATTTAAAATGAAATATTCTAAAGAAATATATTCACAAATTACTCAGTAACAGTTTATATTCGAGAGTGCTTGTTACACGTCGGTACAAGCGACACAAGCATGTACAATTAAAATAATGAGCCTAATTACATCTTCTGTGTATATGTAACTGAAACTTTGTGTCGTGTTGTTATAAAAGGAGAGAGATTAAGAGGTTTGCGTACAGAATGCCGAGAAGAATGTTTGAGTATAAAATGAAGTAATGAGAGACGAAGAAAGTTACGTAATAATGAGCTTCGTAATTTGTAACTTCCACTAAATACTATCAGAGTGATCAAATCATGGAAGATGAGAGGGGCGAAGGTGCATTTAGCAAGGGGAAGTTCATATATGCGTACAGTACTTAGGTTCAAAGCCGAACAGATAAGGTTGCCTGAGACACAAAAGGAAACACTGCAGCGTAATGTTGAAATTATTATTTCCAGGACAGGCAATAAGTGAGTAGAATGGATTCGCCTGCATATGATCCTGTGGTTAGTTAATGTGAATACAATAATAAATCTTTGGGTTCGTGAAAATAAAATATTTTAACCAGCTGAATTTCACCTTCTGAAGGATTCTGCTATGCTGAGGTAGAATGGAAAAATAATGAAATTCGTGTGATATGTCATACGTTTCCGTGTTGCTCATCCATGAAAATTTATTTTGATGGCCAAATCACAAAATTTAGTCGGTTTGTTTCCTGTAATGTATTATGCTAAAAATGTACACCAAATTATTCAACATAACGGCCCCATAAAGAAATTAAAAACTAAACTGCCAGTGACTAATAAGAATTTTCCTGAAAAATCTACATATAGCGCAATTAGTTGGATTACTTTCCTTAAACTTTAAAACACAGTGGCCACTACAAGTACCAAATGCTTTAAGATCCTGAAAATCTTGCGTCTTGACCACACAATAAATTCCTGTTCACGTGATTCTCACAACAAAGAACAGTGAGGGGTCATGGGAATTTAGACACTTTATATTTACTGTAAGGTATAAAATGAATTTTTACACATCATGTCCTCATAATCCACATTCCAGAGGGTTAAGGACTGCTGCGGCCGCCGTCTTGCTTGTGTCTTCAATTAAATGTTACCAAAAACATGATACGTGATTTAAGCAGTTTCTGCCTCCTCTTGCCAACTTTGGGCTGCTTGACCGTGCATATATACCGACACGACCTACGAATAGATCTTCATTGAATGCAACCGATTATGCACGTGTATTATTTGGTTCACACCAGAAATAAAACGTCAATCATGACACGTGGTCATCATGATACACTAATACAAAAACATATAATTGAATCTGAAGACGAACAGTTAATATGCGTTATTGGGCTCACAGAACAACAAAATAAAGTATTAACGTACACTTAAAAGTCAAATGCTCACCGAAAAGTCTTTGATATAAAGCTCGCACATCACGGCTTTTGTGGTAATTTGATTCCGGGCATTTACTTTTCACCCCAAAAATTAAAGGCACAGATAACAATTTTATTTTATTGTGATGTCCAGTGATGTTCAAGCGTGACGAAACTACGCAGGCTGCATTAGACCTGGGTTCTACAAAAAAAAAATATTATATTTATATCAATAAGTGACTAATTCTTTCACAAATACAGGTCCCCAAACAACTGCTGCTCCTGGATAAGCAGTATGCCTTATAACTAAAAGAAATACCAGCCCGACGATAAATTATTCATAAACAAAGTAATGGAAATCATGCGCTGTAAATCGGAACTTTGTGTGACAATTTTTGAACGGTTGAAGAAGCCTACCTTCCCGGTGTCCCATGAAGGCAGTTGTTTTCCCGGCAACAGAGCAGCTGAGAGATGAAGAGAATTGCTGCAGAAGCAGGTTGTGGGATTCAGTGGATGATATGACGGCCATGGCTGGGTCTGCAGAGCAAGATTCTTCGTAAAGTACACAAATGTATATCCAAAGAGAAATCGATGTTGACGACTGTCGCACCACTGTAGCACCGGCACTTCACTTGCAAAAACACTGTAGGCCTACTTTACATCCAGTAACACAAACATAACGCATCAGTGTCCAGTACGTAGGCCTAAATCTTACTAAATTATATTCAAAACATCTACTATGTTAATAGGTACAAAATGAACTAATGTATATAACCCATATTGATTACATTGTTTCTAAAGGGCATAATAATTAACGCGTATAGAATGTAGTAAATGTTTTTAGGCGATTTATGCTGTCGTTGCTGGTGAGTGTGTAGCTTCATGATTACCAAATGCTTTACATCGTAACATCAGTAACATTTTAAGCAAGGTAAGGTAGGCCTGACAGTGGAAGAGTGGGGATTAAATTAGGAGTGTCTGTAACACTGACATCAACCCCCAACATAGGAGAAGAGAAATAAATAAAAGCCACTTCTTCCTTGGTGCAGCAACAGCAAGAATTTGCCTGCTTGGAGCGAATGCCTTTAACACTATACACAACTGACGGCTGCATCATGGAATCATAAAATACTACTGCAGAGAATGAAACAAGAAAGCACTGCCCCTTTTTCAAAACGCACTCGATTGTAGGTTATTATATGACATGTTTCATACCGATCTTCTACGTTTATTTCATTGTAAATTATGAAACGCACAAGCAAAATGATGTCTCAACTCCTTTTCCGGGTTGTCTTTTTTTAACTGATATTTCTCATTGCTTGAATCACACATTCACTGCAAAACATGGCGCCCACTGGCAACCAACTAACCCCTTGGAGCAGGGCTGAGCCAGAGACAGCAGAGCAGATATGGTTGCCCGTACGACGCCCCGCGCACGCGCCACAGTATTATGTCACCCATTGTGCTTAACCCTGCCACAGCACCGAAATATTTTTTCCTTGTTCTAACGTAATTCCACTATCACACGCGACGAATTCTAAATCTTTACTGTCGATCAGTACAGAGCAGAAAATAATACACGATTAAGGCTGGAGGAGTGAGTAATGGAAATGTCTAGTGCATGTGGTAGCTGGGAGGGGAGGGTAGGTTCGATGAAACTAGCCAGGCTGTTTTGTGGGACAGTCGCAGCACTAAGGCACCGCGTACACTACAGGAATGATGTTCGGATGGAGCAGAAGAGACGCGCAGACGCGGGTCGACGCTGTCTTGGCCTGCTCGCTCAGTGCTCCTACTCTCCGTTTCACAAAACTACAGCACAAAGCTAGGGTGCGGTGGGCGGGGATCTTGACCCCTCATTCATTCGAACCTGTTCAGAACAGCGGCCTTCGAGGAAATATTTTCCTTCTCTGCATGTAGTGATAAAAGAAATGCAACCTTTGCTAACACAAATAAATTCGACAGATGCACAGTGCACTGCCCCACGTGATTTGACAACTGTCATCCGAAACATCAATTTACACAAGTACAGCAAGAATCTTGATATAAAATTATAGAATTTCAAACATTATAAATAAATAAAGTACCTTGTATCTCTATATTTCATGGGGATAAAATTTAATCATTTACAAATTATAACACACGCACCATTCCGCACGTCTGATATCACATATCTTTAGGAACAAGCCTTACCATCTATCTGATACTAAGTATCTATTTGCATGACATCGTCCATACATCGCAAATCACACATAGCATGAACGAGCTATTCCATATATGTGATATCACACAAACCTGTGAGTTCTTCCATAAATGATATCATATATACTTTTATTTATGTATGAACTCTTCCAAACATCTGATACTGCTTCACAGTCCACGTGTAAACTGTCCCACACATCTAGTTTCACGTACTTTTCCATGCATCTGACATCACACAGCATTTTGCCCAAACAATACGTTCATAGAACAAAATATATATACAACCCTATATAATAAACCAAAATGTGATTAAAAAACGCCCATTTTCAGGACGTCTAGAAAGTAACTCATCTGTCATTAATTTAAGGGAAATCATTTAAAGAACGCAACTCTTTTAAACGTATAAAGTTTTCAGATTTAATGCAATTCCTTGCTTTTAAGAAAAAGGAACCTTAGAATTCCACGTTTAGTGTTACATTCGTCGCTCTTCAATACATCTGAATTTATGACGGATTTTCAAGAACCTGGATGTCAAGAGAACTTCTTTTAAATCACCTTCAGGTTGTGAAAGCTAATTTGCTATTTTTAAAAATACCATAATGGAAACCGAGAAACATTTTAAGAAGGGAGGATAGCCATCAGCACGTAAGAACGCTAATAAATCTACAGTAAAAGAACTTCGAAAATTCCTATTATTCGAACGCAAAAAAGTCAACACCTTGATCTACTTAAGTACAGCTACCTCCATGCAACGTGGACAAGTCTTTAAAGCCTAGCTTGCCCACGTTGGAGGGAGGTAGCTGCACAAAAAATATGACCAGTACCGGAGGCTGTAGTTACAGTTTTGTATACTCCTGATGGTGGGTGTGGTTGACACCCGAAACAGGTAGAGTGAATTTGCAGAATAATAAATAGACTGCTTTGTGTTGCATCTCGTTGGACAATTATTAATATAAACCTGAGTGATTTCAAGGCCACGTTTTGTTTGAGTCTAGTAGAACGATGTAGTCTGCCAGTACGCACAGCCAAATGCATAGCGTAGAGCAAATCGTTTAGAAATTTGTTGTTCGGATTGGTCAAATCCAACTAAAAAAAATCTTATTCACGCAGAAGGTATGATCTGTATCGCATAATCACAAACACATTATATTAAACTTTAAATTACGCAGTAAGCTGTATATTCATACAGACATATCAAACAAAACGGATCTACTCCCTTTAAAGATCGGATGGGTGCGCTTTAGTGTTATTAAGGCGCGCAGTCTTAGAATACTAGTCATTGGCGAAATTTCTGGAACATGTCGCGCCACCCCATATTTTACGTTCCATAAGAAGAATGGTTTTCGAAAGCTACTGTATAGCATAATCTCGCGAAGGCGGTTTCTCTTCCTCACAAACAATTGGAGCAACAAGGAGCTATGGGACACAGAAGAATGGACATGTCCAAGCAAAGGTGGAATACAGACCAGCACACAAAACGTGTGTGCAGCAAATACATACAGAAACAGATTCAAATCCTCACTTACACAGTACATGCATACTAACGTAAAAATCGTTCCGCTGACCTCTTCCGATTCGGAATTAATTCAAGTATTTTTAACGTTTCACATACGGTGAGGAGTGCCTTGAATCTACTGTTGCAAAATATAGACAACACAAGAAAACGCGAAAAAATACTCACGCTCAAAGCGGCATTCAAACCTGCAATAAATGAGTGCGGGTCATCTACAGCAAAGAGCGCCATATACTGTGTAGTCATAAGGGTCTGACGGAATATTGCTTTATTATTTACCACTTTTTTCATGAACTAGCCAACAATCAACTACCTCCGTGTAGCAAATTCATCGCATTTTCTCAGAAGGGAAAAACATTCCCCGCATTTTAAGGAACTCAGAGGTTTCATTTTCTTGTTCACAAGATCTCCTCAGTGTTGCGTAATTCTGAGCCCAATGAGCCCACTCCATGTGCACTGTTCTACCTCTTTAAAAGCCGTTATTATTTTTCGGCAAGATCAGTTTAACCATTTAAAATAAAGTTAATTGAAATCAAATTTAAAAGATGGCCTTCTACCTCGAAGAAAATAAGGTGTACGTTTCTTACAAAATCATTCGTTTAAAGCCGCTTACGATATATTTCGCTGTTCATTCTCGCAGCCAAAAAAAAAAAAGTAAAATGGCAAGTTATTGAAAGCTACAGACGAAAGCAAAAAGAATTGTGACTACACACACAGCTTGTTCGGTTATCATCGTCTGCAACAGCAACGTTGTTCTTGCCGTGACAATGCGGCAAATTCTCTGACTCCGGCGTAAAGCATGCAGCCTGCACGGAATATTTCAGGCGAAGCGTTTTGTTCTGGGATTCAACTACTTCGACGTCCACAAATCTTGTCACAAGATCCCACTCACAACACATGACGGTAGCACAGTTCTTGGAAAGATACGACGGTTTAAATACGTGGTAAGGACAGGAGGTTAATCAGAAAACACAAGCACTTACAAATTGGAAAGTCATTTTAGCTGCTTCTGGACAGTGACACCCCCACGCAAGTCGAATACGGTATGTATTTTAGAATCTACTGTACGAAGCAAGGAAAGTGTTGTGTTTACTATGAGCTTCTCCCGACGCCTTACGTTTCATTTCCAGTGAAAATTTTTCTGCTCAGAAACAGGAAGTTACATTCTACTCATTCAAAATATAGCGATAATGCTTGGAAGAGAATATTTCTCAAATATTGTTAAAGTTGTTCTGAAAGTTTCTCTTCATGAAAACACAATGTTTCTTCCGACATTCAAAAAAAGACTCAAATTATCTAAAAATACTTCCAACTGTACCATAATTTATTTTAAGACGATGTCTTCCTAATGGATCCTTCTTTTTCGATGCAAACTCCATACGTTATTTTTCATCTGTCCTATATGCATTACACATTGTTGCTGCCTTTATCTTTTCTTTCCTCTTATTTGGGAACAAATATATTAGCGCAAATTTCGTTCATGATAACTTCATCATGCATCAACTCCAAGCTTTGCTCCTCGCCTTGTTTATAAGCGTCGTGCATCTAGAATTTCTAGGTAGATTTAAGATTATGGTCATACTGAATATCAGATTCCTGACTCCAGTGTTTTATAAGCTAACATCATCAAACCAAAAGCTGAATGCAGGATTTATATTTACTAATAATCTGTCTTAATTAAAAACTTGTCTCCTATATTACTTCAGATGGTGTCTGCATAGCTTCCACCTTAGATGTTCGCGCACTGTTAACACCGACTATACGAAATTATTATGTAATAATCTTGGTACCTAATTGCGAGAAATTCTGCCACGCACAGTCAGGAAATCTCATGCACGTACTTTCCTTAAAAAAACAGATTTTAAACAACATCGAGTTAAGTAAAAGTACGGTTACTGCCGAGTCCGAACTTGTACTTTGTCTTTTCAGCGATGTTATGCCCTGTAGTATGGTACGTGAGACTATGATTAAAAATCATCACGGTGACAACCTCAAAACTCTCACCTCACTGTGGTTTTCATTGAACACTTCAGCTGGAATACAAAACACAAATACATTAAATTGTTTGCTGAAATGCATATTAATCCGTCACACTCCTACGAAATAATTTAACCAAAAACTGTATCTCCACTGTACCTCCCATAATGACACCAAAATCTAACTCATGTTGGCTCAGTATCCGCACATCCCAATTTACAGCTGCTTTTCCTTGTGGAAATTCATAACCGGATAATCTCTTCCTTAAGCATTGCAGATATAAAATCTGTACCCTTTTCAAAGAAAGGTAAAACTGGTAGCTGTCATCGTCTGCCCGCAACGATTCCAATGTTTTCTGATTTGTTAGTATTGGTGGAGAGGGGGGACATTAAGAGTGGGTTGTGTGGGCGGTGGAGGAGAGAGAACATGGCGGAAAAGCTGCAATTTCGATGAATGTGAGAAGGGGAAGGATATAAGACCTGGAGAGGGAAAAAGCATGAGATGAGGAGAGGGTTTGTATGGAAAAGAATAAGCTGGGAAACTAACCGGGATATGGGGATTTTAATGGCATTAGATACATGTATTCTATTCCAATATAAAGCTATGACAAAAGCAGTCATAATTCAGCACTTCTGAACTGAGAAGAAAATAACATGATGGCCCTCAACTGACCTTTGGAGACAAACTAACATGGAAAAATGGTGTTGACTTCAGTTGAAAGGCAAATATTAGTAAAATTATACATTGGCTGCAGAAGACAAACGAGGCACAATTAGTGCTGAAATCGTGTCAAACAACGTACAGTATAAGGTACAAGAAGGACAGGGGGCATGAAAAGTTGGCTGACTTGATAAAACTATCGACTTGCATTCGTAAGGTACTTGCTTCTGACCTCGGTTAGGACACCGGCCAGCCTGCGATTTATTTTGTTTTACCTCAGTCCCTCTTAGTATTTGCCGGAACAGTACAACAATTAGGATAAAACGACTTCACTTAAAGCCCCTTATATTTCGTAATCTGCCAATAACCCTAACTTTCGACACCACTGCAGTAAATTGAACCACAAATAATGACATCGTCTCTGTAAGATTATGTTCACCTTTTTTTAGGATACAGACCACTGGCAATGTTGATCCTCCTGTTGTCACGAAGGCAGAGCACATCTTAGAAATAATATGTTAGTTAGTTATTTAGTTAGTTATTCAGCTTGTTTATTTGTTTGTTTGTTTGTTTGTTTGTTTGTTTGTTTGTTTGTTTGTTTGTTTGTTTGTTGATGTGTCTGCTCTTGAATAAGTGACTATGAATAAGAAAATGCGTGAATCAGTGAAGTTAAGCTTCCTCAGAATTCTCACACCGTATGTGGCATTACTTTCTCTGCATCTGTAGTTCTACAATACGAAACAGACTTGTATAAATAAAAATATGTTTTATCGTTGTTTTGTTATCAGTCAAGAAAATGATACTGAGGAAATATTAAATTTTCAGGTAATGCAACTTATCCATGAGTTATACCGAAGGTCCACTGAACAAATTCAATATTGTTCATTATTGCTACGTGGCTAAATATCCTTGTTCATTAATGTGTTTCGGAATGGGCCGCTAGGAGCGGATTATCGGCCCCTGGTGACATGTATGTAGTTGTACACTGCAGGTGCATGATATCACGACGAACTAAGTCGTTCTAGATGTAAAATGAAAATCTAAGTCCCTAATATTTGTTATAATTACTTATTCAATAATTAAGAATAAACATTCCGTTTTTGCCCTAACTGTTGTTGCATTTCACATTTAAACAAGCTTAACTTGCTGGGACCTCCAGTACAGAGTTATTAGAGATGATTGTCGGGGCTTTAACAACTTGAGATAAGAGTTTATTTTTTTTTTTTATTTAATAGAAAAACACTCCAAGTTTTTGTTACATACCTTACAGGTGCTCTATATGTGCACCCTTTGTGATTCAACAAACATCAACACGATAATCGAGTTCGTTCCAAACTGTTTGTAGCTTGTCAGCTATAATGATTTCAATGGCGGTTCTGATTCTTACCGTCAGTTTCGGGATAATTGTGGGAAGAGGAGGAACATAAACCTGATCCTTGACGTAACCCCATAGAAAGAAATCACATGCGATTGCATCTGGAGAACGAGGTGGCAGTTGTTAAAACCCCGACAATCATTTCGAATAACCCTGTAGATTCTCAGTTACATGTAAGCAGTTATGTTTTGATCTTTGCAACTTGAAGAGTTGATCTATGACAAATATTAAGTCTATCATTCTCCTTTTTACTGGGATAGATTCTCCAAGCAGAAACTACTTAAGAACGAAATGCTGCTTGTCTCTGAGCCCCTTAATCGTCGTGTCTGCTGTTACCATCAGCTAACTTAATGGTAGGTCATTATGTATGAGAATTTAGGAACGTGACATGTAATGATAAATTATTACTAACGCATGAGGGGGAATGACTCGGCCTCTTCTTTCATTATGTATTCTGCAAGATTTGAGAGTACTACGTGGCTTTCATATCTAAATCATGGCATTCCTCAACTACAAATATGATTATCCTTGATCTAGGTAAGCATATTTCACCTTCAGTTTACGTCTCGTATTCCATAATAAATTCATTACTTTACAGTATGGTTGTTTATACGTACCCCGTAGTACTTTTTTAAATTATTTTCAAAAAAACTTGTCCGAACATAATTATACAACAAATTGCCCCGTTTCTTGTACTTTCAGAATTCCACATAAACTTCATTTTCAGGCATAATTCCAAGAAGTTTAAGGTTAATTCGTCTCCCTTACGAAACACAGGACACCTTTACTTTAACATACAGCACTTCTCTTTCAGCTGGAAGATTGAAATGTATTCGTATAAGAAATAAATTCGTGTACGTTTGGGCCAACAGGTCATCAAAAAATGTCAAATTTCGTCGCAGTGACTCCAGTTTCACACTGATTAATATATTCCTCCTAAATGATTTGCTGTTGTTTTGTATTCGTGTAGCGTGTTGTTGAAGCCTGCATTTTGCAGTAATGTTGCCTTGCATATACATCAAACCCCAACCTGCAATTACAGGAAAAAATTATAGAGAAAATTAGATCACAAAATTGATGTTTCGTGCTTATGATATGGTCATGCCGATCATGGCGGTACAAAGTTATCTGGTATTGGATTCAGAGAAGCAAAAATAGTTGAAAGTCTTCGGATACGAATAAAGCGACAGGCAGTCATTACTCGTGCTAAAGGAACCTGAGAGTAGGAAGGCATACAATTTTAATAATGCTAAACTATATTTCTACTGCTTACAGGAATAAGCGGAGACACCAAATTCACAAACATACATACAAATGAGGAAAAAGATAATAGTAAGTTAAATAAACAGAAAAAGAGGAAACATCATTTATTCATCTTAATTATAATGCATTTTTACTGAAGTACCGTTTTGACTTAAGTTGCATGAGAATGGCGACGGTCCTTGACAAGTGAGCCGTAACCTAAAGACGTAACAGTTAGCTCAGACCAATCGTCGGGACGGTACTGCATCTCTAGAAAATTTAGTACAGCCGCCAACTTGATACTTCACAATATAAAAATTCGTGAATGTTTAAGACACGCCTTTAATGTCACAATTCCAGTTCTTATTTCGTAACGTACAGTAAGTTACAATTTATTTTCTTAAAACAGACACACAGAATAGGCCCATGTAGTTGACCAAGACACCCCTCGGCTACAGCGTAGATTCAATTATATTACAAGATCAACATAAAACACGTGTCTGTTTTAAACCCTCCTGTTTATGAAGCACCTACCTGACAGGTCTCTAAATAAGCCAATTTCTCTTCTTCCTTATTTATTCCACTCAGTATAACCCAATTATATTTAAATATAATGCGAATTTCTTTAATTGATTAAATGTTAGTCTAATGCGTGAGACTCGTCCACGTACGACTTACGGTAACGAACAGGTCAAAAAGTCAAAAAAACACTGCACTTTTTATCAAAAGTGAACGGATTTTCATTTTGTTGAACATCTCTTTAGATAACAGAGATTTCAGCTGTGACACTTTAAATAATTTGTAACCATCTGCTTCACAGTCTTCACAGACCAGAACCTCTGTATTGTTCCGATTCAGAAGTAATGTTACACTGAAAGCTGTAGCAGCTGTTTAACTCCTCGGATGTGGGATCGGTCCAAAGGAAGGCAAAGACCAACACAAAGACTGAAAAGCATCCACATACACCCACATACATCCACATACATCCACACCTCAAATATTTCACACACGGCACGTTCTCGAGTTTCAGTTTTTGTCTTTTTCGTTTTTTTCCGTTTTCCTATGTTTGTGCAAGCCTAATTCGTGTTGATAGGTGGAAAGTCAGCCCGTGAGTTTCGTCTCCTGAATTATTTAAAGGCTTAGAATGAATCTCCAGCCAATTCTGAAATAGTTTCTTAGAATAGGCCACGATCGCTTCGTCTCAATCATTTCTGACTCACCGTCCGTACAAAACGTAAAATAACCAACAAAGGCAGTAAGTGTGCATGAATTACGGAAACCCGAGCTGACGACTATAAGGATGATACCAATATAAGCTCACATTCAGCATCCCTAAGGGACTTATATATTTAAATACCAGATGGCACTATGTACAAACTCACACATGCAGATGGAATTTTGTAGCGTTCTGGACGAAACCACCCACACATTAAACAGTCCATATGCCTCAGCCTGACAATAAGACATACCCTGTCATTCTTCCGTTGGCCAGGGATACAATTTTTGTCTACTTGCAACCACCTATACATAAGATTTCATTTAGGTCCGACTCAAGAGAACAACCACCGTCAGTTTCATTCAGATATCATAGGCCAGCTCCCAAACCAATTAGGGTTGTTCTCGAGACGGAACCCCTCAAGATGAGTGACCACTGAGAAGACCGAATGATCCCTGAGCTCCACAACCACCCTTCCCCTAGAAATCTTCAAGAATATATAAAAGCTAAGAATAAATATCATCGATAACAGTCACGTTCAGACCAGCTCTGGGGCACACCCAGATCCTTATCCAATACGTATTTTGGCTCTCTCTCCTGGGGTAAGTCGCTTCAAGCGCAAAGCCAACCAGTCACCTCCATCTGGTTCAATGATACAGAATGAATTATGTACTGCATCCATGTCCCATGCCCCATGGACTTTAAAACATAGTCTTTTCACGAAGGCAGAACCTTGCCTTACTGAGAAATAAATCTTTTTTAAATATGTATAACCTTCTTCTTACAGTCTTCAGTTTATACTCTGCACAAAGTCTCTATGATTTGATATTTCGGCAGGCATACGTGTAAAAGGGTATCTGACACAACCTACATCTTTGTCTATCCTGACAGAAACTCATTATTCACGATCACTACGCATCACTAACAGTGTCGGACACAAAGCAAAATGAAACTGGGTGGAGCCACGTGTTCCAAACTACGTGCGTTCCTGCGATTAAATCAGCTACGTGTGAAATGACAACGAAACACTGAAGGCGGAGAGAAATGAAGTGCAATTCAAACACCCTTCGTGCTCTCACATGTTCAAAAAATATTCAGCAAAGAATCACCTTCTGTTGCTATGGTGAATTTTGGGGTTCCGTAAGATTAGTACATAGAGCAGAAATTTCTCTCTCACATGTTCTCGAAAATAAACATTTTAAACGCATATATCCCCTTCACGTTTCAAAAATTGCCTAACATAACTGCTATATAAGTTCGACAGCACCATATCTCATTTTCGTAAACAAAAACAAAAAGATTCGAAAATTGGTCCTGTCTCCCACATAAAATGTAATTATAAACCCAGGTCTATTTTCCTTCGATGTGGAGCTAATGTCTGTTGTCTCTGGACCAAGGAGTTGGTTTCCTAATTAGCTGAAAAAAGAAGCACAGACAGTTTTCACAATGCTGCGTTCCTAAACGAGACATTACACATGCCTTCCATGGGCCTTAGTACTGGTTTTGTAAAGGTATGTTTATATTTTTAATAATGTGGAAGCACCTTGGTCAACATCTTCTAGGCTTACACTGAAAAAACAGCCTGCATTTTTAGGAACTGTACAGAACACAATTTCAGGGCCCTACATATAACAAAATGACACATTTATCTCTGTCACCTCTCACGTTCATAGGACTGACACGTTAGTATTATTAACAATAGGGGATTAGATCATAGAAAAGTAAGGCAGCCTCTGATTTCGTATGTACTTTCATAGTTTTAAGAAAATCCGTCCAATCTTTAAGAAGCTATTACAGCAGGACAGAGAAACACGGACACAATGATACCATAAACGCGTGTTTCCTTGCAAAATTACTGCTAACATTTTCTGGATTAATTATTAAATTCCTTGACTTCGTTGATATTCTTATTTGGTTCACGCAGAACCACAGTCCACAGCAATGACATACATCGAGAGTTTTACACGTGTGGTTAGAAAGTAACCAAAATACACGCATATTAACACCAGCAAATACGCTACCTTGCAGTATTTAATTACCAGAGCTGAATATCGGCCAGTGCCTGAAGTTTTGTATGGGTTGTCAATCTCTCCGAGCGAATTCCAGCATCTACGGCCCTGTAATTTATTTACGGTGATATTATATATAAAACCTAAAGAAAGGAAACATAATATGATAAACTCAAAGGACACACAACCTAATACATACACGCATTTACGTATCACAAACAAAATCGAAACACAAATTTTATTGCTTCAAAGTTACTGAGGGTTTAAGTACATACAAGGACGAGTGACTTAATAAAATTGTACTTACTATGAAGGATTTTATCCTGCACTGTTGTCTCCTTAGGTATTTCGTGGAATCATGTGTACATATAGAGACACATAGCATTTTTTTGGAGGAGGGATGTGAGTGCCAGATTTTGGGGGAAAGTTTCTTGGGTTAAATTGAATCGATATAAGCAACAAATCTTATAACCTAAGTCGAAATGGTATGGAATTATTCAATGAAGAAAATATGGTCTTCTTGCGGTTCCGTACACTGTACTAGTTTAGAGTGATTCGTACACCGCGCAGGTTCGTCCTTGAGACGAAGCCAAGCCATGCGACGCGTGTGCTGTGTAAACTACTTGGAAACCTAAGGACGATATTTATGAAATTGGTGCGAGGGTTTTTCCTACTTAATCGAAGTCTGTCTGCCACTCAGATGCTAAACAGATGTTATGTACAAATGTTAACATTACAGACACTGTGAATTTCTCTTAGTTTTAATACGCATCTGGTAATAATATAGGTACAACACCTCTCATCCTTTACAGATTCTCTCGCCATTATTTCCGTAATCGTTTAACTTCGTACATAACTCTGTTGGGTTACATCTATGTACTTAATCTAAGGAACGTTACCCGAAAGTCTGACACATTTCCCCCTGGATCATCCTGTATATATTCAACCACGGTCCGATTCGCCTTCACTTCGCAAGTTTTCGCCAGTAACAGACAACAATCAGGTGAACTTATTTTTAATAAGAACAAAACTGGTTTACATGTAAATAAAAGAAGTCGAGGCTGAAGTGAAATTGACACATTTACATGACTTTATACATTATAAAAAGCAAACCCGAGTTTATACATAAAGTATTAAAATCTTTAGGGATGTTTGACCGTGCATCTTCCTCATGAAATAACTTGAAATGCCAACTTGGTGCAACAAGGTAATTTTATTACTGTATTCTTAGCTCGACATGTTTCGGGTACATACGCACATCATCAGGAGCATTGGATGTTGAGTTGCAGCATATGGTTTTCTGCACCGAGTTTTGGGATGGGTGGTGGTCTTCAGAGCCGCTGCGTAGGTCGTGTTTACGGTGCGGCTCTGAAGACCACCACCCATCCCAAAACTCGGTGCAGAAAACCATATGCTGCAACTCAACATCCAATGCTCCTGATGATGTGCGTATGTACCCGAAACATGTCGAGCTAAGAATACAATAATAAAATTCCCTTGTTGCACCAAGTTGGCATTTCATGTTATTTCATGATTAAAAACTTGGCTGCGGGGTACAGAAAATGAAATATAAGAGCAACTAAAACTCCTTGAACAAGAATTTGCCTAACTTATTGAAACAATTTTAGTCAAGTTTTCAGGTCTTCTGCACACTTCGAAATCATCACGCTGTGTCACATCTCAAACTGTGATAAAACTTCCAGAATATTGCACGTGCCGTGATGCTTCTAGTCAGAAAGTAATTAACTTGACTGTGGACATCAGGCACTTCAATGGCGAGAGCAGCACTGCAGATTGCCATATTATTACAACACTGGGACCGGTTCGAGAGCTCTTCAGCTTCCAAAGGACGTGGACCTTCCCCCTAAACAAAGGCGCTTAATTGTGTAGTTATATGCTGAATTCGCAGATGTGAACAATTCTTATTCCACTCCTACATTCATCTTGATCTCGTGATGCTCCGGTGAAAGAAAAGTTGTAAATTTTGCCCTTCACTAAAATTATGTTTTCAAATATAGATGTCAGAGAGCACGGGTTCCCTCTACTTCCTTCTTTGTTCATGATATTGGGCCCGATGCACCTAGTTTCAGTCTTTCCGGTATTTTAAAACCACAGTACGCAGACTTCTGTATTTAAGCTGTAGCTGTAAGTCAAGTTATCTTTTCAGTCTTCCCTCTCCTCAGCGCATAACAAACTGTCAGGATTCGAATGCTCCACAGGAACGGACATTTCTCCATTTCATCCAGAAGTAAACACGGAATTTCGCGATGGCTGTTTCATGTTCCTCGTATTCAGCTGGTCTCAAATTAGACTCAAACCCGAATGCCGATTATCCCGCTTAAAGAGTTTGTGGCTTTTCTGGTCGCTTATATTAAAGGAAATATAAATTAGTGTCTTGTAGTGAACACTGTTGGTATTTATTCGTAGCATCTATCACGCACGTGTTCACAACGTGTCATATAATAGCTAATAAATGTTTTTAAAATGTGTCTAAAGTCAGCTAAGCCACTTCCGAACGCACTGTAGCAGATCAATACTACGTTCACGCAGAACGAAAGACAAATTAATTTCGAACACTGCTTATTGCCGTTTTGATTCAAATTTCTCTCTTCCCTCTCAACAGGCCTACGTAAGAATTAAAGCATGCAAAATATAATTCTGTTTCTTGTTCTGTATAATCACGAAAATTAAGAGAAAGCGGAGACTATTGTCTACTACGAAGTGATGCTTTACAGTCTGGCAGTAATTTATCGACGTTGCGAACAAACTTGCTGCCGACATACGCACATTTGTTTCGGCCTAATTTCCAGGGAGTAACAACTCTTGAGCATAGCTGAATAATTTGTAACCTTCACCCGATAAAACGGACGGGTCTCTATTGCACGTGGAAAAAATAACAGGTACGTATATAGTTTAATCTGACAGCATGAACAGAAGAAATAACTTGAGAAACCTACAGACAAACGGGAAGAAGATACAAGGAAAAGGAAATGTGGCGTGAGAATGAGCACAAAGTTTGTCCGACCCAAGGCAGTATCCGGTGTCAGGGCCGGTGAGTAATACATAAAGGTGGAAACTATCTGCTCTGGCCGAGCGACTGCAGCTTCTCAATACGGGATTTATTTAGCACGGCTATTTAGGTCAGTTTTAAATCATTCTGTCCCTTGTCCCTAATTCAAAAGTTCGATAGCATTTTATTCACAAAGTGGTGAATAAATTAATTTCATAATTTATGATAATGAAGACGACGATGATGTCACAGGTGGCGGTGACGGCGATAATTATGATAAAAGGAACCGAAAGAAGAAGGAAAAAATATTACCAATAATTTTCCATAACCCATATTTTTCCCCACTTGTATATTATGCAATTAGGTTACAGGGTGTAAGACAGCCATGTAAACTCCAGATTATATTATGACTGTATACCATGATGATGAGAATGGCGCCGACAATAACAATCCTAATTTGAAATTCGTGATCGTAGCTAGTTGAAAAGCATGTCTACGAGAGAAAGTTCACAAATTTGTTCACTCTATCCTATCATACACAACCCAGCAAAATTATAGCTCACTTTATTCACAGCCCTCCATTCAACGCCACGGCTCCAATATATTCCCCCGGGGTATTTTCTGAGGATTGGCAGATGCGCACTGCAGGTTGGTAATAACAAACGCTACACATACAGGCCTCTTCATTGCCGATCTTTATGTGGGGAGCATCGAGTTTCTAACATAATTTTATGAAGTAAGAGAAGTTTGATACTGTATTACATTACAGAAGAAGTAGGTTTGTACCCAAATGAGGTGCAGAAGTATCAAACAGAAGCAATTCAAATGGTTTCCTAAAGGTGGCATAAACGTAATACACCTATCACATATCATGCCTTCTCTCCGCGCGGCACAGTCCACTAAACTGCAGATGGAGGTAGTAAGTTCCTCCAAAATTCCGGTAAGCTTTTATCAAGATAAAAATCATCACAACCAGTAAGAGAGCATTCCTCATTGTTACAGCAGTGAGAATCTCAGTTCTCACGTATGGAGGGCACACTGAAATGTTTTGCGCATATATTGAAGCCAAAACAGATACAGTGCAGGAGAGAAAACCTCTCACATCTCTTTGATGTAGAGCACAGTGTGAGTAAAGGTAAAGTGATCCCGTTACGGGCCTGCTGTGGCCCAGAGGGTGGGTAGAGGTATAGTTCTACTCTTCCATGACCGCGGCACTAGAAGGGGGTGAGTGGTCAGCGGCACGCCCCGGCCGCACTTTACCCCCGAGAAAGACCCGGTACCCATTTTACAGGAGGCTGGTTGGGCTCCAGGGCCGGTCTGGACGGGCGGAAAATCTCTTCCCCACCAGGATTCGATCCCGGACCGTGGAGCACAGTATAGGTAACATTAAAATTGCATTAAATCTCATATATTCGGTAGGGATGATCTGGAGGTAATGATACATGTAACAAATCAGAAAAATTAGGTATAACGTAACAAGGATGCGCGTTCGATCTTTGAAATCAGGAGTCACGCCATTTAACCCACAAGACTTCACACTTTTGTGTATTGTTCATAATTTACATAAATAGTGGAACTAATATTATTAGGATCTGCCATTATCTATTATATCTCTTTCAATACGTTATTATTTATAGGCCGAGGTTTATTTTTTCTGCGTTAAGTCTGTCACAACTTCAGAGTTTCACCCGATCGAAGTATTTACAATTGTTCACTCACAAAGAGTAATCCGTGCATAATATGCAGGTGTACTCACAGTCTACTTCATTAAACTGCATATTAATTAATAAATTCAAGAATTTCAACCAAATATAATAGTTCCATGTTCAATTCCAGGTAATATGGACGTAATTAATAAAATTACATATAGCCACCACAGCTGATCTTACAAGCTTAAACAAATACGGTTTACTCATAGCTGGCTGTTCACTCACAGTTTCAATTAGCAGAAAAGGGACTTATGGAAATTGCATGAAACAGCTTTTAAAATAACTGTTCCATCTAATTTATACTCCCTTCGCTTATTTACTTCTAGAGATGTAGCAACATTCACATGCGGACGAAACAGTGCATGGAAACAAAAGGCTGCTCATTCCCTAACAGGGCCATGGTTCACCATATGTTCATTGAGACTAAATAGTCACGAGTTGCACAATTCCTGAGTTTTCGTAAGCCTGGGCAACAAAAATTACTTTACCAGATCTGAATTCTAGTATAAATACTGCAATCTTTGTTTGGTCCACTGTCTATGCTTCAATTACTCAGCACTCAAATTGCATGTATTTCAGCTCAACTACGGCAGACATATCAAATTCCTAAGTGTGTGCGAAAAACAATGATCTGAGATAATTGAGGGTGGGTCTCAAGATTTTAAAAATACATAGAACGTGTTAAACATAAAAAGACCAGAATAATATACGTACCTTAAACGATGTAAAGTTATGAAGTCTTATTAAATCCAAACGTAAAAATAAGCAAATCTCATATTATCTAGTCGGAAACCACTCAAATGTCTCAAATCTAATCAGGAAATTTTTCAGAAACTTCGAAAATTTTATTTGAGTTTGAATGACTAAAATCATTTTCAAAAATCTGCTCTGATAAGACCTTCAATATTCATCATAAACGTGAATCAGATTATCTTGATATTTCCAAGCAAATGGAACCTAATGGATTTAAAATCGACGTATAGGTGAAAAGTGCAAGAATTAACACTTCAGTGACACTGAATTGTTCTTGTAGAAGCGAATCACATAGCAGTGCTAGCAGCTCCAGTTGTATAACTTTGTTTAACGGTGCAAAATAACATGGTCCAGTAAACGCGACAAGTCACAGTTCAAAAACTTAAAATCTGGAAATCCATTTTCGAATTCCTTCTCAAAAATCCATTATATTCTTAGTAGAAATTTACCTATATTTAACTCGGAAGTTAAAGGAAATACATCTTTCAAATGCACCAAATTTTCATTTTTATTTGGTGTGAAGCAGCCGAATTTTGATGTGGTGGCATAATTGTCATACAATTATGCCACCACATTTACTCTTCCTTGCGGTGTCACTTCTCACTCATTCAGATGCAGCACAATATAAACTAAAAATACCCAGTCACATTGGCATTTCATGTTTTCATACCGCTAACATTTGTTTCAATCAAAATGATGTAACATTTTCACTTGTCAGATCATAAATTGATGGAAACATCTTATGGCAAGGTAACCAGCAACATGTGTGTTAACGTGGTGAATCTCCAAACCCACTGTCAGTATCAAGAACAAAACATAAGCAACAAAATTCTCCGTCACGAATGAAGTTAACGATTGACTCCTGAACGCTTTTTAAAAAGAGCGCCAAACTTGTTATTTCATCACAGAAGAGATCTTGGTGATATTACACACTGAACATTTTGACCTTTGGACCGACTTTTAATGAATTCTTCTCTCAAGGCCGTTTTTAGTGTTAGTCACAGCAAAAGCTCGTTAAGTCAGAATACGCACAGTTTGGCTGAATATAAGTTTATATTTTTTTATTAATCATATATCTCGCACAAAATATCTTCTCGAGAAGAAGTTCCAAGCATGGGAATTAAATCCAGAAGGTCTTCATTTACACCAATATTTGAGTTACCAGCGTAAATTAGCATTTCAATCTGAAAGCCATCTTTAACGTTTGTACTTTTATACATTATTATCGATGAGGCTTGCAAAATTTCATTAACCGACGTCATTTTCCGCACCAAATCATTTTCTGCGTCGTTCATACATTCAGTCTCTGTGATCTTGCTAAGGTCTACATTTTTTAAATCTTGAATTCTTTCCGGAGGGATGAATTTATTTTTCTACTTTTGTGGGTGCGCAGTTGGTTGAGGCACTGCGCCACAAGCCGGGAGGTTCCGGATTCTTTTTCCGGTAGAATTCTTTGAAATTTGCAAGTGAAGTATTCCATCTGTCTGCATTCAGTAGTCGTGGGGTCCATTCAGCCTCTTACATACAGGAGTAAAGTGCGGCCGAAACGTTAGCTGACAACTCTGCCGCCCAAGTTGTGCCGAATGACACAGTAAGGATGGAAGCCAAACGTTCCATTCTCCATCTGAGTGTTCATGACTTGTGACGGAAAGCTTTACCTTCTCCTTAACATGAATTAAACACTCTCGAACACATGGTCTTGTAAAACGTTATTGAGATATTTGCAGTTAAATTGTCCAATATACGGTGTTCTTTATCTACTCTTTCATTCGACTTACAAATTTTTAAAACACTTTTGTAGCACAGTTTTTTTTTCCATATTTTCTGTAAGCATACATTATTCTGTGTGATTAGTGTTGCGTAATAATGTTTAGCATTACACTCTTTGCCAAACCCGACGGACTTTTGACCCATCAAACACATGACATTCCTTCGAATTTGTGAACAAAAGTATGCCTCTTACCCTTGTCGAAATGTGAAACCCTCGACTTCTACGAATATCTTAAGTTTTCTAGCAGAAAGTGGGTTCGGTTTTGACATTACGGTCTTTATTACTTATGCTAAGGTACAACTGAATAACAGTAATACCTCTACAACTACAATACAGCTAACTCGATATACAGCTAATCTGTAGTGTATGTAACTGAATATGAATTATCAATTACACGTGGCCCTTCTTTTATGACCCAATTGTTTTATGTCTTTTTTGCTGTAAAGCACCTTAGCAATATACACCACTTCTTAACGTGCAACGCCCTTTGGCTGGCTGCGCTCTATTACGAAAATCCCTGCCTGTTCCATTATTGTTATGGAAATTATCAATTTTGATCTACGTCTTCTTTATTTACGTCACTTTTTTAGGAAAAAACTAGGGCGTAAAACAAGGGCTTCTTGTATTCCTCCGAGCATAGACAGGTCGCAGCGCTTCTGAATCTGACTCTCGACTTACTGCACTTTGTAACGCGTCTGCGCAAACATACGTATCTCCTCTCGTAGAATACAATTCATCCACCGCAATAATGAAGTCACGAAGTCAGCGTGTATAAGGCGATTGTTTGATCACACATAGCCACCCTCAAGATTCACAAAAATTAAGCCTCTCTCAGTAATTGGACAATCGTTTGTACATCTTATCCAACCAAAACTTTATTTTATAAATCGTAATTATCGGACCATATTCGCAGCTCGTTATGAAACATTCTGCGAACCGCCACAAGAACTCCAATGGGCCATAAGCGATCCGCAGTTCGCCAGTTTAATATTATTTATCTACGGCCTCTTTGTTTGTGCCGTAGTTATCCACAGTTTTTCTTAAACGGTGGCAAAATTTTCGGAAAATTTTATTTCATAAAAAATGAGTCCCGATTGTCTGAACACATTTTATCAAAACTTCTCTCAACCCACGAAGTATTCAGCGAGACGTTATCATGAGTGTATGCATGTCTTCACGTAAAATGCCTTTTATTTCGTCTGATTTTAATTAAATTTAAATTTCCTCCAAATAATTAAGTAGCAAGCCAAAAAAAAAGGTTCACTCAAATCCTACAAGTGTTTGAGCCGAATTTTCCAGGACGGACAGAAAAGACGAATTTAATATTCGTTTTCTGCAATTGTTTTAACAATGCACTTCAACACAACTGAAATTTTGTGACTTTTAAAAATGGGAGTTTAATGAGGGTAAAGTAGAAAATACCGATCCATACAATTCAATTTTGGACTGTCTACAAAACGTACATGCGGCATGAGAGAAATAAGACAGAATGCTGATACAGATGCGTTTGTTGTGATTAATTGTTCCTAAACATTGAGCTTGTTTTGCTTTCCTGGAATCCCATGACAATCACTTGTGTAGAATAGTAGCAGATATAGTCAAACTGCCTTTACTTGGAAACAACAAATTCTCAGTACGAATGCACAGTTCGTGCAATTTCACTCTCATTTGAGTTGCCGTAAGTTTGCGATCCTCTTTCAGACACACTGCACTATTCTAAAAATTAAATAATTTGGCTACCTTAAATTCAGAAACGACTACTGTACTTTTATTTGTTCACTACAGTAGAAAATATTTATGGAATGTAGATTTTCACCTTTTTTTTAGGCCACGAAGTCCCTTAGGGTGAGTAGAGGTATAGCTCTACTCTTTCTAGGACCTCGGCACACTAGATGGGGTAGGGGGGTCATCCTCACGTCCCGGCCGCCTCTACCTCGGTACCCATTTTACAGGAAGCTGGGTGGACCCCAGGGCCGGTATGGACGGGCGTAAAATCTCGTCACCACCGGGATTCGATCCCTGACCGTCTAGCTCGTAGTCAGTCGCTATACCTACTGAGCTACCGGCCCGCGTAAAATATTCGTGATGGGGTCCAAAACGTCTCGAAAACTCACTTTAGTTTCATCCGTCCCTCGCATGGCAAAGTGACTACCAGGTCCCTGTGTTTATCCGGCTGCATATTTTACAGCCTAAAAAAATAATTAACGGATTTCAATTAAGTTTTATATCATTAGGCCTAAACTAACTGAATTTAACTTTCCTTCACATTTTTCCACTTTAATAACCTACTACACATGAAGACCAAATCGAACTTATCGATTTTCTGTATAAAGAATTATCCTACAAGGCGGGTAGTTACTCTACAATATAAAAATCATTGAAAGGTTATGACACGTTTTCGAGTTGTGGATATTCAAGGGAATGAAGGGTAAACCTTTATAATTACGACGTGTCACGTCTGTAGTTTTATTAGGTCTGAAATTATGTAAATGTAGGATAACTGCATTAAGTTAAGCCAAAGAAGTATATCAACTCGCACAAAAATTCTTCAGAAAATGTGTACTACTTCTCAAAATAAGGTACACACTCCCACGGCTGTATCGTTACAGTATGCTCCGCCAGAGGCGAAGCTTTCATGTTAACCATGCGGTTAACATGAGCACTCCGGCACCGCTCCAACATACTTCTAACACACGCCTGCACACCTAGCCGGTGTCCTGTACTGCACACAGTTCATTTTATAAGAGTGCAAAACCTCGTCTTATACATGTTCAAACACTCTCGCACTCAGCAATGAAATGCTCGCTATAACCGTGAGCGCCAGGCTGAAGTTCCAGCGTTTGGCATTCCAGGCCCATTGGCCGCCCGTGTGGTACTCCTTGGACCAAATAATTTTCACTTTTATTCCAGATAACATCTGTGGAGAAACAAAGTTGCTGCTTAATTCCATCGTCTTTCCCGTCACTATTTCAACATCCCATCATTCTTCGTAGCGAAACCCACGAGCACTGAGAAATTTGATTAATTGAATATCAAATGCCGTTAACCTCAATTATCAGTGAGCGCATTAGTATTACGAGGATGCTGTATAAATGATCACAGTAAACAAAGAAAGACTTTGGATTTCAGTAATTAGTACCGTTATTTCTTTGTGAAATAATGGCATCCGTGGCGTTACTCTAAGGCAGTGAAGTCAGTATCCAAAAAAATAAGTCCCTTTTCAACAGTCAATCAAGAATTTAACTGTTCATGAGCCCCCGATGTTACGAATACCGAAGTTCACTATAGTCACCATGAAAGTCCACCTTTAATTCTGTTCTGAACCAGATACATTCAGTGTAAAGTAAAAAGAGGTTCAGTAATATTCTATAACATCCTTCTCCAACGCATCCTTCCGTACTCTCATACCCTTGCGACGATTTGTTCACAAAATTCCCCCAAGACAATTATGTCGTATACAGATGGAGGGATTCAAAAGGTTCCTTCACTACTGATTTATGTAATCTGACGAGTGCTGCAGGTTATATCTTAATCCCAGCATTACATAAGGTGAGTGAAGAAAGCCTCTCAGGCTCAGGGAATATAGACAATCGCTTCCACTGTCTATGCATACTTGCTTGAGAGCATAATGGAGGGACCTGTGTCTCCGCCCGCAAGCTTCATTCTTAAAACTACAGGATGGGGAAAAATTGGTGAATGATGTACAAAAAAACTAACTTGGAAAAAATAATCTTTCATCCAGAAAAACCTTGAGGCTCTACCCCAGAAATTTAACGTATACAGAATCTGTACTTAACGAGTGCTTCACAGAACTATTAGAAACCATTAGAAAATACACTAATACATTTGTATAACCGCAAATGTGTCCAGAGGAACTTCTGGTTTACGGTTCTGCCCTGAAATCCTTAATTATCTCAGCGACCAAGAAAAAGTGGGTGATTGGAATACATTAAATAAATCAAAATAAGACTACAGTTTATTACATAATTTTCATGTTACCCTCTGCTCACATTTAAAACAACACTGGAAGGAAATCAGACAATATAACCAATGATCGACGTATTCACACGACCTACACAGAAGCATTATATTGTTGTTCCCGTTTCATATTTTTTTACCTTTACTACTCCAGTAAATTCCTACTTTCAATACACTGTAACTTTATTTATGGTGTAAACTTGTACTTTATCACAGCCCTGGTCATCAGATAGCCAGCGGATCGTGACAGTCACAGACTATGAATCTCCTGCATAGTTCGCTGCAAAGTAAAACTGCCAAGATTACAAACAGTTTTACGTAGTACTTTGTGAATTAATTTACAACACAAATGTATTTTTTTTAAGTATTTTGATCATTATTCCAAATTCGTGTTCGTAAAAGTTACAGGTATATACTTTTAACGTCTAACGTCATAAGATATCAAAAAGTGTTACTTATTTTTTGTTACAAATTATCAAAGTTACTCAGAACACACGTGACTTTTTCCTAACAATATATCTCATTCGGAGTAGGGAAAACGTTAAAATGAATAGTTAACGGTGAAAGTGAGAAGGCTATCAAGGTGGTCACTAAAACGATTGAGATTATTAGGTACAATTATAGTTGTCTGATTCTATAAGCATGGCAATTGACATTATATACATTTATGACGGAATGTTAGGATTTGTAGCCACCGTAAAATCACTCACAAAGTCGCTGGTTCTAAGCGTCTCTTTGTGAACAGTGAAGTATTACTTTAATACACGACATGACGCCTTGCAATGTATTCCCAATTACTCCGCCCTAATCGTCGCCATAAAAAGCAGTATAGAAGTAGTATGGCGTCTAAATCCAGCGTAATCCAATTTTTCTGCGCATTTCTTTCCATTATGAAAATCTAATTGTGTATTCCCATTACTCAACTAAAATTCGATAAGAGAAATGATTTTTTATGCTGTGCGCCGTCAATTGGATTATTCTTGTACTTGATGTAAAGACATCTCGAGAACACCGACGCCATTTCCCCAGCGTTACGCCGCGCTGCGCCGATTGAGCAAATGCTGTGTCTTCAACTTTCTGCTTGTGTGATGTTACAGTAAATCATAAAATGTAGGAGTAAAGAAGAGCGTCGACTGACTGCAGACATTTTACGTGTCTTTAATTTATTAATTGGTTTGAACTGTTGAAGCAGCAGTTTACTTCCGGGATCGCAAGGAACAGTGTCTCTTGTTGCGAACAATAAATACTACATATTTTATAACAGATATATCTAAAACACTGCGCTTAGAGTTTAGTATTTCTGCTCCGTATCTGGGTGTCATAGGCTCAACTGTAAGGCCCGAAATTGTCTACACTTTCTGGCACTTCTAAAACTGCCTTCAGTCCCTTCAGGTAACCGGTGGCACATCTGAGAATAACGTAAACTACGACCGCTTTCTTTCACAATATTTCCACTTCGTAGTCTGCAGTCATCCAGCCATGCCACAGCGTGCCTCCTAAAACAGATTAAGAAACAAATGTAATTTTAAACTTAGTACTTAGCCTGTTTCGCTGTTTGTTTCATAAATAGTATTCTGCTGCTTTTTTCATCTGATTTCAAAAGGTCAAAAGAAGCTGGAAATATTCCTTTCGTCAAAACTGAAGGACGACCATGGTGTCTAGCCATTCCCCTATCAAATAAGTACAAGGGGATATTTCCCAACTTAGTGAACCAAGCTGCAGCGTGAAGCTGAAAACTTGTCTCCATCTAATTTCAAGGTCGAAAATGCATGCGCCAAAATATTCGTGCTCTTTCAATCAGCGATACTTAAATACGAAGAATTGAGGCGTTTTGTGTTCGATTTTGTTCCGAAACCGTCATTGTGGTTTGCATCATGCGTTTGGTTTTGAAATTTTATTTCGGTTTCTTTTTGTGTCTCGGTGTTAGGTCTTCATAGCTATTCTCACAAATGTATTGCATACTTTCTAACATATTACAGCGACCAAACTAGGTGCACACGTATTGAAATGGTTCGTCAGCAATACAGAAAAAGAAATTCTTGCGGTCCTAATTGAGTGGTTGTAGCCCCACCGTCTTATCGGAATACATGAACAAATTCAGTTCTCGATACGTTGTTCAAAGTCTCTGACCTGGGTCAAATTTCTTTGAAAGCGACTGGGAGACAATTAGACAGCTAAAGAAATGTGCCACATACAGATAGCATGTATCTCAAGGCCGAGGTCACAAGCCAGAAACGCCTGCACAGCCTAAAAATGCTGGGTCGTTCATGTCCCCTCTATAATTAGCCCCAAAAATGTAAGTCTTGTGTAAAAGTGTATTGGATATACAATACATGCCTTACTTTTTCTGCAACTTTTTCTCTCCGCACATTTATTATCGACTTTGCATTCCACATGCCAACAGGCAAGTGACTCGAACTTTATGTCAAGTGTCCAATATTTTCGTTCGATTTTAACTAACAATTGAAAGAGTGATGACAAATTTTAGAAAAACTCCTAGACGTCAAGACATTGCGCCTGTTTGTTCTCACGTTTTCTATGTTGAGAAAAACTACGGAGAAGCTATTTGGCGTATTTTGCGCAAATTCCGTTGCAAACACGCATAAACTTTCCACCTCTTGAATAACATCTGCTATTATATACAAATATGTGGATAAAAGAGAGGTTAATTATGCGAGTTGGAGATTTTCACAACGGTATATTCGAGGAATCCATTCTTCCGAGGTGCGACTCCGCGTTTCATCCCAGACGACCAGAACTCAAAACTTATTACTTTGTCTCTCTCTCTCCGTAAATTTCCGATTGTCTTAATCACTTCAGGTGAATCTTTTCACGTAGCTAGACCAGCGGCTGTTTTAACCTAACAGCACACTGGTCCACAATAACGGCAGCAGTACGTTTCGTTCATATTTGTGGAAACAACAGTCTGCCTCATAATAAAATGTTGCGTACATTTTGCATTCAGATATTCTCTGTCTGCCAGCCTACATCGACAGAAAATATCAAGGAAAAGTGCGAGCTTCCTCAACACTGTTAGAACAGTGCGACGGCAGCAAATTAAACTAAATGGCTTATTGGTAGAATTAAAACACATATAGAAGTGCACTTCGAGGGAAAAAAGAAAGGACACGTTCAACATTGTTTAGGACTAAAGAGTGACATTTTGACATACAACATTCGGCACGATAAATGTTGTTATGAAATAAAGTGAAAGAACACGGAACACAAAATACCAATTAATGGCCCCAGAGAAAAGATACAACTATTTTTACTAGATACCGTATTAAATTATGTTCAAATTCGATCCTGGGTAGAAGACGACTCTAAAAAGGCTACTCTATCACAGAACAGGATAGACTATCGTATAATTCGATTCTGTACCTCAAATTCAACCTTTTGTGTAGAGGAGTAGGCTTGCTTGTAATTCTTTCTTTAATCCTGTCACATGTATTCACTGTATTACAATTCTTTTCCAGCAGTAAATACTTACGTTCAGTGAATTCATGCTGTAACTCGGATGACAGTATTAATTATTTCAGAACATTAATGACCTACAGTTCGAAGTAGTTGAAAGATCTCACCTGTTTCAGCGATTTGTAGATTTTCAATCACTGAACAATCTACAAACGCTAAAATACTTACAGACCACCAGGAAGTGCATCTTTTTCTGTCTTTCTGCCAATATGAGGAGGCACAAATTGAAATTTTACCCACAAAATATTCGTAATTATAGGACAATCTAGAGTAACTGCATATGCGTCTGTAGTAAACAATTTGGTCTAGAAGCTGCAGGGTAAATTCATTGTACGTTAAGACATGTAATGAATCCTTCACTATGGGACTCGCTGCTATACCCATCTGTTATCACTACTATTATCGCTATCCACCAGACCAGGTCAGCACACGACTAAAGCGTATGACTTACAGACAATTAAAAATCCCGGAGACGGTTAACAGACATTCTTACTGACAAGTTCCACAGATTTATTCAGCCTCTCCAAGGAATTAAAAAATACTGCCTTTATATGAAACCGGCCATGATCTCTCAGGAGTTCCATAGTTTTCATCTTCATTTCATTGCGAAAAAAATTGTGCCATTGATACGATGTAATCGAGACACAATAACAACAACAATAACTATGATTAGATGTTGTCAAAAGACAACCATGACTGCAACCATAATGTTCAACACCGTTGTTAGTTTTCAGTTTGTACGACTAAACCTTCCAAAATAAATTCAACAACAACTATTAACCTAAAAACCAATGCTATCGGTCTTAATCTACGCAGCTAGCTAAGCGTCGTTAAGAAACCACAACAAATATACTGTGTTAAACGGTGCTAATGCAAATTATACTTTTCTTTGTCATAACGGGAACTTAATTATCTGTGACTCCTAAGTGAATGGAACGGGAATAAAAAGGAAACGTCTTGAGTAAAACATGCATGTTGGAAAGCGCTGGAGACAATTGGAGAGATAAAGGCACGTCGGAGGAAACAGGCCGTAGAGAAACACTACAGCCTGGACTTTAAGTGGCTGAGCCGCGGCCACCAACTTCACTTATCACTGTGATGTTCCTTCTGTTTTCCCCTCAAAGAACTCGATGGTGCCAAGTCCTTCTTGACATCCTAGCAGTTCTTCAGCTACTTAAAAAATTTCCGGTATTTTGTGGCAGGCAGAAGTTCATAACCGAAATAGCAGCAGCATCCATAGAGAAATCAATCCAGTCCATATCAACCCACCCAATTCTTCCAAATTAATTATAATAGTATTCTCCATCTACGCCTAGGCCTTCCAAGTGACCTATTTCCTTCCTGTTTCGCAATTAAAACCCTGTATACATTTATCCCCCTCCCCCATAAGAACCACGCGCTCAGCCGCATTTCAATCTAATTTTTATCTACCAAATAACAGGCCCCATCTTCCGCAGCACTTTAATTCTCGACCCCACTCAGCCTATAGCCTATATTCTTCCCTTAATTTGTAAGACCAGGTTTTACACCAGTACAAAACAACCAGCAAAATTACTTCCTCTGTAATCTAATATTTATGTTATCATAAAGAAGGCTAAAACGAAAACATCTGGACCGCACTGTCGCAGCCATTTTCCAAACGTAATATGTTCCTAATTTACTGATACGTGCAATTTTTATTTGTCTTGTCAGAATCATTCCCTAATGCTCGAGCCTTTCCTCATTTTCAAATTGTTGATCACCTATGTGGTGATTTTAGCCTGCATTCTCTCGATGATACATACCTGAGAAGAGGGCATTTCTCGAAGAGCTGTATGACTGTCTACCGCAAATACAATAACTTTAATCCACGTAGTCTGTCAACTTACGTGCTAGTGAGGCAGTCAGTTGGTAACTCCAGCTTAGTGTTCATATACATTTACTTAATAACATATCCTACGGCAGGCGAAAAGTATTTCAAAACCTGTGAAATTGGCTACCTATATTGTCATTGAGACTTTATAATTTTCATAAGTGCCTCAAAGAGGTTGTAAAAAATAATGCGAAAAACTAGGCAATCAATTCCTCCGCCCGGACTGCCCCTATTCGAAATTTACAGCCATCTCCATACCAACTTTCATATACATAATATTTCACACATACCATTTGAAAATTAATAGACCTAACCTTCGTAGTTACAACAGTGTTGTTAAGGGAAAAATGTATAAACCTCCTGCATTCAAAGAGTTAGTACGTTCGATTCTCGCTTTACAAAACTAGTTAATTTTCTCGACAGAAAATGGCGGTAAGTCTCGAAGCGAGTGATTGTTTATGTCCTAGATTTGCTTCATGACTATCGATCTGACTGCTACCGCCACGTGCTGTTTCTCCGACGCATAACGTCTCTGAGAGTAAGGGGTCGTTCACTCTACCCAGCCACCCACCCCAAAATCGATTCATATTATGGGACAGACGGGATAGCCCCCACAATATTGTAGACAAGAATAATAGATAGAACAGTGGTTAGTTCTTCGAAAGATCGTATATCGGGTTAAGTAGTCAGTGGAATTCTGCCCGTTCTAAATTCCATATATATATATAAGAAAGGAAGGACGAACAGGAATGCGAACAAAATTAAGTTCAGAGCGCAACATTAAAGAAAAAAGCGCATAAGTCTATCGTACGTTTTGAGATTGAAGAAGAAGCACTCGAAACCTATCTGACGCTTTAATTCACTTCCTCTTGCAAGCAGTTTGAGAAGTTTTTCGCCTCCGTTGAAGCCACAGTAGATACATATGGGTAGTTATTAGAGATATGTTGCATTTATATAAAGTTATTATTTAAATTGTATTAAATCGCCCATGTTAATGACACAAAACACAACTGAGTTAATGAAATTTTAAAAAAGGCTCAAATATTTGCAACTTATCAAAAGGAATAAAGGAACCTCCCCACTTAAAAATCGCCTCACCGATCCACATATTACTCCTTCATTACACTCAATAATGGTAGAAAAATTATGAAGTGTTGATTGAAAAGTATATGATAGAGGAAGGTATATTTGAAAGTATGCATTACAGACAGCCTATGAGGAGATTAGACAAGGAATGTCACCAGGTCCAAAACAGGCATCTCTCTATTCTTTACACTCCAGATTGTGAAGCAATGTAATTCAGAAATTTGAAGTTATGAGATACAGTTTAAGAAATCATCCAAAATCTCTCTAGAATTCGTTTGCAGTATCCTAGAAATTTAGCTTAAATTCCAATTGACAGGAGTCGTCCATAAGGATTTAACGGACTGGAATAGCATGCCGTCACGCACATCATTTCTTGCGACTCGCAGGTGATGGGAGTCGAGCAAAGTTCCACTTATAGACGAAGGATTTTTTCTGGCAGCAAGAAAATATCCCTTATGTAGTAGCAGACACTCAACATTTTCTTCCTAGTAGCCAAGCACAACGAAACCTTTTGTCATGGGGCTGTATTGAGGTATGACTTCAGACCGTGATCTTCTGAGTTGTGACCTCGTATAGTCTTGCAGGTTTAAACCAACGTTGCAGAAGAACAGACTGCCTCATTCTTCAGGCTTGAAGTGAATAGGGCGTAGAAGCTAACTCACACAAACTAGTTTAGGCGTTCCTGAGCTTAGTGCCATATAAGACTGAAATTAGCTGTATCGTATTTGTAAAAGCCATACAATAACAGCAAAAGTGAACAATTAAAACATGTAAGATATCTATATTAAAACATTAATTCAATTGATCAGAGTCGTCAACATTTATTTAGGCCAATCAGTATATTACTGTATTTTATATAACCCAGGATTTCATGATTGTCCCAAAATCGCACAACTAGATCCAATCTGAAGCCAGATAACGCCGTCATGCCATTATTTCTCATTTCCTTAAAATCCCTTTTAATATTATCTTCCTAATCACGTGTAGGTCCCCAAAGTAAACTCCTTTTTTCAGGTTTTTCCACATCGTATACCGTGACACGTAACCGAGCATTTCTTTACTACGTCGCAAATTAAAACCAGCAAAATATATATTTGAGGGAGAACCCCCTAACTGTCTGTAATTCATCTCCTAGATGTTTGCGCCACTCTAAGGAGCTGCAAGTACATGTAGCCTTATGCACATCTCTTTGTAATTATTTAAAGCCTCTTGATGATGGTCCACGAAGGGTCGAAACATGTATGGGATAAATTATAAACAATGCGGAACTGCTCCCTAAAAGCTATACGTGTATTTTGTTGTTTTAATTTCTGTGATAGAGAGTGCATTTTTCTGCTGTCCTATTCTTACCATATTCCCTGCCAATCTCATTGTCCCTCATCTGACAGGCTTTAAAATATCTGATGTAGGGTAAAACTTATATAAATCTCCTCACTAAGCTGTTTTCTCTCTCTTGTTATTTCCTCTCACCTAGATCCAAGCATTCTTCTCAGCATCTTCGATCTAAGACTAAGTTTCAAACCCATACAAAATAATCGGTAAAGTATTAGCTTTTGTGCCCATTTTAAATAGGGAGGAAATAATATAATTTTGGACAGAATGATAAGGTGCTCTTTAACAAATATTTATTATAAGAATAACAATAAATTAGACGCAAGTGAAGGTTTAAAACGAATACTTCATGCAAGTCGGAACAGGTGCTTAGCTGAACCGTACGCGAATAAAGTACAAATCAATCGATACCACCGGCGAATATCAGTTAATATATCAAGGTATTGGTTTACATCGTGAGTAGTGTTTTTCCTAAATGACCGGATGCACGCTGCCAGAACACATGCAACGCCCATTATTGCTGCGTTTGCCAGACTGCATCAACATGATGGCAGTCATCTTGCTATTGTCGTCACTTCCAGAACAATCAGAAACTACACCATAAGCAGTGTGTAGCACAGCAAACACGATGAAATACGCTATAATCAGCCTGTTACACAACTAACACGCTGAAGCACGTTGTAATCAGCCTGTTACGCAGCAAACACATTTACATAACCTCTTAACATGTCTGTTACCAAGTCAACACTTTTAAACAAGCTCTAAACCGTCCGTTGCACAGTTAACAGAGTGAAACGTCGTTTAGTTAATGTGTTGAAGAGTAAATGTAAAGAAATGCTCTCTAATCAGAGTTAGACAGTAAACACACTGAAATACGCCTCCCATCCAAAACCAGCAAGAACAGTGATCCTTGCTTCTCAGTCGACGTTACACAACCACTGCAGTTGATAAAAAAATTTCATTTACTAATTAAAAAATACCACAGCATCATCTACATTTATCAGTGTAATATGGGCCATGAAGAAGAAGCCAACTTCGGTCACTTTACTCGGCAGAAATCAGCGGTTTCTCCACAAAATCAAGTACACACTACAATGCATGATACTTACTTACTTACTCCATGGTGCAGAGTCCTTCTTGAGAAGCTAGCTGGTTTGCAGGTAGTCAAGAAATTCCCCGCATTTCATGGAACCCGAAGGTTCATTACCACACTCACAAGCGTCCGCCACCTGTCCCTATCCTGGGCCAACCCAATCCAGTCCACAGACCCATATCCCACCTCCTGGAGCTCCATCCTAATATTATCCACCCATCTACACCTAGGTCTCCCCACTGGTCTCTTTCCATCCGGTTTCTCCACCAAGACCTTATACGCCCCCCTCTCCTCCCCCATACGCGCCACATGCCCTGCCCATCCCATTCTTCTCGATTTTATCACCCGCACAATATTGGGTGAGGAGTACCGATCACTTAGCTCCTCGTTATGCAATCTCCTCCATTCCCCCGTTACCTCGTCACTCCTAGGTCCAAATATTCTCCTCAACACCATGTTCTCAAACACCCTCAGCTTCCTTTCCTCCCGCAATGTCAGCG
>Ga0123354_10000319_pt1 | contig 44201 bp, 32 predicted proteins | sample TergutLab28metaG_2_FD_97872 | JGI IMG/M metagenome (GOLD analysis project Ga0123354, IMG submission 97872) | Labiotermes labralis P4 segment gut microbial communities from Petit-Saut dam, French Guiana - Lab288 P4 | ecosystem: Host-associated > Arthropoda: Insects > Digestive system > Gut ... | reverse complement strand
TAAAAAAAACAAAAAAAAACAGAAAAGTGAATCCCACCGGGGGGGAAACCCCATAAAAACCGTCCCCCGGTCGCCCCCCCCCCCCCCACACACACACACACGCACGCACACAACGCGCGCACACACACAACAGAGAGAGAGAGAGAGAGAGAGAACCACAGAACAGAATTTCATGAACGCTGATGTGGAGAACTTTACAGAAGAATTGTCAAGCAATTTCAATTTGTTTATGTTAATCACATATTCTTCATGGCCACTTTACATGAAGATCTACACAAGGTTCTGTGCATCTGCATCCCTAATTTGCAAGAGTGTTTCTGTCCTTGCTTTGTACATGTGCACAGTTCATATCAGGCTAGATTTTAATGACACTGCTAGGATACAGGGCAAACTCACACTACCTAGAGAACCTAATTTGTAGCAAAGCAAATCTACCACAGCAGATGCTCTATGTACACACTTCTTAACTTATTCTCTGCCTTAGTCTTCATACCCTTCTCCTTTCATACTCCAACCTGCAGAATTCTGTGTTAAGGTCTGCAAGAGATAGACAATTTGGAAATGCCACAGAATGTTTGAGGGCTGTAGAATATCATACCTGTAGTCACAGTAAATTATACGACCATCAAGAAGGTGTCGAGTCACATACTCCTCTCTAGTAGCGTGAAGCAGTGAACGTGAAGACATGTTTCTCTCACGCATTGTGCGGACAACTGCGATCAGCACAGTATCGATGTCATTCCCTGATCCTGTATTGCTGCCATCTAAACACACACACACACAAATAAAACACAAATTAAACATTGTTTTTAATAATCCTGATAAAAGACCCTTAACTCACTTTGTGAGAGGGACTCAATAATGTCTTGTTAAGACTTCTGAAATATTTTCAACAGCAATTTAAGCATGTTATTAAACAATGCTGTCAATTACTAAGTTTATATAGCAACAGCAGCTTTATGCTACACCCACTTCCCCCTCATAGAAAAATGACAATACAAACTGAATAAGGGGCTGGATAGCTCTCACAGCCAATATGGACATTATGGCAAAGAAAAAAATTGCTTCCCAAACAATAATTGTCACTTTCCCTAACAAAGCTATCATACATTATTAGACAACATTATCTCAGTGACAGAAGAGCTGGCTAATACTTTGTAGATACTTGTTTAGAATCTTAGCTTGTTACAACAATGGTAAAGATAACTGTGAGGGAGTGTCTGGGGATTCTTCAGTCCCAACACTTCATTAAAAAAAATGGAACAGCACTTCGTCCCTACTTTTTCTTCCCCATTCATAACCACTACTTCATACTATAATCCATCAAGTCATCCTACTAACGAGCCCCTGATCCTCTATGTGTAACTTACATACAGAGTAAAGGGTTTAAGTTATGGTCTATGAACTGAGTATCTTCCATTCTGTAGTGTTCACATGGCCCATCTGGAAAGTGAGTACCAAAGTACTTGACTTAACAAAGTGGTATGCAGCCAGCTACCAGAGACCAAGCTTCAAAATACTCAGTGTGAAAGTGATTGCCAAGGAAAAAGATTCAATAAAAAGTCAGCCATGGGTGATTACAGGTAGCTGAGACTGAATAGGAATCCTCCTGATGAAGATTACTAGAGAGCATGTTTCTAAAAGAAACTTGACTTATGGTGATTATCAGAGGTCATGGTTCCAGAGTTCAGCCAATGAAGATAACTGCAGAGTACAATTTAAGAGAATCCCGTCTGAGGGTGATTACAGGAGATCAAAGTTCAACAGACGCCTACCTGACAGATATGAATACAGAGTAATATTGAATGAAAAGTCACTGAAAGCATGTCACTGGAGATAAAGATCACAAAGATACACACATACAAGCTTGACTACAAGTACGCTTAAGAAGGATTACTGAATATGTTTTTGGCTTAGTCAGTCACCATAAACACTGATACATACATGAAACTCAGCCATCAAATGCATGATGCCTTCCCCATGGTAAAAAAATCATTCAGTTGCCTGCACAATGGCAGACATATGCAGCAGCCCAAAGATGTGGAAATCACTCGAGCTCATCCTGACTGTGTGGAAATGGGCCAGCACCTCACAGCACAGTGTAACCTTGATGACAATGGGTGCATGCAGTGCAGCCATATGAATGATTGGTTTAACCACAGGAAGGTAAATAACACATGATGGAGAGCAAAGGGTTTATCATTAATTATGATGAATGTGTGACTAAGCCCAATGGATACCTAGTTACTATTCTTGAGTGGGAATGTATCAGAGCCCTATTACTTAACCCAAGCAAATGATATGCAGTTTTGGTTAACGTTTCAAAAAACAAGAAAGGCAATGTGCGTATAAATGTAGCACTGTAGCATGTTCACGTAACCATTGTAACCATTGGAGAAGCATTAAGTATTGTCCAGATGTACATTTTTCCACATTATCTCATCAAACAGTACAATTATCATAGTAAAGTTACTGAACATAAAATGCATTTTGATTTCCTATAAAATCTTTAAACATATCTCATTCTAAAAAGAATCAGTGACATATCATAAATGTACATACCCAGGTCTTCATGTAAAGTACCCGTAAATCTTGTCAGACTTTAATGAAACTTGAATTTTTTTTTATGGATCTTCGAAAAATCCTCAATTATAAAATTTCACGAAAATTTGTCAACTGGGAGTCAAGTTGTTCCACGCAAACGGACACACATGACGAAGTTAACAGTTGCTTTTCACAATTTTGCACACTCACCTAAAAAAGGCTGCGACAACACCCAAATTTGTAACCTTCTAATTACGAATTCACAAACTTAACTCCTAGGTCACAGAGAAGTGCAGGATGTAATGGACAGAAGATAGTGGTCAGGAATAGAGAAAATTTCTCTGTCTATCTTATCAGCAATTTCTTTGAGTGGGGTGGTATTGCTGGTCATTCTGCTTTGTCAGAAGATCTTTGTTTTCACAAAGTTTGAAACAAATCTGAGAAGACCCGATCATGCACTTCCCTTCTCAGGAGAATCAACCTGCAAACGAATGTAAGACATAATGAAGACTGTGTTGACACATAATGGATAATAGACTAACAAGAAAAATTATAAATTTAAGAAGTATTATGACAGTAGTAAATAAAAAAAACTGCCCCATCTTCTGGTTACATCAAACGTTTAAACACATCGAAATATTTTGTAGTTGTTGACGTACAAACAACATTTTGGAGACAATTTGATCTACCAGCTTATCTAGAGCATGAGTAATCTGAATCAAGATTTCCTACTACCTGGAACCATTCCATGTTCATTTCCTAGTAAGATCAGCATGATCAATAAAATTACACACACCACCCACAGTCGACCATATAATCTTGCATAAATCATCCTTAACATCTTTCAAAGTAGCAGGAAATAGAATTAAGTAAATTTCACATACCAGTTTGTAAAACAAGTTATATGTCCAACCAATTCACACTCCCTTACATATGAATGCTGCATTGACACAAAATAATACTGGTTTACTTACAACCTTCTGTAATAATAAGTGTGTGTCATATTCTTGGTTAGTTATCCTGGCATGCAAAGTGCAACTTTTCTACGCAGTATTAGCATGTTGTCAGGTGTCACCTGACTGTACCATATTTTTTTCACATTATCTCATAAACAGCACGATTTTCAAGAAAGAGTTAGTGAACACAAAATGTGATTTTTCTCTACAACTTGTCTGAAATAAAAATCAATTTAAGAAGCATTCAATGACATATAATCAAAAATACATAAAGGTCTTCACATGTGAAGCATCTGTTAAGCTTCTCAGATTTTCATGAAACTTGAATTTTCTCAACAGATTTTACAAAAATACAAAAATATCGAATTTCATGAACATCCGTTCAGTGGGAGTAGAGCTGTTCTATGCGGACAGGTAGACAGATAGACATGACGATGCTAATACTCAATTTACACAATTCTGACACGGTGCCTAAAAACTGACGCAATGCACCAATATCCCATCAATCTCTGTCTTGACACAAGTAACAACACATCAAATAAACTGCAAGGATAAGTATATATGAACAAGTGGACAGAATCATAAAGGAAATGAAAGTAGCTTATATCAAGAAACCAACGGAATTTGCAGCGAATTAGTTCAGCACTGGGCATGTAACACAGTAGAATGTGTGGTCTTTGGGAGATACGACCTGTGGCTGAAGAAGGAGGTGAGCATCAAGCTTTTAATACAACATAAAACAACCAGATGCAGCATGAATATTGTGGCAGTCTGTCGTCTTACAGGCACATGGCTAGATACATATTCAGCACTTCTCTAACAAGTTCCTAATACAAACACCATCAGGTTTTTTTTATATAAATGTTCACAGTTATATATAAGATAACACGGAGATTAAATAACCAAAATGTACTGCGCATGAAACACACAAAGGAGAGATAAATGCATATACTACATCAAATTTTAACTGTTTTTACTGGTCTATACATTGCGGCCTTCGCCGTTTTGCAGTCACCGATTCTGAACTTGGCAACAATTCTCTGGCATGTAAGGTTTTTAGGTGCGCTCGCAAAATTGCTAAAAGCGACTATTAGCTTTATCACGTCTGTCCGTCTGTTAGCATGGAAAGACTCGGCTTCCAATCAAAGGATATTAATGAAATTGTATATGAGTATTTTTCGAAAATCTGTTGAGAAAATGCAAGTTTCATACTTAAGCTGAAGACCAATATACTTTTTTGATCATATCACACTCAGTTCTTCTCAGAATGAGAAATGTTTCTGATGAAAGTTGTTGAGAATATCAAAACACAACTTTTCAAGAATTGTGTCATGTATGAGATAATGTGGAAAAATATAGTACAGCCAGAGAGGAGAGGCTACATATGACAATATGGCACATGCACATTTCATGCTGGGTAAATAAGGCATCAAACACACACACTCAGATGTGATACTTATTGCTATTCTACTGCATCAATGGTTGAACAAACACGCACCAATGTTACGTTACACATACATGGCCTGTCTTGTTGGAAAATAAGCACATTCAGCTTTGAAGGGAAAATGTAAGCATAAAAGTTGCTTTACTTTTTACTCACAGCAATACTGAACGTACAAAAGGAATAATGAACCCAAAGATGTTCCCAATTTACTCAGTATAACACTACTAAGAGGAAAGAAAATAAAACATTGACATTTATTCTTTTTCGCTTGCACATGTCTAGATCTTCTCTTTTAAGCTGCTGGCAGTATTCCGCCTGCATAAGCAAATGCCATTTTCAATGGTAAAATTTCTGCAATGCACTATGTCCTTGCAGCACTTTATATCATTTGTGTCACTGACATCTCCAGTGTTCATTGGATATACACCCAACAAAGATTTGATGTTCTCACAATAGTGCTGCTGTAGATTCACGTGTTCGGGGATGTTCACAGTCACTGGATAAACATTTCCCTACTTATATTACTTTTTACCCAACCATGCAGGATAACATTCCAGAAAGATGTGAATTTTCAAGTGCAAGTGAGATTTAAGTGTATTTTCAGCAACATATGACAACCATTCCTTACGAATGCTTGCAAGCATGAGCTCAACCAGTTGTCTGTGGATGGGCATTTTTAAGTTGTTAACAACCAATACGAATGCTTCCCATGCTGCCTTATCACTTCTTCCTAGTATTTCATCAAAATTCCTGTCATTCAAAACAGACTTTATGTAAGAACTGACAAAGACCTCTCCTTTATATCTCTGCACTGATTATCCATCAAGCCTTCTCTTGAAGACACTGAAAACATCCTTAATTCAGATTCGCGGTCTTAACATAATGTTTCACTGGTCTAAGTTTGCTGTAAAGATAGAACTATTTTCTGTAGAACTACAAGCAGATCTTTCGAAATACTATTTTGCTCAGTAAGAAAATGCTTGGGATGAGGTCGATCTGTCATAGCATCATGATTACTTTTTATGCACATGTTCCAATCACATAAGCAGCAGCAAAACTTTCATTACAAAGCTGCATGCAGGAAATGAGAAATTCCTCAAAAATTCCAAACGTATTTGTTATGATGAATGCAAATGGTGAGCAGAAGTTTCAGACATAACTTTGAAGCATCAAAAATCACTAATCCTCATTCTTATGTTTCATGTCCTAGTGCCCTCATCAGTTCATTAAAATTACTGTGGCAGGAAACTAGCAAGTTATTCTTCACAACTAAGAAATATGGAGTCCTCTGTTCGTTTCTAAAAAACTCAGTCTCTGGAACCAGGAAGGACTGCTTGATTCGTGGACATCCATACTGAATTCCCGCATGGGGACAAATTTACCCTTATCTTTGCAAGACCATTCAATCTGGTGTGGGTTATTAAATTAACTTCTTTCTGAATCTGGTAGTACATATCCTTTATCATGATCCCTACCATACACATCCATCTCCCATCATCAGAATCAGAGAAAACAACATCGAGACCCGAAATAAATGGACAGAATTCATAACCTAAGTCTTCCAGATTCTAAAGGTGCAGTCACATCGCTACAACATGATGTCTGTTCAAACATCAGTCCTCTTAAATATATAAACTTTTTCCTGTGTTGAAGTAGCATGTCCTGAAGGCATATGGATGAGTGAAGGTAGAACTTCACATGTTCTTAAAATGGAATGAGTGGTCATCTTCATAGATTGTCTGATTTACCTATGGGAATAGAGCCTCACCATCCATTGGATGGGCATGGTCCCCAGAGCCAGTCTGGACTTCTGGTGAACAGAGAAATCTTTTGTCCCAGCCAGGAAGTGACACCAGTCCAGCCTGCTGTGAACTTAAAAACCAGCCACTTTCCAAGGGACCATTCGAGACTAGCCTGTGGCAGTGCTAAGCCACTAACAGATTGTGAGACTGCGCTAAGCCAATGGCAAGGTTGCATAGCAACAAATTTTGTTGAATGAATAGTTGGGGTTCTTCTCACATAACCATGTGCACTGGTTGGGAAACAGCATTAATATGAAAACAAGAAAAGCTCCCAACACTTCCACTGAAAATTAAATAGCAGGTTATGACGTCCTTGTGAAATTATGAAGATAAATCCAATTTGTTAAATACCATGAACAACTTTCCTCAAAATAAGATTAAATGGGATACTGGGGGATTCACGGGAAGCCTTAAGATGACCAACGTGGATTCCTTACGTTCCAGCTGGACGTCCCTGTTGAATACCACCAAATTCTAGGAATTTCTTACAACCAAGAGTTAATTCAATCTGTCACCGAACAAACTTCACACTGGAATAGTCTCAACAGGTGGCTCTAGGATCGTGAATTACTACACGCGCATTTTTACATCTAATTTTGCTCCACAAAAATGACTTTCTTACAAAAAGACGGCAAAAATCTTCCGGCGTGGCTAAATCTTCCTTTTGATAGCAATGCGACTCATTCACTCCATGGTTCAGTGTCTCTCTTGAATACCTCATAATTACATTGGAAGTAAAAAAATCTGTGCCTCATGTAACCTAAAGGGTCATTATCGCGTTCACAAAAATTCGCCACACTTTCATACGATACATTTCCAGGTTCTTTTTAATATTACACTACCACCTATAAGGAAAAATATCCATACGTTGGTTAACTACTTCCTCCATAAAAAATAACCCGCCAGTCCCATTTTTCTGAGCATAATCAGGTTAACAGCACAAATCATGAAGCTTTCGTTACGCAATTTTCTCCAACCGACCAGTACTTGCTAAAGCTGAAAAATGAATCTCGTCAGGTTTCTGTGATCAAACAACCTTACCATCCTCCCCTCAATCCAATTTTCACACCCACATGAACAACAAAAGGAGCCATGATAGCGCAGACAGTACAGTGACTAGACTACGGGCTAGACGATCCGAAGTTCCAATCCCGGTAGGGGTAGGAGATTTATCTCTTCCAAAAAATGTCCAGATCGGCTCTGGGACCCACCCAGCCTCCTATTCAAAAGGTACCGAGGGCTCCTTCCCCGCAAGTAAAGCGAACGGGGCGTGAAGGTAACCACCCATCCCCCCTATTTAGGGCCGAGATTAAGAGAAAGTGTAATTCTATCTCCACTCGCTCTACGTGCCGTCATGGCGTTAGTAATGACAGCTTTCCCTCCGCCTTTACTTCTGTCAAGAACAGACAAGACTGGATACACAGCAATTCAACACGAGCTTGTTGCACAATGTTTTTATTTGTTGTTTACTGCTCCGACAGGTGGCTGGCCATCTTCAGGGAGCTCGCAAGTTTGCTGACGTGTGCAACTTATGCGTCAGCTAATGTGGTAGAGATTCTTCATTTCATTAAAATTATAATTAGGATTAAAATAATAAAACCTTAAAATTCTTAAAATTAGTTTATGGTTAAATATGAGTACAATATAAAATTATTTTAATTGGGGACTGATATCACTTGCTGCGTCCAAACATCGGTGTTTTAATCTTCCTTCAGATGAATTAGGTTCTGGTATCCAGCTTCAGGTACCCCGTGTTCGAGATACCAATGAAGATGGCCAGCAACTAAGGCCGAACCATGTCGGAGCAATAATCAACAAATAAAAACAATGTTCCATAAGTTGGTGTTAGATTACTGTGTGTATAATGCAGTTGCACGGAAAGGGTACAATACTAAATTAGATAAAACTACAGTCAACTTTCAGGTAGGGTATAAGAAACAAATATTTCAGAACGCACAACAACTTTCGTCAATTAAGAACACAAATAGAGGTACCGGCAGTCTCGATTCTCCACGTCCAGATTGTTCGAGGTTCCGTGTAATCCGAGCCGATGCCTTAAAAGGGTTTTTTGAGCCTTAAATGGGAGGGGCGGTTTTTATTTTTTCACAATTTAACTTCAGCACTATTTTACTTTTTTACTACAGTATTGATATTCGCGAGGGAAAACGACTCGCTACGAACTGGACGGTCCGGGGATCGAATCCCGGTTGGGGCGAGGTTTTCCGCACCCGTCCAGCCCGGCCCTGGGGTCCATCCAGCCTCCTATATAATGGGTACTGGGTCGTTCTCGGGAGGAAAACGGATGGGGCGTGGCGTTGACCACCCACCCCAATCTAGCACCGAGTAAACAGCTATACGTCTACTCCCCCATTGGGCCTTCGTGGCCTGTTCTAGGGTGAACCTTACCGTCATTTAGTGATAGTCTGACACAATGCTACACAAACAATGCGTGTATCATTCTATACATATACGTAATCATACATTATATTGTAAGTCGTGTAGTCCGAGAAACCTCGGTCGCGTTCACCTTGCTCTAACGGGATTCCACCGCAGTTTATATCGCATAATAAAAGACAGCATTTCTGTACGAGTTTGGGACAAACGAACTGTTTTGCAAGCCTAACGCTAGCAAGCCACTGCCACTGTAGCGACACAATGGCCACGTGGAACCCAATCTTCCAAGATTCCCGGTCAACAGCCTTGGTCCACACCGGCGCCGGGCGCTTGTTTCAACCCCTCTCATTGGTTGACCACTTGAAATCGGGAGACTGTGGTTGGACTATCAGATCTACTACAGGTTACTGACTAGGCCTAACAAGTATCAAATATCCCGACTTAATTACGGAACAGCAGTTCAGAACAATTCAGGGTCGTAGGAGCCGTGGGAACCAACGGCAACACGGACACGTGTGTGTGTGTGTGTGTGTCACTCCGTGAAGCACAGTTTTTCTTCAAAAGTTATTAAGTCCTCAGCTACTCAAGAAATTCCCCTCACATTATAGAATTCAGAGGTTCATTACCGTGTTCACAACAGCCCGTCATTTATCCATATTCTGGGGGGAGGCAATCACTGCAATCCTCACCCTCTCAGCTTATTCTTTGAAGATCCACTTTAATATTACCCTCACACCTACGCCTCTTTCCTTCAGGTTTACACCCACCAAAACCCTGTACGCATTTACCTCCCACCATACGTTCCTCATGCCCCGCCCATCTCAAACGCTTTGATTTGATAACCAGCATCGTATATGATGAGGAGTTTCTCATTATGCAGTTTTCTCCGGTCTTCTGTTACCTCCTCCCTCTTATGCTCGAATATCTTCCTCAGCACCCTCGGCAATGTGAACCCCTCAATGTGCCAGACCAAATGTCACGCTCATGTGAAACAAGCAAAGTAATAACAGTTCTATACATTTTAATCTTTACATTCTTAGGCAGCAAAGGGGTAGAGAAACAAAAATTACGAAATACTACCTCCAGTACTTTCAGCGCTGTAACACACAAGTTTTCCTATGCAGCACGTAATCACCACATTATTATCATCATCAACATCATTCCTATTTTTATGGATAGGACAATTCAGTCAGTAAATGTACTGGCTTCGGCCGAGGATTTAAAGCCGTCACTTCATCAAGTGAGCATGACAGTGCGATCAGTGCAAATCCACGCCCACATTAGACGTCATATCATGGTTAGTGTGCACTTTACTCACGCATATGGACGCAATCACGTATAGTGAGAGTACTATATATATTTTTGCAAAAGTGTTTCCAAACTATCTCAAAATTACCTTTACGTCCCGTTGCCTCTGAAGAGAGACAGAACACACAGTACTTTCCCCAAAAGGTAACTACCATAACCAGCGACAGCCCAGGAATCTTCACAATAGATACAGCTTCACCTCAGACGTGGCACTGGTACAAGTTTCCCTCCGAAAACCTTGGCTTTCCCTATCATTATGAATTCACCTATGTTCCATACTCCTATTTCATTCACCTACCATCGACATTTATGAAAGCGTCGTTAAACCAATCGCTTCTCTCCCCCCTCTCTCTCTCTCTCTCTCTCTCATTCTCTCGATGTGGTATAACTTCAGGCGTTGTTAGAACATCGCGAAATAACAGCATAAAATAAATTTAAAAAGTACTTCACGCTACCATAGGACAATCAGGCTGTGGGCGACTACATCCGTGAATATATGTGGGCTAATAACCTACTACAGTAAAAGCACGATTTGCCATATTTATTACTGACATTTCAATGACTCCAACGCGCCAGTAGAGCGAACAAAGAAAAGAAACGATCTGAAACACAACTTCGTCACAATTTTACTATTACAGCACATAACTCTTCCCACACGTCACTACAGACCAGTCCGAAACAACCTTGAAAGCGTATCCGAAACTGGTTACACCAGTCTAAAAAATGCAATTCTCTTTGAAAAAAACTAACTTCCTTTCTATCGACTGATTTTTACTTTTACAGTGAAAATGGTAACAAAGGCGACACAAGGAGAACTGCTTCAAAGAACAGCGACTCGACATCTTGCCAACGTCTATGGTTACAACACATCATGTGCGATTTGCATCTGTCAGCATGCCCGGTAAGCAGAGGAGACTCCGACTACGCCGGGTACACCTTAACAACACACACGATCGGTTAACTACATCTGCAAAGGTCAACTCTTCACGAATGCACGATTTTCTCGTCTTCGAACTTAAGAATTTCGATTTAAATTTGGCACTGGCCACCTACAGTGAAAGTGGCGAGATGTGGGGCGCTCACAGCGGTGTTAATAAAGATTCATTTCTTCCGAGACGTGACGCCGTGGGGACTGACAGAGTAACTAAAGTATCGGAGGAGCTAGACGCCTCCACCTTCAAGACTTACGTAGTCCAAGAACCTTCCTTCCGAAATGTCGGTAACCATTCATCAATCGACGCAGCGTAGAATCTACAACACAAGTGGTCGGGCAAATTGTGATCTGTACCAGAACAACACAACCAATACTTGACACGAACCTTAAATCGAAGTTTCAACATTCATAACTACTCGTTGTTAAAATCCACTGATACACAGTATGACACAGATCCACAGAATCACGTTTAATATAGATAATCCCGGGCTTAGGCAATAGTAACATTCCGTGAGGTCTGGCGCATGTCCGAACTGAGTATACCGATGGTTAAATACAATGTATATACGAGAGATTTCAGCTGAAATCCAAACTCCAACACATTGGAACCTGACTGGTCGCAGCGTGACGGTCCCGCCGTCTGTGTTAACACCCAGCAGTACTCTTCCACCACCTTCGTCTGATTTCGCTTTCAGTTCCAAGGAAAAATTCAGCTACGTTTCGAAAGTGTCGCTACCTCAAATTTCTATTTGTATAAAATTGCATAACTTCAGATTAAGTAAGTCGGGGAATGTCTGTAGAGTATATTTAACTTAAGAGATGGAGCATCCTTTACAACTCTGTGCAGTGTCCAGTGCATATGATACATAAGCATGTTTTCAACGTCATTTTTGTAAGATCCATATCTAAATGGGCGTATCCTCCTCACATCCAAACTACGTCTCCCACACCAAAATTATGTACGAAATTCTTGTTGCCGATCCGAGTTACAGTCATGTCTAACTCATCAAAACGTTATTAAATTTAGCTACGCTACTTTGCAATTCCACTCCACCAGCTTATTCCGTTGTCATGTAGCCTATTATACCGTCTGTTTTCTTCAAACTCAGCATGAACTTCAGAAATGTTGAACACATTTAGACTTTTGAACCTCCAGCAGAGAATCGAACCCCACGCCAAATAACCGACCCATTCATCATGAAACTGATATTCCCTAAGTTCACAAAATTTCTTGCCACGCGTTGCAATGTTACTACCTCTCTCAATTCAGCACACTGCATAACCAAATCGTATGAAATCTTTCACGCCGTTCCTCTCTAGATGTTTAACATTGTGGTCGCGCGAGCACACAGAGCCACTTGGCCTCACCACCACAATGCATCAGTAAACCATATGAAATCTTTCACACTGCGTGGTGGTGCGGCCAGATTCTGCAGCGTGGCGGTTGACATGTGGCCAATACAAAAAGTGGTGCGGCCATGGTGGCTCCATGTGCAAAACGCCAAACAGTCGGACTACGGACCAGACGACTGGGGTCCGTCAAGGGGCAGGAGGTATTATCTTCGATACCACGTGCAGACCGGTTCTGGACCCACCCAGTCGCCTATGCAAGGCTACCAGGAGCTACAGCCACCACAAAGAAGTGCCCGAAATGGGAGACCGACCACCAGCATCCATCTGTTGCCGAAGTCAAGCACGCGTTGCGTTTCAGATTTCCTAGGCACGTGGACGATTTAGCCTGTAACTTACTTTACATCGCAATCTTCATACGTGACTTACAAAAAATAACTAAATTTTATGTAATTACAGCACACTTCCGTACCAGTAATAATGGACAACGCTGATACTTTATAACTACTGTCCCCATTTTTTCAAGGACTAGTACTTGTTTTCTGCACCAGTTTTATATCAATAAAACTGTAACGAAATAAACGCGTAAGCCTCGAAGGTATAGGCCATATCACACAGTTCTATAGAACTCTTCTTTAATGTTGGTAACTAAGTGAACATTAGACTAATGTATCTGCATCTACAGTAGCATTCACATAACAGGGCACATCAACATCGTAAGGCAGAGACGCAGGTGAAGTGTAAAAAACAAACTCTCCTACTTATGTTAATTAGTTATAAACAACAGAAGATACGGCATCACATGCATTTCATATTTCTGGCCGCCGCACTGTAATAAAACTTGTAAACAACAAATAGACCGACTATGAATTAAACCGTGTATGGTTGCCTAGCGACGTGACGACGGCAGGCATACACAGGTTAATGCATTTTTACCTAGCAACAACCAGGTACACAGGATAAAAAGAAATGGAGAAGACGGAGAAATTTTGTATTACAAAAGACAGGAGAGTGGTGTCAATATGTCCGATATCTGACCTCTTCATACCCTGTGAAAGAACCTACAAACGGTCACGAAAAGTCTTTAAAAAATCTCACTTCGAGCCATCTCGCCACCGCACCAATATGCCGACGTCCCGAACTTTGGAAGTTGCAGCACCACTCAATTTATTGTTCATTTAACGACCCTGTCAGCAACTCAGGCTACACAGCCTTGAATCATAGACAATCAATTACTGAGCTGGAAATGGCATGACAGAAATCGACCGAGGACTAATTTGAGTTTCCACCCCAACACTTGACTGGAGGGAAGGCGGTCGTGTTCGGACACTGGCGGTAGTGGCTGCCACTACCGCCAGTGTAGACGGATAACTGAATTACGTAATAATTCGTCTTTTGGGATGTTACGCTGCGTCGATGGGTAACCCTTCTCTGCGTTTTTAAAGACTGTACTGCTTCCACCTTCAGGGTCCAAGTCTGAACTGACAGCTACTTGCCCATCGACACAACATAACATCCCAGAAGACGTGAATCATCAGCAACACAGCCGTGAGAACTTCACATCGCAATTTAATAACCCCCACAACCTACAGAACCTACACTGCCCATCGCACGCGGGGGCGCATTTGGTTAAGGTACTGCGCTACAATTCGGTCGGAAGGTCGCGGACTCGATTCCCGATGGTGTCATAGGAATTTTTCATTGACATAATCCTTACCTTACCACCTGGAAATATGGGAGCCCCGACCGCCTAAAACCCTCTGTATTTTACCTTTCCACTTACAGTCCTTGCTAGTATAACGAATAAAATGAACTACCCTCGACGCTGTACAATACGTTACAGGTGACCAAACTTTTGGGCTCAGTGATATGCTCTAAGGACAGAAAATCTTTCGCGATCTACCGCAGTACATAATGTATTAATATTCGGTCAACTAGGCAAAGAAATGTAAAATAGCATAACATCAGGCATATAAAATTACAGCTGTTTCATGTAATAACAACGGATCACTTAAAACTAATTTACCCTAATTAAAAGGCGTTTTTCAATAACCTTCCTCCTACGAAGTTGATGCATGACACTGAATATCTCGCGGTAAGTTACTTAAAAGCGTTCGTAATCACTTAGGCACAAGTGCAGGCAGTATTTTAAAAGTTCATCGGTCAGAGGCTTTGGTATCTTGATTTAATCATCTTCATTTGCGAAATGGTTTCTTCGCAGCAGAATGTTGTTGAAAAAAATTCTGACAAACGAAGAGATTATTGATCGCACTGAGACGGCAAATAAGTTTTGAGCGAGACCAAAAAGTGGCCGCGGCCAAGTGGCCACCTCTGCGTTACGCAGCAATGGTACGACCAAGTTTCAAACCATCTCCCGAGCCACAAACACACTGCCACCTGGTCATGAAATACAGCTTGAGCTGCTACTCCGCTTGCCCATATGCTACCATGAAAAATGGACATCTTCACAGCGAAAATTGCCCATAACAACATAAAGAAGAACCAAATACAAATTTCACACGGGTGAAGGATGGCAAAGTTATACAAACGGCCTCTTCTTCCCGAACAATCTGACGCGAAGCCTTAACGGACAGAGCGATGGAAGACTGCAAACAGCGTTAAAGGGGGTTTCAGTGAAGAAATGTGAATACAAGGGCCACGTAAATTTTATTCAACCAATTTACACTTCGTCCATAAAAAAAACTGGCATAATAGTAACAAGGTTTAGAAGTGTATTCCATTAAAAGTACACGAATTTCCCACACGCGTTCCTCGCAATTTTACACGGCTCATTTACTGCAGATACGAATCTACCGTTGCCATACTACATGCACTACACGCACACAACATAAAACAGTAATTGTTCTTCCTTGTTATACATAAACCGCACAGCAACGATTGCAATAAAATTTACGATCTTGCACACATCTCTGTTCTATATGACGTTCCAATCTGTTTTATGGATACTCGTACATGGGAAAATCGACTCTGAAATCCCCTCCACGCTCACTTATTGAAAATAAACACATCGCCGAAGAGCTAATCGTGTAATTCTACAGAAAGTCAGACACTATTTTTTTACGAATTACAATGAAGAGTGACGGCGCGGAACAAATCTTCAGATAAACATTTAGTTTGGAATGAGATCTTGGCTTATTGCTACCACACGACATTTCAAGCTTCATTTGAAGTATGAGATGTAGTGGTTCAAAACGAACCACAATCAAACTCGCACAAATTTCAGTGCATACCACCAATACCAAATTTAATCGAAATCAGTTCAGTAGCTTCGGAGATTACACGCTAGGACAGACTGGGGAAAGCATATAAAGCAACAATCATAATTGCGGATAATAAACTAAACAACTGACTGCCAGTAAATAGACACATTCCCGCCCGGACATGTGATGTCTGAATCACAACCATCGTCATTTCGTTCGGCTGTCCCGCTGATCCAGATCCTGGCAGTATCCACGAGTAGCAGCCGAGGGAGAGCGAAGACGTCATCGATCTGGGGCATGCTGAGCGCTTCTCAACCGTGCTAGGAATTCATTCACCTCCGCGCAGCACGTGGCTAACATACGGGGGTGAGAATGATGAAACAAACAGTGCCAGGAGATACAATACACGGCTCTTACCTCTCGCGACTGCAGTCACTGTACGACACTCGGGAATATTGCGAAAACTGTCGAATGACTTGGCTGTCCCAACAGACTGCTGTCATACTTCAGTCGCAACTACCAAAACAACAACATTTATAGCTACAGTTCGAAGACCTACGAGGCTTGCGGTGGTGAGATACTGCAAGTTTCAGAGTTTGCTTAATAACACGTTTATAGTAGCACAGCGCCGACTGATCCACAAGTTACCTAACATGTCTTTCCAAACGCACAACTTATGTACCACATGAAATATCTTTACAAATGGCAGTGCATGTTAAATAACTACGATCCGTATGCAATGGGATGTGGCGTATTTCAAGGCATAAATCCGTCATTCGTCTGGACGGGTAGAACGTCAAGAATGACCTCGGTCAGGTCAGCCGGTAACCCGGTCGATACAACCGGTTACCTCCGGCATGATGTTTCAAGGGTTATGGTTAGGTGAACGTTTTCGGTATAAATAAAGATAATTCACACACATACAAGGCTGTGTCCCGATCAAGTCGTATCGTTAAAGATCAATACTGTGTCGATCCCATTTGAATCACCACACAGTGAGACCGTGTTCGATACACAAAAGCAGGGCCGTGCTCCTGCCGTGCTCCGACTGCCAACCATGAAAGCAATTTCTCAAGGCCACGACACAACACGGTCGGGGCACAGCACTGCATATGTAAAATGAAATACCTCCGTCTTGCGACGGCCTGTGGGCGACCAGCAAGAAGACCCTAGGTTTAACTTCTTCCGGCTACCGCACGGACCTACACGGAGGTTGTTACCACAATGCTTATCAGTAACCAAGTGAATTGCAGCTAATATCTGGCAAAACTAATTACGTTTATAAACAAGTTTATTACCAACTAAATGCACCAATATCTGAAATACAAACGTAAGCCTACGCGTTTCGGCTACCTTCCGTTACCATCATCAGGCAGTAACAAAATTCAAAAACGTATACAGAGTTTTTATGTGGTTTGTCGTTTGTAAATGGTAAAATATAAAAATAAATATTAATGTCAACATACTGTTGAATAACAATATACACGATTATCTATAAAAAAAACTTGTGCTAAAATTAATATTATATACGAAGAGTATTAAATATCTTAAATGGTGCATCCAAACATCCTGAGAGAGCGAACTGTCTTCGAGTTTTAATGGAGGGGAAAATCCAGTATATTGATACTCTGTGTGTACACCATCGACGACCACACCGTAGTATATTCCGAGGGTAGCCGAAATATGCAGTAGTGCTTTTGTTACTCAAATTCCGGTTAATTAGCTGGCAGTAACCTTGTTTAGGTGCATCAACTGCACGGATGACATACGATATTAAGTTAAGTTTGTCAGGGATGAAGAGAAGTTGATTATTATGGTTCAAGAGAGTGCGTGCTTGTACAATTGGCAGCACGAGGATTATGACAATTTGTTCAAAGACAACTGTTCGAAGGAGACAGCTGCAGGCACTCGTACAAAAGGTAAGGAACAAGCCGCACAATATGCTGTTCACCATACAAAGGCTCACTGATGTTAGGGCAAAGCTCCGCTCACACTGCAAAAAGCAGTACGTGGGAGGGAGTGCACGAGTGGCCAGGCAGCCAAATGGCGTTACGAGGAGCAGATGCGGTTCTTCAGAATCGCTTTTAGGAAACAGCGTTAGTTATAGTGATTAAAATGAGACATGTGTGTAAATAAAAGAACTGAATACCTCTGAAAGGAGTCATGAAATCCGATCTTAAGGACAAACCAGACATTTCACACACAGACCTACGTGCATTTCTTCGCTAATCTCGACATAACTTGTTAAATATTTATCGGAAGTGGAAACGAAAGGTGTTGTTGTCTCACTGTTCAGGGTCTGCTTGAACATAAGCACGAAGACAATGCGCAGTGGATAAGCAGATCGGATTTTTCCAACTACCACGCGGACTTTCACAAAGGACAAGGCACTGTCGGAGCACGGCCGCGGCACAGCTCGGCATGTGTGAATTGGCGCGACACGGCAAGGCCGGGGCACAGCCCTGTTGTGTGTGAATTAGCCTTAAGAGTACTATGTTCTTTCGATAAAACGTGATGTAGTGTCGAATAAGATTGGAAGATGGACATGAATTGTATGCAAGAATCTGGAAATACGAGGCCGTAATGTATTTAAAGCACTATTCGCTGACACGGTCCAAGATAATCAAGAAAACCCTTAAACAGAACAGCCACAAACCCCACTGCGATTTCAACCGAACACAGATCGACATCATTTTGTTCAGGATATGTGACGTTACATGCTGTAATAGGAGTGCCGTGAATAAACTAGAAGAGTTCGTGGACCATTTCCAACCACTCTGCGTCAGAAAATTAGACAACACCAAAGGATAGTTGCTTCCATGCAAAGAACTAGATCTGGGGTCTTTCGAATATAAAGGAAAACTAAGCCCTCACCAACCGCGACTGTCAGTGCAAACAGCTATTGTACTATATTCACCGCATAGTTTCTACCTCGGCTTATTTAATGGCATTCTGTCTGTATATGCTACATAACGTCGAATGAGTAACTGGTGGCAAATGGCGGCCATGTCAACTACGTACGTTTCGACTTGCGGCCGAAGACAATGCATGGCCTTGGACTGCGATGCCATCGGGTTTGATCCGCCCTTTAAGGTTCAGTGGTTACAATATGTACCGCCTGGTTTAACATGCAACAATTCTACTTTCTGCCCACAAAGTGCATAGACGTGTTGAACACGAATCTCACAACAAACAGCGATTATTTTCCTACACAGCACGCATACTCGTATTAACAATTATACTGGTTTTTATTACCGAAATGGAAAGGATTTGGTGCGCGGTAGGTGCTGAATGTTTAAAAACAATTCAGGCCAATTTAGTATTTAAAGGGTTAATTCTTTGTTCGTTTAGCAATGTTGTTTAATCTTGCATCAACCTGCCGCCCACCCTCTCTCAAACATATAAACTTGCAGCGTTGTTTCTTCCGTCCTTTCTCCATATTCCCTTTACACAAGCCGAGTTAATAAGTTACACTATGGGCGGCAATGCGCCTTTATTTCCACTATGTTCTACAGCATCATATTGGGCAAATGGTTAAACTGCATTGGCTAGGCACTATCCAATGGAAGGACGGCTGTGAGCGACGAACTACAATTTATAAGAGGAGAATATGACCAATGCGATACGAAGGTTTGAAGACTGAATACCAACCAAACAACAACAACAAAAAAAAACCACAGACTGGGAATTTCGAGCAGCGCAAGTCAACGTCCCTTGGTCCGTTTAGTCACTCCCGCGTGCGAAACGCATCGCTGTTCAAAGACACGGATACTTTATAACTGTACTTGGGACTGTGCTTCACCTAACGTATTTCCCGACAAGGTTGCGGGCCTTGTGGTTTTACTAAGAATTTCTACTACAAATGGCAGTACGCGTTTGGGGAGGGGGTAGACTGTCTGGTAATTGAACCCACAGTGGCTCGGTGGCGCAGGCTGATGGCCTCCGTGATTGGGCGAAATAGTAGAGGCCGGGTCCCTCTTTTTAATTATAACCTGTAATTTGCCTTAAAACTGAGAAAAATCACGGAAAATCTCGGTCAAGGTAGCCGCGAATTGCTCGGCACAGTTCATCGTGTCGACTCGGCCGCCGTGTCACGGGCAGCCACGACTGGCCTGCCGATTTCCCAGTCGCTTTCGACGAAGACCTCAGGCGACTGTCATCATCCCTCGACCAGCCCAAGTGCCTTCCAAATTTCCGAACTGATCGGGGAAAATTTGCACCGCCAAATTCTCCTGAATTTGCTTATTACTAAGGTACCAAGATGCGTTAGGCGCAATACGGAAACACTTGGATTTTGGCACTTGCAGCTTCCTGGCGTGAGCGCGGGCAGCGGATTTCCAGATACAGCACACATAGGCCACCATGGATGGAATAAGTTGACTACTAATATTAAAGAGACGCCCTGGCATGCCCAGGCTTTGGGCTGCCTTTTTTCCGATCTGATGTATATCAATCGACCAGGTCAGCTGTGTATCGAGGGTCACCCGAAGATAACTCAGCTGCATCGACCCACTAGACTGGGTCCATGAACAGCTGTACTAGCCGGGGCTTTTGGATGTGTCTCGCGGCCCCGAAACTTTGATAACCCTCCAGTCCCGTGACTCGTGCTCGAGGACCCTGAGTGGTGCCTAGGTTGCTGACAATCAGCGTCAGTTTGCGAGACGTGACTACGGCGGCCGTTATCACCCGCGTAGTCTCAATGCGACATGAATCAACTACACGTGCCAAGAGTGACTATCTGACAGTGTGCTTGTACTAATAAGCCCAACCGGTGAATTCTGCGTACGCAATCATGGTTGTATGTTGTTCAGAACCACGCGGAACGCATACACACACCGTGCGCACAGTTTTTAGTGTTAAAAATGGCGATACATGCAGAAAACATTACTAGAATTAAAGAGTTGTGTTAGTAACCCAAAATAAGTATGAGGTTTACCACAAAAGTTGGTTAGGACAGCCAAAGGCAGAGACGAGACTCTAATTCTAGGCCTTTCAATTACGCAACGGAGTGCTACGCGCTTACCCGCGACGCTGGGAGCGAAGTAGTTGCAAACGGCCAACGTCTGTCTATATGCAGCACCGAGTCCGCAAGCCGGGTGACGCCTAGTATAGAATTAGCTGGCCTGTCAAGCACAAACCTACGTATTTTAACAGAATGTGATGTATTGACTTTCTCGAGGGCTAAAGCAAGTGCTGCAGATTAAAGCCAAGTCATGACAGCACAACAGACTCAGACGCATTGTATCCGTTCCTATGTTCAGGTTAGCATTTCCACGAAAGTGTCTAATAAAAACAACTTTATTCTATTTTCCAAACATGAAAAAACTGCTTCCAGTAACAGAAGTTGCATTAACACCCAAGCAAAGAAACAGAAAACACCTTTTCGTAATTGTCTACTGTTAACAGATGTTAAATATTTCCCTTCTGAAAAATTTGGCACCTATCCTAAATGGAAAAAGAGTACATTCGAAATTGTATTTAGTTATGTGATAATTTGTTTTGAATGTGTTCTTTGTACGAACATGAAATATTACCCCAATCCCAACCACTACCCATTCAGCAAATTTAGGTTCAATTTGGGATTTGGAGGTTCACAGTAAAATTCGTCGAAATAATTTAATTTTGGATTACAACAGTCCAATAAGTAGCTACCGTAAATTAATAACAAGAAATCCAACATAGACAAGTATTATATTAACCCTTTAAAGGCTAAATGTGTCTGTTTTATATAATGATAGTCCGTACCGCGCAGTAAACACCCACCACCTCGGTTATACAAAACCAGTCTGCTAAAGTTGTGTAAGGCAAAAGTCGCTGTTAGTTGTGAGATCCGAACGCTACAGAACACATAAACCAATGTGAACACCATGTAGAATTGTTGAATGTTACACCTAGTGGTACGTAAAGTAATCGCTACACTATTAAAGGTTAATGAGTACAACATCCCGCAAGTAAAAAAGAAGATACTGAATTTTAATGTAAACATGTTTCTGTAATTCGATACTGTATGTATTAAAATAAGGGCCGTAAATATTACATTCTGGTTTAATCCAGAATGCATCAAACAAGTAAAAAAGGTAATCGCCACTGCACATAAAGCCGAAACCGAATTTCGTACCGAAAAAAAAGTTTACTAACATTTACTCCTAACTTAAAACAGGGACCTTACTATCTTGTACAACATTTGTTAGGCCTACAGTTAACTGAATGGTGAGAGGAATATTTTCTGGTTTCTTGCAGCGTGGTTTCTGTAACGTGACTATCTTTGCAAGAACGTAAGTGCACCTGCAACGGCCCCTTACGTAACAAACACTCCTTACCCAAACATTAAGGAAAGCAAGCAGGCATGCATTCAGACGTCAGTGCTAATGTGTTACAACCGATTGATATTTAAAACAGGCCTATGACATTTCAGGCCAGACTTTACTACCCAGAAGAAAGGAAGTGACCACAAGTGTGGCAGAGGACGAGAGATGACGTCATACAGTATCCGCATGTCGCAGTTTTATGTTAAACTTTCAACAAGATTAAAATTTTCCTTGAACTTTAATATAATGACCCATAAAATATTTTATTTCACGTTTAGTCTAGCGTTCAAAACTTCATCATTCAAACCTGCTATGTACAAACAGCCATCAAGGATGAGAAAAAGCGGGGTTTGTGTTCCCAAAAACAATCCTTTCCTAACATTTACTCTGCGACATGTTAAATTCGAGGACAACCGCTTGGCACCGCAACTTTCCACTGTTTTTCAACCACGTTCTCACGCAACGGGCCTAACATATAGATCAATACATCAAGACTCAAAAAACCAGGTACTTCTGTATTTTACCTGCTTGCATGAGCGAACATAAATTATGTTCGATTATTCTAGATACTTCTGACCATTTTTCCTTTATATATAGATCTATGGTATCATCGGAATTAAAATAAAAATATTTTAGGAATAACTATGAAATAGTGACATTAAAAATGGATATTCCAAAGAAAGTTAATGTGTAACAAAATATGTATAAATATTAGGCAATACGACAGCAGATATTTACTGACAGATGGTAATAATCATTGTTATTCTGGTACTCTATAGGTACCGCCATAAACACTACAAGCAAAATATAATTTATCAGAGGGGCAAGCCGTTTAATAAATAAACAAATAAATAAATAAGCAAATAAATAAGTAGTAGCACGGACTAATGAGATTAAAAAAATGGGGCTAAGCAAAGATCTCACTGCATTACCACACTATTAGTTGGACAGCATGAAGTTACTGATCATGCAATTCTCTGCTCTTCTTTGTCACTGCATCTCCTCTATGTCATGGATATTAAGTAACGAAACTGGTTTCGAAACATTGCTTTGTCAATGCAATCGCCTTCAAAGGAATTTCCATCGGAAGCTGTACGCACTTCCACGTGGACCTTTCATGCCTCGTAGCATTCTCTAAAATAATTTCGCGAGAATACTTGAAGTAACTCCAACTTCTCTCCCGCACACGACAAACTGGACGTCTGGGTGGCAGTTTCCTTCAATTTCACAAGGAATCTCATGCTTACTATTGGCCCTTTTTTTTTTTATCAAGCACGATCGCGGCCAAGTTCAAAAGACGTCTACACCAATTTTTATTACTTGACACCGTGTCAACGCAACGAGGCGTGATTTAAATAGCGACTGGGGGAAAGATCGGCTGTAACGAAGTAATATCGACGTTGGTGATGAACGGTCAAGGGCAAGAGATAAGCAGGCAGTCTCATTATCTAATAGCCACACATCATGCAAACGGTAAAATTATTTTCACGTGTTTTGAACTTATAATACCGGAAGAAAAACTGAATAACAGTCAGCATTTCACGAAATCCTAATTTACAGCCAGTTTTAAAAATTTACTGCTACTGAAAATAAATGGATAAATAATGTCCCAATAAATATGGTCAGAACATTCAAAGACCACAAACTGGGTATTCTCAGTCAAAAATGTTACATGAAGTGTTACAGCTATGGGCAGTTACAATTATGGACATGGATGTCACTGTGCATTAGAAATAAACGTGGAAGAAAGAGAACTCAGAAACACAGTTGATCATATCCTAAATACAAATATGTATATGAAATACCTAATAAGATACGAAAAATAAGACACAAACAAAACCAAACACCAGTTACCCCAGGAGCTGTCAAAATAACCTCTTCCAGTCTCAATGCACAAAGCTGCACATCACCATAATGGTGGCACTGCACCAAAAACAGTTTCAAACTGTCCCACATGCCATCAGGAACTCGCACTATACTATCACAGAGTTGTGAAGGGTGGTTTCTTCTAATACAGTTTATACATTACCACAATGTGGCATGTAAAATATGTTATCAAGAAATTAATCTGTCTGAATTTCTCTGTTACACCAACATCTTCATGTGACCTAATGGAAGTAACCGGACCGATTGAGATCAGGTTACATCAAGAGACATTTTTAATGTTGGCGAATCCAAATAACCATACTAAATTAATAATCTCAGTACAGCAGCACTCAAAATGCAAGGGCACACACCACATTTTAGGTAATCTGTTCAGAAAAGCACTGGTGCAGACTGTCCTGGAATACAATAATTGTTATCCTTTGTATTACATATAAGCCTTATGTATTATATTTTATACTTGACACAGAATGTTCATACACCCTACCCTCTTCACACCTATTTAGTTTCCCAGTGTAAAGTAAAACCCATGAGCATTTAAATTAAATTTCTCATGGCTATGTATAGAAAGTGAATGAGACCACTACATAGAATATTGTTTGACTCAGAATTGCCTAATTAGTAACATTTTTTACATATGGTCAATATTTCAAGGGACAAAATGTTAAGGCCTACACAGGGTTTTCAATAAGCTATGCTGTGTTACACCTGGTGTAAAAAATAAACTATTCTAGGCTTATTACTTTTAAACACCATGCTCACAATGTCACAATTTGAAAACCCAATTATTATTACTTTGCTTAACAACACTTTCTTACATATACAGGGTATATGCACAACACCCTTGAATACTAAAACTAGTTCTGAACCACTTACTTCAGGTCATATGTTTACCACACAAATGTATCCTACTACTATTCCCACCTTTTCACTTCTCACTTTAGCAGATGATGACACGGTAGAGATTCCTCCATCACAATTAAGCAAGAATTTATTTGTGTGGTCTCACTAACAATTTCAGACCTGGTGAAGAGAAACTGACCCTACAGTAAATCAAACCCTGGTCCTCCATCACTTAGCCAAGTCAGTACACCAACTGTGCTACAATGGCTCTAAAAACAGCTTTGTACACGTAATACATGTACATCAAAGAAGATGGAGTATGACAAATTGCAAGAAATACATTTGGAAAACACACATTACATTTAAAAGATTATAAATAAACCACATTCTTATGTTTACTCAGTTCTGAACATGTTCTGTCCTTGGTGCATGCGACACAGACTCCTCCTCCTTCGGATATCCTATTTATAAGCATGAGGGTAAATGACCACTTCAGATACCTCGACACAGACAGGAGGACAACTAAAATGGATGTTAAAGAAACAAAGTGTGGCAGTCAAGGTGTAGCAGAGTGACATACGTTCATCTGATTAAGGGCAGTGTCCACAGTCAAGCTACTGTCAACACAGTAAGGAACCTTACAGTGCCATAATATGGAGGAAATTTCTTCATTAAATGAGCAATTTACAAAAACAAAACAACAAAGTCACTATGTAGTATAATTTCCTCTGACATCCCCTTAACCACAAAATACAGAAACCCCTCCATTCTGTCTGCATCATAAAATTTTTAAACTCTTCATTTCCCTTCACCACAAAAATTTAAATGGAAAGGTATGTCTGTATCAACAGTAAAGTTAGCAGAATCTGAAGGCAAATGCTAGCTACACAGACCTGTTCTGAAGGTAACAAGAATAACACAATGAACAACATGTATTCAATGCAGAACTATCCTTTACTTACTGTGGCAATTGTGTGGGTTTCCTGTATGACCTGTTTAGAATTGTAGGAATCAAATGTGCATGAACTGCACTACTTCAAGTCCCATTCATTCTTACCACCACAATACACCAATGGTTCACAACTGTTAAATCAGCATGATGGTTCTTCCTCAGGGCCTGATCACATAATTTCAACTTCCATAGTTACGAAAGTTTAAGATGATATAATACAACAAAATTATGCGTATCATACCTTAATATAGCCCCGGTCTACATAAAGCTGTTAACAGTAAATTAAAAACCACACAGTAGTTATTTTTAGAGTACCATAAACAGTCCAAATAATAAAATTCTTTATTAATCAAAGGGTTATTATCCTACATCCAAACAATTTAATCATCTCCTGCAACATTATGATTACAATCACCAAAATCACTGCTGCCAACACATTACAACTGTCTCCCTGATTTGCCACAGGCCTACACCCATCACTTGTTTATGCCTCAGTAGCATGGGTAGAAAACAATCATCACATTTGAAAGATGTTTACTGTCGAACTCATCAAGGCCACAAAAGTGTCAATCTGATCACATGAAAGAGAAACTCAACACTTTATATATGGTACACACTGTGCTGAGCATACGTAATTGTATGAACACAATAAATAGAGCAATATCATGAGAAAAATGATGTAACACAGTTGACTGGATGCCCTGAGAATGGAATCTGACCAACAGAAGACTGCACAGCATGATGCATTATTGAAACAAAATCATTCACAGGTGTTCAACTGAAGTTCAAAATGATTGTTGTGTAAAATATCTTTCCTGCAAACACTTGGGTGGAAGGGTCGATTCCAAATGGCAGCATAAAGAAAGCAGGACCTCCAGATAGCTACCACTGTCACTGGATACAGTGAAAGCCATAAAGCACACACACATTCACAGAGCCTGTGAAAGTCAATTCAATGAGCAAGTTGAGAGATCAGCATTCCTTAATTCAATATGCTGCACAAAGATTGGTAGTCTGAGTTTATAAAACCAAGTACATGCCAACAAATGACAAAAAAGATTATGTAGGAGGACAACACTAAATTACCTCACATTACAGAACATGGAAAAGTGTGATGAATACTTAAAAAACTCTTTGTCTTATCTGATGAGCAACACTCCATGTAAACGGGGACATGAACAGGCAAAACTAGCATGTAAGGTTTTGAAAATCTTCACTTTTTTTAATGGAATATGAAACACTCATTGCCCAAGCAACTGTTTGGTCTGCCATACCACCCATGGAATGGTAACTGAACCTTTCTTGTTTATAGAAGACACCATCACCAGCACCTGCTGCTTCAATATGCTGGAACAGCATGCAGGCCCACATATTAAGAATGTTAGTTAACAGGACATATTCCAAAAAGTTCTGGCCTCATCCCCATGCTGAGGTTTGTCTGACTGCCCACAGTTTCTGGACAAAACGTACCCTGGAAGATGGACATAAGGAGGCAGTGCACTGAATGACCTCCAAGATGGGCTTCTTCCCCTGAGAGTATAGTGAATAAAGCACCTGGAGTATTCCATGAAGGTCTCTCCTGTACTAGACTTGAAAGAATGCACAATCTATTCTGTGGAAGAAATTTTACCACAAATGAGAATCAAACATTCAAATACTGGATGAACACTGCATGGACAACACACAGGGCTGGAAGCTGGAGTTTATTAAGACAAAGAACTTCCAACATTTCTCACACAGTGAAAACTGCATTAATGTAACTTTACTTTCATAATAAACTATTTTAGAATGCAGTCATTCTTCCTCAAATATCTTATATTCTACATTGACGGGGTTAAGAGAAAGAACTACCAGTTTGTGTCAGTACATACCCTTCATACATACTCAAAATAAAGACAATTTCACCCTCAAAATCTACAAACAATCTATTAGGTTCACGCTGCTTCAGTATAACTGACAAGTGATCAGTGCAAGTGTGCAACACATAAGGAAGATAGAAGTCGAATGTACTGATAATAATAAAAACAAAACCATGCCTAGGCAATGATTTGGTTTAATGCCCAAAAATGACACCATATATTGCCAATTTTATTATTTTGGACAGCTGATGGTATTGTAAAGAAAAAGTAAGTACACAATTCGACCTAAAAATTTTAAGCATATTTTATATGGCACGCATAGTCTATATTTTACTATGTGATTTTAAAGTTTCGTAAAATACAATGGTTTACATCATACAGAAAGTGCCCTAGGATTAACTCTAATACATGTGCCCCATTCACGATTTCTTTGAGCACAGACTAAGGCTTTCTATCCAACAAATTTGCTAAGCTCAGGCACAGAACAAAGGAGACACCCTATAGTCTGCAAAACACTGGGTTTTGAAGTGAGTCATCCCTGTTGTGTTAGCATAATTAACTAAATGGAAATTATGTATAATTACATATGGTCAGAACACAACTATACTGTCACATAAAGTAGTACATATGTTATACAAATACACGTTTTGGCCCTGGGTATTGGCCATCTTCAGGCTGTTCACAACTTATTGATCAGCTATACAATATGTGTAGGGTTTACTCGGGGGGGGGGACGAGATCTCGTCTTACAATATTGGGGGGCATGGCCTTGTAATGTTTTTGACAGGTGTTGAAATAAGCATAGTGCAAGTAGGTGTCCTACTACGACTACGTCTTGACCCAACTACGTATAAGTTATATAGTTGGGTCAAAATATACTCTTAGTAGGACACCTACTTGCACTATGCTTATTTCAACACTTGTCAAAAATATTACAGGGCCATGCCACCCAATATTGTAAGATGAGATCTTGTCCCCCCCCCCAGAGTAAACCCTACACATACTGTGTAGCTGATCGATAAGATGTGAACAACCTGAAGATGGCCAATACCCAGGGCCGAAACGTAGAGTTGTATAACATATGTACTACTTTATGTGACAGTATAGTTGTGTTCTGACCATATGTGATTATACATAATTTCCATTTAGTTAAAACACTGAGTCGTTTTGACTACTGTGAACAGCAGATGTTCTGCACTGTGCTGGTAAGAACATGTTATATAATAACAACAACAACAACAATAATAATAATAATAATACAGTGGCATAGCTCCCAGTCTAAAATTCATGCACTACTTACAATTATCTAATTTCCACATGCCTGTCGCTCAACTGGCAAAGCTTCATGACATGCGAAATTGGTCGATATATATCTGAAAAGAAGTACTACCTATGCATGCAGGAGTGCAGAACTCCCACAAATGGACATATTCTTTGTAGACATTCAATTATGTATATATCAGAGATAGTCAGATACAGTCAAACAGCCTGTCTTTCATGTAATGGTCTTATATCTACACAACTAGGTAAAGATATAGCAGTTTTGCCTGTGCCTAAGCACCATGTCATGTAGGTGAAGAAGTACAGCTCCAAGAATTCTGATGACCAAAGGCAGCGGTTAATTTCATATTCCAAGAATATACTCACAGTGCACACTGGATGGACCCATAATCCACTCTCAACAAGGTAGCAATGAGAAAATCTGTGATAGTGCTGGAAACGAAACCACAGTCTTCCAGTTAAGGTAGCCACTTCAATGAGCTACCCAACCACAATCAGCACAACTACATTTCTCAAACTGTCTTAGTATCAGTGCTGATCACAATTATGTCTCTCTTGTTTGAGAAGACAAATTCCTTAGTAAAAACCCATGTTTACCAGTAAACAACACATGTAAAATCCACTCTAATGAAAGGCATAACAGGAACACATGCTAAGTAGTAAGCTCTGTGTCTTGGCAGCATTACACCTATGAAGCTACCCAGAGACAATTACGTTTTTTTTTCGAAGTCCATAACAGCAGCAAGTAGGCTACAACTTTCGTTTTACATAAAACCAAACTTTAAATGATGACTAGTAAAACTGGCCCATCATACAAAAGATGTGTTCATAACACAGTCTGCTGAACTCAATACGACCTACAATTTTTACTTGAAATGTTCATTATTACAACATACAAAAAAAAAGTTGATGATGATAGTGAAACAGCTACTCACTTTGCAACAGAAGATTTCCATCTCCAATAAGTGCATGTTGGGAATGAGACACGCATACTTGCAATATATGAGGGGTGTGGGGTAGGGGGGGAGGAGGAATAGCATGGTCCAAAATTAAGTACATCTTTTGGCATGATGAGCAAAACTCAATATTACAGACCGTGTGAGAACACAGTATTATGTAAACAGCCAGGGTTGAAGACAATGAGTGCATCTGGCCTTCATTTAGTTTCAGTTCTGTGCACTACAAAAAAAAAAAAAAACTTGCCAAGCAACCAAGGCTATTGAAGATCACCTGCCACTCAACAGATGTGAAAAACAACACACTTTACACAACTGCCAGTGCTAGCTAAGTGTGCGGACTGTGCAGGCTTGCAAAAACATTAAGAAAACTCACCTTCAGATTTTACAGGAAAGAATAATAGCTGGGAAAGATTCATGGCATGAACTTTCCTTCAAATCTTTCAGTCTACAAATGACACAATTGTATGCATGTTTATTCAATGATAAATTTTTTTTTATATGACCCAAATGACTTCCACCATCATTGTGTTTGCAGTTCTTATACATGAACACGTTTCATACACAGTTTATTGGTATGTTTATAATCCACATCCATAGCAAATCACACATGAGACAAAGTCAGCTGGGTGATAATTACCATTTTTCAATACTAAACCCACTGACCCCAAACCAGCTACTTGCCCTACAGAACTGGAAAGTTTCATAAAAATAATAAAAATATTACAAAAACAGACATTTCTAATACGTAAAAACACACAGACAAAAAATAGAGAACGAGAGTTTCATTAAAGTTTAGAGGCTTTCACAGTGAGTGGGCACTGCTGAAATGACAGTCTTCTTTTTTATTAAACTAAGTAGAATAATAAGTCTGATTCCAACATTTTGAAGGAATGGGTTACTTCCACCTTTAGTGTAATTGATTTAGGTTCAGGTGGCTGCTAAAGTGAAAGGATGGTGGAAATGTGTCAACAGCATACAAAGGCTACAAAATGGTCTTGTGAGGCAACAGAATTCAGAGTTCAAAGTTAGACAACCAGCACCCAGCCTTTTCCTTAAGGGAATGGGTTCGAGGCAATCTCATGCAATCCCAGAAGGAAATGAAGAATGCAACAGTCACAGCCTCCTCAGACAGCGCTACCTTATTTTAATATTGGCGCCTACATTGATGAGGTATCATAGTCCACACCTTGCACTCACCAACAGCAGAGCATACAGGAACGTCACACATGGAATGTCTCAACCATTTTCACATTCCTCACTGTTTGTGGGCCTGAAAAGGGTTGTTTGTTACCCTGGGTATCTAACATCAAACTCCCAGTTCCCACTGGCCTGGTACAAGAACTACTTGTCTTCTCTTTCTGTGGCTGTCAATGGCCACAATCCTTGCAAGCTTCCAACATAATTTCCTCTAAATCACTTCAGCAGCAGCCTGAACCTCATTCAGTGACCCTGAAGAAGAAGGCTGCACTTTCTTAGGAACCGTTATAGTAAATTTATTACACTATATCATGAAATAAACCACAATAATATCACTTGAGTCAAATTCTGGTTGTTTCTTTCCATAAATAAGAAATTTTGTCTCCTATATAAGGGAAGAATACACAAAGAGACTGAAAGTGTGAGCTATTTGGCTTCTTCAGCAGTCCATCTGAGAACTTCATTTTTCTGGGATATGGCACATCACATCACATGATGATAAACATCCATTAGGAGACAGCACAGAGGTCACAACTTCATGTGTAAAATGTCCAGTTCTACAGTAGAGAAATGACACTTAACAAAAACTGGAACAATATGCTGTCTGTAAATACAGGGAAACAATCACTTGGTGATGTGGTGTCAGTGAGGGTGTCAGCCAGTAGGGTGCGGAGGACAGTATATGGATCTAAGGAGAGGAAATAGCAGGAGGCTCAACTCATTTGCGTAATGAGAAGCTTCAACATTTATAATCTGCATCAAATATTTCAGGGAAATCAAATCAAAATTTCAGTCAGAAAACAGAAAAGAAACAGACCATTTCCTAGACCTAGGTGTAGATGAGACGACATTAAAATGTACATAAAAAACCAAACATGAGATAGTGAACTGGAATAAGGTAGTTCAGAACATAATCCAGTGACTGGCTCATGTGGACCAAGTAATAAACCTTCAAATTCCATAAAACACAGGTAATATCTTGACCAGCTGAATGAATACTGGCTTCTCAAAAAGGATGCTGTTTCATAAAGTGATGCAATTAACTCATTTGTTTGTGTCTCAACCCATGCTGTTTGATTAGCATAACTCTTGTAGAACAGTGTCCACAATAGCTCATAAATCTGAATACAATGATTTCTATGAGTACTCACTTCAGCAGTCAAATGTGGGAATGTTTAACACTAAATGCTGTGTTAATGCTTCAATGAAGGCTGCACAAATGGGCACAAAATATCTCAAGCTGAATAACAGTTATTAACAGTCATTTAAATGCTCATGTCTTCTAATGAACTAAATCATAGGAAAGCACAGTCAGAACACAAGGCTTTCATGAGTTCTTTCATACATGTAAATTTGGAAAGAAAAGTGAAGACATAAAAACGAGAACAAAAAAAAAATTGGGTTCACTTAGATAGGAGTGACAGCATCCACAGTACAGAAAGGGAGCACTCAGATATCAACTATGAGACGGAAATCGTGCACCTAACAAGAAACAGGGCATCTGCTTGAATGTGAATCCTGACAATCTGTGAAATCATACAAAAGAGCCTTGTATGACTTCTTTCTTATAATACCATGAAAAAAATATACTGGATACAGAGCATCTGTCCCTTTCTATCTTTCAGCTCTAAAGCTAGTGGACCTAGTCACTTGCTTAAAAATTTATTATCCCTGATTTTTTGGGCCTCAAGAATGTAAGATAATAAAAAGACAAACCAAAAACTAACCCCTCCACCCACCCAAATGCGTACCAACACTGCCGTTGCTGCTCGTAGTCCCACTACTACTGCTGCTGTTACTACTACTACTACCACCACCACCACCACCACCACCACCACTACTACTACTACTACTACTACTACCACCAATATTAACATGAACATCAAATACCACGAGAACGGCTGCGGGTGCGTGAGTGAACAGAGGGCCCAGGATTGGTATGCTGTGGAACTCTGAGGAATCCCTGTATGTGGACCATCTCATACTGCGTGACATCACTGCGAGAAGCTGTTCGCTGGCTCAGTCGCACAAAAAATGACCGACGCTGGTGGTCTGGGGATGGGTTACGGCTAGTGTTGGCTAACACATTGGAAGTGGATGACGAGGGCTGCTGCGGTGACAGGGCACTCTGTGATGATGAACTGGAGGTGTCCCCAGAACTGCTATTGTCATCACCAGCAGATAACTGACCTAGTAAACAAAAGACAACAGTTTAGATGACACAATGCCAAAATAATTGGAGAATAAATTTCCCACCATCAGAGACAATATAATGACATTTGTTTTACCAAACATAATCCCCAGTTTGCCGTCTTCAGATGTACTATGCAATAAATGTGTAGTAAGGAGATTATATGTGTACATATAACGCTGGAAAATAACACATAAGATTTTGTTCAATTGCGGTATCAGCCCCTGTGTGCCTACATAAAACTCAGTTTTTAAACAAAGGCCATTCTGCATGTCTCTACTAACAGTAACATTATGAACTTACTGCAGCTACTTCTTTTCCAAGGCTTCAGTCTATACTGTGAGGCTAGCAGAAACTGTTTACTAACAACTATACAACAAATGGACCCATCATGCACAAAATTTCTGCAAATGACGCTTGCACATAGCTGCTGAATTTGTGACGTGCAACACATAACGTACAAAGTACCTTTCTGTACAAAATATATATATATGTGTGTGTGTGTGTGTGTTTATAATTATATACATGTCTAGCCACAACTGTTCAATAGTTGATGCCAGTCAAACCAAACAAAAACAGATATGTTTTAGCCCTTATGTTGTTGTTCTTTACTCCATCCCAAATATCTATTACCACATAAAACATCAAGACCCTACATCATTCTGTAGTGTTAGTGTCCTTCCACATTGGAATTCTGCCCAACTACTATATTGGCGGTAATGATGGCAGGAACTTCAAGGAATGATGGTGGGGTAATCTGTAATGGCAAGAAGTTCATGCCATAGGTCATGAAAATCTGTATAATGGTTTGAAATTTATTATGAAGAATGGACATATGGACATAATTTTTCCTCATTAAGTATGGTAAACTGGCTAAAAGAGACGTTTAGTGCACAAAGGGGCTGCATCACTATCAGACAGATATATTGTATGTCACAATGTGCTGGAATGGTACATGATGCAACTATACAAAACTGCCAAGATGAGACACTTTAACACACACACACACACAGAGAATATCTTTCCATCACTTTGTCACAGTCTGTATCTCAGGAACTAACAATGGTAGTGGCAAAGTACAAACAGAAGAGTTCTTCTTCTTTTTCTTTTTCTTTTTCCTCATCATCATCATCATCATCATCAAACGAAAAACTCACAATTTCTTTCTTAACACTGCTATTACATGCACAGAAAACACAGTACTCAGGAGAAACCCCAAGCAATGTCATTGTTAAGACAGTGAGAATAAAACTGTTTAGTACAGCTTTTTCCACATGGCCACACTAGCGAATAATACCCTTTTAGGCCCATGAGTTGCATGTTACAGACAGCAAATCTGTTGCCATTAAAGTGTCCTGTTCAAATTATTCTGGGCATTCTGACAACTTTACTTATACCAATACAAGCAATTAACATACCAGAGCCATCATGGTCAGATAATGTGGGGTCTGAATCAGGTGTTAAGTTCTTATTCAGCACTTCATGGTCTTCATGGAAAGTGATGGAGTGCAATTTCTGTCCCATCAAGAAGTTCTGCAACAAAAGGAACAGTAACTTAAGCTTATATCTTAAGCACACATAAAGTTATGAACTGTAGGGGCATGCATAGCTCTTTTAACCCCTTCAAGCACAGCGATAACGTCTTTATCACAGAATGTATTTTGGGGTTGCGTATGATTCTCAGAATAAACAGTGGTTATTCTGCAAAAGAGCACAGATTTTTTGTAAAAATTCAGAGAGCTTTTATGAGTTAAGTGCTCAGTTTGCAAATATATGTTACATGAAATCCATGTCAAAAAATGTTAAGAAAGAAGCATATTCTTTGGACCAGGGCAAACATGCCAAAGATAGTGTCATGTCACGAAACAGGCCGGGCTTTTCCACCCTCCTCTTCAGTCTCGGTCAATTTTAATAATTCACGTTTTATGACTGATAACGGGTTAAATTACAGTTATAAAATAATAGAACAAAGAGCCGTCAACACGACTATTTTGTTTATAGTATTTATTTCTGCAACATATTTTAACCACAAAGGGACACCTTCAGGCTACAATACTAACAAAAGCAAATACAGGGGTTATACATAGCTGCATTATGTCACAGCTGTCACACACAATACATCTGGAATAAATATATATATGAACTTGAAAACAAAACAGAACATACAGAGGCGCCTTGCGATGTGTCGACCACACACCCAATCAGCCATGACGAATGTCTGAACATAGTTTAAACACGCTTAAACTGCGGGTATAACAAATAATTTGTGCAGTAACGTTTGTTGTGCGGGCAGAAATACTTTTTGGTAAAGGGCATTCAAAATCCTACAGAATCTGATTCAGAATTCTGAATCAAACCGGCCAGAAGGTTAATAATCAATTCAGCTGTCCTCACAGCACACTGCCAGCATATATACCACCAAATTGACGCAAGCATCCGAGGAACATAAATGCAGCTCGGCCAAAATCCAGAGCCCTTCACACAACCATGCCCGTGTCCAGTCACACCCCTGTCTAATGGAATTTGTCTTGCCTTTGGTATGTTACAGCAATCCCCGCTCTGTACCACAAGCGGCCAATGTAGCAGGCGGTCGCCATGGTAGCGCGCCATCTTGTTTTCAGCGACCAACCCCTCCCCAACAACCGCACCTTGACCACACTAAAAAGTGCTGTGGCAACGCACATCCTGTTTTATAAATCACTCCGCCAGTTATAAATTATGTAGAATAGTCAAAAGAAGTTGGAAGAAACGAAAGGATTGCTATTATCCACTGGAACATTCGAAAGGCCAAAAAACAAATCAACCCAGTATCTATTGGAAAGGAAGGGGGAAAAAGCTAAAGAAAGACAATGTGAAGGAAATACACCGTTCACACTGTGTTCTTCATTGCGGTTAATTTAACGAGACTTTGAACTGCTCGGATTATACAGGATGGCATAAATAATGAATTGGGATATCGATGTCCGGACCGAGACTCGAACCCCAGAACCCCAAATAGGAAGTGTGTGTTTCCATTCGAGACCGCGACGGTCTGTCAGTAACGGTATAACGCTACACTCCACTATTAAATATCCGAAAAGAGATAAAACGTAACGAATACAAGTCTGGGGCGAAAGAAGCAAAGAGATAAATACAAAGCAAATGTGGGTTGCAGTCTCGGATTAAACACGATACAGTACTCCGTCAGCTTACTTGCCAGAAGATGAGATGGTTCGTCCTTCATTTGCCCAGGTTGTTCCAGTGTATAAAATGCAAAGTACCTAACAAGAGGCATCAAGCAGCGAAGTCCCTACACTATGCGGCACATACAAGCACTTGTCTTTGTAATCACAAGAACGTCCAGACTTGAAATATACCCCGACGCCGTCCGTTTTCAGTAAATGGCGCCCGTAACAGTAGTCTTACAATCCCTGCTCATTTTAATACCTGTTTATTCGACACAAACAACATTTTTCGGGATCGTGCACGGCAGGTAACTCGTACAGCAAATGTGAAACTGTTCCTGAAAAAATTTAGAATGCAAGCAACCAAGTCTGCATTGCCATATCGCGAATAAATATACCTAAGAAGTGTCAGAACGTACGAATAAGTAACATGTATCCTTCCATCGTGCATTCAACTCACTGCAACAACTCACGTCACGTACGAGACACTGAATGCGTGCCAACTGCAACATTACAAGCTATACTGCACAACCAATTCTGTGATTATCACTAATCCTGACCACAGTACACTGGAGCGGCGAGTTCTCTGAAACAGCACTTCCCTTGTTATATGTCCACATCAAGTTTGATGTTTAAGTCACAAACAGACCAAAAAAAAAAAAACTAAATATCGATGAACTTTGTAACTTGTACTCTTCACCTAATCGGGTTAGGATTATTAAATCATTACTAAGCCGATCCCAGCGCCCGCGCGGTCTAAAACGTGGGTCTGCAGCAGCTCGCTTGCCGGGATTACGGGTTCGAATCCCGCCGGAGCAAATGTCTTTATGAGTGTTGTGTGCTGTCAGGTGGAAGTCCCTGCGTCAGGTTGATCACTTGTCCAGAGGAGTCCTACCAAGTGTGATGTTCCTGAGTGTGACCGTGAAGCCTCGATAATGTGGAGACACTGGCCCACTAGGGGGGTGTTGCGCCATGAAAAAAAATAATTACTACTTCGATGGGTGAGATGAGTAGTACGAAGGGAAACAATGATATGTGTATCGGCCCACAGTACTCCAACTTGATCGGTAACCTTCAAGCGAAGAGTCCACATGGGACAGGTAAACGTATTTATTTATTTATGCCTTTGTGGATTACACGACCCTGTCAGAATGCAGAATGGTAAGACGATTACTGGCCTCAGGATTACGAACGAAACTGTCGTCTGCTCATCTGAGCACGATTCCCGGCATTTGCTCGCAGCCAGAAAAGCCACAGTCATATCCGAGATAAGAAATAACCGGCCACCTCTTGCACAAATGGCAAGCGCAGCAGCTTCAGACAAGTTGCTAAGCATCTAGGTGTATGTGTGAGGACAATATCGTTGGTTACTGCACAGACCGTTCCGCGTGACGCAATGCAGTACAAGGCTCACCCATTTTTAAATCTGCCTTCAGTCGGGGTCCAACCTTTAGATCAATGCACCGCACACAATATTAGTTTTCTTCTAACCATTACATTTAAAGAAGGCGTATTTTCTTACTCATCGCACGTAAAGAAGGTGCTGGAAATGGTTTCCATCGGCTTGCAGACACGCGTCACATCTAAAATAAAATACGTGGTTTATTGCACGCCCAAGTTCTGTTGGTGACATTCGCAACACTACATTATAAATGTTTTCTTTCACACTGCCTTCCGTATGGAGATAATTAGTTACACTTCATCCTTAAACATGCCTCACCAGTATAGTTCGCACGGGTTATGTTTGTACTATGATGGTATCATCTTCAACTACATCAACATTTTAACGCTATATATAACGAATACAATGAAAAGGCCGTGAGTTGTTGCACTGTCTTTCTGAAAGAAACCAGTCTAGCTTGTCGATCTGTGTTGCAGAGTTCGTAACTCACAGTTGTCTTATACGGAAGTAAATTCAACAGCCTTCTTGAAATTCGTGCTCAAAATGTAGGTGGGTCCGTTTGCTGTGTAAGTCGAACCATCATTTTCTTGGAGATGTCTTCAATCTAGCATAAATTGCATCTAGGTGTTTTTATCATAAATGTCTTCTGCGTTCTCTCTTTCTGTCCCAAATGGAAGCCGATGCTCCAAACATTTTCATGTATTTGTAAATTACTATTCTGTTTGGAACAAGAGCATTACGAAATTTTCGTATCAATTTACGACGCTTCGTTCAGGATCAGAGCAATACCATTTCATTGCGCCTGAACACTGACTTCACGACTGTACAAATATCAACAACCACTGTGCCGTATACAGTATAAAGTTTAGGCGGCTATGATGAGTCAGCCACGTCCCACGAGACAAGGCAGCGAACCTGAAGTGACCAACGCTATGGGCAACACAAATAAATGACCCTGTATTACCACGGGACTTACAGGCGCTTGAAGGTGTGCACTGCATTCAAGAACTCAAAGTACTGTGCAGCGACGGAGTTTCTGAAAACAGGAATGAACCTTCCAGTTTCAGAATGTAGGGAAGTCCCTGACCAACCTAGTAACTGCCAACACCCTTCAAAGATACACAGGCAGAGAGAGAGAGAGAGAGAGAGAGAGAGAGGGGGGGCAGACAGACAAGACAAATACAGAGGTATTTAATGCATCTTGGTGAAAATTTTGGTTGCCAATCCAATGAAATGTTATCGTCAGAAAATGGTCCACCATAAAAACGGACACTGTAAGTTACCAACTAAACGGAACCAACTAAAAGTTGGGGAGACATAACAGTTCCTTTGAAAGGGTGGAAGAGTTCAAATATTTGGGAACAACCTGAACAAATCAAAATTCCACTCAGGAAGAAATTAAGAGCAGATGGAAGTCATGGAATGCTTGCTACCATTCGGCGCAGAATCTTTTGTCGTCCGGTTTGCTATCCATATATTTAAAGATTAAGATATATAGAACTAGAATTTTGCCCTTTTTTTATGTGGATGTGAAACTTGGTCGCTCACAATGAGGGAGGAACGTAGGCTGAGGGTGTTTGAGAATAGGGAAATGAGGAAAATATTTGGGCCTAAGAGGGACGAGGTAGCAAGTGAGTGGAGAAGAGTACATACTTAGAAGTTTAAGAATCTGTACCCCTCCCCCAATACAGTTCGGGTGATAAAATCGAGTATAATGAGATGGGTGGGGCATGTAGCGCGTATGGGAGAGAGGTGAGGCGTATGCAGGGTTTTGGTGGGGAAACCTGAGAGAAAGGAACCACTTGGGAATCCCAGGCGTAGATGGGAGGGTAATATTAAGATGGATCTTCACGAAGTGGGATGTGGAGGTATGGACTGGATCGAGACGGCTCAGGATAGGGACAGGTGGCGGGAACTTGTGAATGTGATAATGAATTTTCGGGTTCCATAAAATGCGGCTAGCTGAAAACCGGTTAGCTTCTCAAGAAGGACTCTGCTCCATGAAGTAAGTAACTAAGTGGGCGACACACCTTGCTATCTGTCACTACTTACAGTTCGCAGTAAAGAAAAGGGGCTACGTTCGTTCAAAATAGTCCTGACTTATTTACTAGACGAATGTGTGTATCCTATTTTTTTTTCACGAAAATAAATGCAACAGAACTAACACAGAAGTGAAAAACAACCATTGCATCCTTTCTATTATAAGTGTGTGCAAGGAACTGGTTTCAAGAGCCCTAGCATGTGTGATAAGTTCATGTTCAAACTTCAATTATGGAATACTCGTTAAACCAACAGTGGGAAGGTGTAACTCAGCTTCAGACTGAACATATTTTTTTTAAATGTATTCCCTGCAACAAGGTACACTTCACTGCATTTATCGTTAATTTCTTTCGCACAGTGGAAACCTCTGTTACGCGCATCACATAACTTTTAACACTTATAGCGCCTGAAATGTCAAATTAACGATGTATGTGCCGTTATTTGGGTGGGGAGGAAACAGACCCACTTCGGTTTTAGGGAAAATGAAAATGCACCTACGGAAACCAAAACAAATTAATTTGGACAACTTTTAGTATAATGCCCCTACTACAAATAACGAATTTCATTTATATGCGTCAAGTAGTGATTAAACATGTGCATGACGGATACACATGACATACACATTACGCATTAATTATATTTGTTTTGTAAAAATAAAAGGCCTCAAAAATAACATGGGAAACTGATATGATTACTGCCGGCTATATAAACCTTTGGGAAGGTAGAGAGAGCAAGAAACTGGCCGCGAGGTAAACATCCTGGTCAGCGTACTGGGTGAACTGCACAATAATTTTGGGTGGTATACAAGTTTTCACGTTGACGCGGTAGGTGCTGTTTACATAACGGCCTTTAAGATTCTTACACCGTCTATGTCAATATTTGTCATGGCGTGTTGTGGGAACGGAATGCCTCCACAGGGAAGTGACAAAGACCCAATGAGACTTGGATATTTCGAAGTAAGAGCAACAGTCAGAAGATGAGAAAGAGTAATGAATATGTAATGATTTGTTAGGATGTGGCATCATTTGGGAAACACTGCGGAAAACCAAGATACTCACAGTGAGGAAACGCAGTAGTCAGTTGGAAATAAAAAAAACTGGTTACTTTGAGCGTACGTCGTGAACTTCACTGTCATATCTGTTTGGTCCAAAACAAGCTTTAAATCACGATTTTTCACCAAACTCGTTAAGAACACTTAGTCAATGCAAGGCTGCGGCAGTAGTAACAGCAGAAGCAGGACACGTCAGGGAGGGAGTTAAGTGATTCTGCACGCAAATTTTCTTCTAAATCCTCGCTCACTAACCACGTAACACGACCTTCTCAACTCACAGGGGGCTACATTAACTTTTGCGGTTAAGACACCAAACAATCGGCTTTCACGTTCGAATCTGAAGCGGGTTACCGACAATCGCGAATGGGATTTCCACGGTTTTCGGAGATTCCTTAACCCCTTGACGACGAAACGTAAACCGCTCTATTGCAAGCGCGCAATAAACACTTGCGTATAAAAGCTAATCGGGAGTTGCACAGGGCGAAATTCGCTGTTTGTTCCGAGATACACACAAAACGTATAAATGAACTGTGTGAGAAGAATGAAAAACTTCTGAATGTTAGAACTGGTGGCACGTACATACACTAACTGCCAGGCTTTAGAAGGTTAAGTGAATGCAGCGACGGCAGCTCCGAACAGGAATGGACCAAATCCTCCCAAATCCGTTATTACTCAGCACTCACGGGCGTCTCGTCACTTCACACCATACGACGGCAACCGAAAAAGTGGAATTAAATGCGCGCAGAATCAATCGCCACAACATATCCAATTGATCCGAGATGCCAGTCACATCAAAGCACAGAGTTTTAGAATAGTAATGGCAGTGTACGTCATGGGGGTCGTTATATCCAATGTAATGGGAAAATAAACAAGAAAAGTGGTCAGATAAGGAAATGACAGATTGATTTCAAGTTCTTCACGAACCTATGGAGCCCTTAAAATAGAGAATTGCAGCGATTTAACCCCTTTTAAGAACGAAACTGTAGTTGAGTTAAAGACCGCACAGTAAACGCTATCTGCCTCAGTTATAAAAACCGATAAGTTATTGCTGTATACAGAAAAAATCTCGATTGGTTCTGAGATCCACGCAAAACACATAAATGCATTCTGAGCAGAACACAGAATTTCTGAATGTTGAAGCTAGTGGTACACAAACTAAGTCTTAGGCTTTAAAGGGTTAATCAAATCAACAGACTTGTAATCGGAGTGTTCCAGCTTGACTAGGGCCTACAGATTAACAGCTAAACGGGCGATCTCCTTCAATAACCAGGGGCCTTTGTGTGCTTGATTTTCATATCGACGTCCTTGTTTCGAAATTTTATCTACTCCTCATTCACGATCATATTGCCGTCTTTTACGACGCCACGTCACGGCTGAAACAGTGTCGTTAAACAGTCCAAGCTCAGAGAGACGATCATACGGAGGCGTGTCAAATTTCTCCACACAGCGGGTACGGTATCGTAGTGGGGCAACTTTGTTATTCCATTCTGCTGAAGTTTGTACCGGACCCACACGTGCTGTACCTCGGTCGGACGAAGACAAGCCTCCTCCTGTGTGCTGCCGTTGCCATGGAGTTCGTACCCCCACGAGGCTACACAGCCCACTAAGGAAAGATACGTACAGCTACTCAACGATTCCATTCGGGGCCACCGACTAAAATGAGGTGCTCTGGTCCGGTGCAAAACTGCACGGACCGTGAGCATTACATCCCTCTTTACGCTCTACAGGAAATTAAGAAACAGAACTGGCTGGGTGATTTGAACTCAAGGTTCGCAATCAGAAAGTCACGGGTTCGATTCCCAGTTCAAAGGCCGGATATCCTAAATTACATTTGTCGTGTGTTTCTTTCAGTCTCTGACAGTATCAGAGAACAGGCCACGATCAAGTCACCACACAGTCTCTCTCAGGTTCGCATCTACATGATTAATCACGCAAAGATACGGCTATGAAATACACAACTTGTGTAAACAGAAAACGAACAGCGTGTGGGTGAAATGTACAATCACAGTCATACGGAAGAGCAAGTAAATGTGCAATATGTATAAAATTATAACTGCTCGCTATTCTGAAGTTTCCCGTGCCATCTGCACGGGTAAGATTCAACACCCGCCCAATACTGCATACCCCAAGATTAACAGAAATTCGCCCCCCGACGTTCCATGCTTTTCTTACGCGAACAGAAACACGATGCTGGACAAGGTGGTTGAATTGTTTTCTCCAAGGCTATGGGCCGGACGTCCGAAGAATCATGGTTCGAATCCCGGCAGAGATTCATCCCTTCTCAAAACCGTCCGAACAGTCTATGGGACCTGCCCAGCCTCCTACTCACTGAGTACCGGGTCCTCTTTCCTTGGCCGCACAGTGAAAAGTCATGAAGCACACTGCTCATTCCCATCTTATTGTCGGGTCAAATCAGTGGAACTATGCCTCAGCTCCGCCTACACATATTCATTCACGACGTGAACACGGATATGAAATAAGGCTGCACCATCTGGGTGACAACATACCAACTGGAAGTGTAAACTGCATGCAGTTCGAAAGAGTCTCAGTGTTGCTGTCAGTCGACAAGCTAGGAAATAGTAAAACCTTGGAGCGTTTCGTACAAGGGAGTTGATTAGCGAGAGCAAAGAGGGTGAAATATACCGTCAACGGAAAGGAGTTCCCTCGTTGTAAAGTTCGCTGTCTCACATTTAGACAATTTTACTGCCACTGCGAAAGTCGAATGCGCATGCAGAGGCGCATGCGAAGGATGCAAGACACGAAAATTCTGGAATTTGCTGTACGATTTACAAAAACAAACTCAACACTTACATGTCTCAAAAGAAGGTAGGTAGGTGTTCAACTCTAGACATCCCTTTCTGCGACCGACGGTGACGTACGCAAATTGACAGACACAAACCTCCGTCGCCTGAATTAAACCTACAGGCAGTGCCATGGTTGAGGCGGTTAATCGTTGGCTTCCCGCCACGGAGGACCGGGTTCAGTCCCAGGCCAGTACATTTGGGAGTTACGGTGTAGTTCTTCTATCTTCCCTTGTCTTTCTCATTCCACCAGAATTCCACACTCATTTTACTAGTGCAACCTTTCTCCCAACGATGATTCTAACCCGGGACGTTT
>Ga0123354_10000318_pt1 | contig 44257 bp, 30 predicted proteins | sample TergutLab28metaG_2_FD_97872 | JGI IMG/M metagenome (GOLD analysis project Ga0123354, IMG submission 97872) | Labiotermes labralis P4 segment gut microbial communities from Petit-Saut dam, French Guiana - Lab288 P4 | ecosystem: Host-associated > Arthropoda: Insects > Digestive system > Gut ... | reverse complement strand
TTGGCCCAGTTTAAACGTGGTGATTTTTCCACCTGTGATGCGCCTCGTCCTGGACGACCCAAAACAGTGACCACCCCGTATATTATTGATCAAATTCACGAGCTAATCTCAGAAGTCCGCCGGATTTCGGCTAAATCAAGAGCTGATCAACTGGGCATCTCACGTGAGCGGGCTGGGTCTATCATTCATGAAGATTTGGACATGCGGAAGCTCTCCGCGAAATGGGTCCCGAAATACCTGAACACGGATCAGAAACGTCCACGATGACAATCGTCTGAGCAAATTTTGGAATTTTTTTTCGCGCGATCCAAATGATTTCCTTCGCGATTGGTGACCATGGAAGAAACCTGGTTATATCACTATGACCCGGAGACAAAGCAATAATCAATGGAGTGGCGGCATAGTGGCTCACCCCGCCCCAAAAAATTCCGAGTGCAAAAATCCGCTGGAAAAGTTCTCGCCTCGATTTTTTGGGATCAAGACGGCATCCTCCTCATTGATTATCTTCCAAAGGGCTAAACTATCAACGCGGAGTATTACTCATCTCTGCTGGTGCAATTGAAGGACATTTTGAAGGAAAAACGCCGCGGGAAGGTCACCAAGGGGGTCTTGTTCTTGCACGACAATGCACCGGCTCACCGGGCACTTGCAACCCAGAAGAAACTGGTCTACCTGGGATTCCAGTGTCTTGATCACCCACCCTATTCTCCGGATCTGGCTCCATCGGACTACCACCTGCATCCTGGACTGAAGAAACAATTGAAAGGTCGCCATTTTTCGTCCGACGCGGTCACTGCTGCCGCTGAGACCAGGTTGGACGGACAATCTTATGAACTTTTTTTGAGTGGCTTGCAAAAGTCAGAGCAACGGGCTAGGAAGTGTATTGAACTTCGTGGGGAGTATGTTGAATAAATCCAGAGTTTGGTCGCTGTAACCTGTTTCCTTCATGGTCGGGCTAAGGACTTATCAGCACCCCCTCTTATAAGCTATTTACAATAATACACCTAACACACAAACACTGTTTCTAAGGTATATGGTGCTGCAGCTATTCTGCAGTTACAGTTTTTGGCACATGTAATGTTACTTCCCATGTTGAATGTTCCGTACTTTTACACCAGTACTTTCCGCAGTATGTGTGCAGTGCCCAATAAGGTTGTCTGCAGTTCCTTGATTTTGTGCTCTTCCGGTGTAATGCTCAGGTATTATCTGAAAGATTCTGAGATGGTTCAATTGGCCTCTATTATTACCGGTAAAACCTTTGTTTTTACATTCCACACACGCTGTATTTCTATTAAGGTCTTTATATTTTAGGATCTACTCGGCTTCCTTCTTGATGACATTTCCGGCTCCTGACACTGCAACTTCTTTTCACTGACAGGTTCGTTTTCCATTATCACGGATTATGTTGTCCAATTTATTGCGTATTAGGGAGGTTCTGTCTGTCTGCACTTGTTGATTCCACAATATGGTTACCTTACTTCATGGCTTGTTTCTGCTAATTTGGTATATGCTCACACCAGCGTTCGTCGTCTAATTTTAACCGTTTCCTTGGATATCTATCACGTCTCTTCAGGTATTGCTTTTCTGCTGGTATTGGGCATCCAAATATAATGTGGTATATTGCCTCTTCAAATTGTTGGCATTGTCTGAATTATTATTATTAATGTTATTATTATTATTATTATCATCATCATCATCATCACCACCACTGCTCTGTGCTTAAGCGTCGCGACTGGAAACAATTTATGCCGCGTAAAATAAAGGTACTAACTACGCTGTACCATTTCCATTTCCAGGGTTATTCCTGTTATAATCCCACCACTAGCGGTAAGGTACTCGCCCGGTAAGCCCGGTTGCATCCGTACGAGAAAGGGCATTTTGTAACAGACAGAGTATGAAGTATAACCTACGCTGCTGTTGTAAGGAACTGGTGAAACACACGTAATAAAAAGAGACAGAACAGTGGTGGGGTTACAACAGGAAATGCCCCATTTCCACAAACAGTAAAAGTGAAGTGATCCCGTTACAGGCCCGATGTGGCCCAGAGGGTGGATAGAGGTATAGATCTACTCTTCCATGACCGCGGCACTAGAAGGGGTGAGTGGTCAGAAGCAAGCCCCGGTCGCACTTTACCTTCCGGGAAAGACCCGGTACCCATTTTACAGGAGGCTGGGTGGGCCCCAGGGCCAGTCTGGACGGGCGGAAAGTCTCGTCCCCACCAGGATTCGATTCCGGACATTCCAGCCCGTAGTCAGTCTGGTATACCGACTGAGCTACCCGGCCCACCCCATAAACAGTATATGAACAAAAAAGAATATTAAAAAATATATATAAAGGTACAATAACCCTTCTCCCAATGCGGTTTTGACTATACGCGGTTCAAAAGAATTAACTATATGGGAAAGAAATTTCTGGCAACTGAAAAATGTAAATACACGCGGAAAAATGACGGCGTTTACTCAACTGCCCTGGAAGCTGATAGAATCAGCTACCCAAGCACTGCGTAAATGTTAACTGTCAAAAAACACAGGTATTTTAAGAGATCGCGAAATCCATGGGCGTCCGCCTTCATGTAACCCTATTTTTCCAATACGAATATTGCGCATCGCCGTCTGTAACTAAGCTCTTATTGATATCTTGTATATGCGTGTAAGGAAGGGCCTCAATGTAATTTTTAATTTCTAACCATCATGGATAATTCGCAACGTGCATACGAAGATTTTTTTTCTGAGATTTCATTTTCACACACTTCGGAAGCTTGGATAAGCAAGTATATCAGACCAGTGTATAACCACATGCGTGAAACATATACAATACATTAAGAACAAAACGACGCAGATGAAAGTGCAACTCCGCACACCGCAAAGCAAATCCATTTAATTCTTTCATAGCGTCCACTTTCTACACCTTTTCTACAAGCGACTAGTCATCGCGATGTGACGATTTCTACAGCAAGTAATCTGAACAGTTAGAATCACATTTTCCTCAACACTTACAAACAGGTACTAACCTAAATAAACACCCAGCACTCTTCCTGAATACGAAGCCAACTTGGGGACACACATCTTCCTAACTAAACAGCTGGAAATGCGGTAACCTATTCGCCAGTGACAACTGACCGACGACTAAATCCTCACTCTTTTCTCAAGCTGACCTTCGAAATTCTGTAAGTTGCACTCGGTCGATTGTCGCATACAGGAAAGAGCGAACCACATTCCAAAGCCTTTGAATAATTTTCTTCGTGGGCTTTGATACAGCCTCGTGCTCAAATAACAACGAATTAATAAAATATCACGTTTCATAGACAGGATCGATCTCCGTCCTTATGCAAAAGATAGGTCAAAACCTATTCATTTGGGCTCTATAAGCAAAGCTATTATCAACGACAGAATCACATACAAAAATATCACATTCAAGGACGGTAATAATTACTCATTAAGTCACTACTATACTGTCTCTTTTAAATTCAATTTTTCGCCATCATCTTACCTCCAGGCGGCGTGTGTTTAGAACAAACATCGCAACAGAAAGAAATTAATGCTACGCACCCGGCTTGGTCGAGAATCACCGCCAAGGCATCACCAAGTACTGGCGACCAAAATACTTGTCTGACAACTATGAATTCAAAAGTATTTCAAACATTGTCCGCAACATCGAGCAGTGTTTCTCAAGCTTCGAAATTCGGGAGCGCACCAATGGACGTAAAAGCCGAGAGCTTAAAACTCCTACTTTATACATGGGAAGTCCCGGGCTAGACGCGTGGGCTGGAAACGGATTACCCTGGAAGTTGTTCAACTGCCTCCCTTCTTCCTACAGGCAAATATTAGAAGAGACCCTTACAACAGTGGCCTAATCATTTCACATCCTTCCTCTTGCATCGTCCACAGAAGCTTTACCATCCAGTGCTGTGGAACTTACGCAGTTAAAATACCGCCTTTAAAGTAATCGCGGCACATCAAACTACGTTCTGTGAAAAGGTAAAGCAGTCCCGTTACAGGTCTGGAGTGGTCCACAGGGTTCCAGGAAGTTAAGGTTCCCAGATATCATGACAACGGCACAGGATAGTGGTAAGGTTGCCAACCTTACGCACCGGCCGCCTCTACCCCCAGGAAATGCTCCTGGTACTCATATCTGTTAGAGGCTGAGTCGACCCCAGTACCATTGTGCGATCGGAAGGATTTTATGTCAATGAAAAATTCCAATGACACCAGCTGGGGTCGAACCAGCGACCTTCCGATTTGTAGCACAGCACCTTAACCACTGTGCTACCGCGGTCCCCACTACGTACTGTAACTACTGTAACACTGTACGCAGGTACTCATTAACTAGATTCCTATCTTAAAGTTCGCTATGGTTTTCGTATCCTATCAACCTACATCTAACATATATAGATCTACAAAACATTATCTTTCCTGCTGTGTTTGTTTATGATTCCTACAGCAGACCTAAGGGAGAAAACTTAATGACTCCATAACATTTAACCTGCTGCGTAGCCGACTTTTGATTTCGAAACTATTCATTCAAAGTATGCTGTTGCGTAGGCTATTTGTTGGCACCGATCCTGTAACGAGACTCAGTAAATAGATAGGAAAAGGAATACATTCCCAAACAATACTGCGTACGCTAACGTACCGCCAAGCAATGACAAACTGCCTCGTAAATCATTTTTCTTGTAATGTGCAACGAATATGAATCAATTTTGCTCGGAATTTTTAATGATTTGTAGAACAAACAGGAGCTTGTGCTTACGTCGCTCCATCCCCTATACGTAGGTCAACTAATATAACTCAAAATTAATACTCTCTTTACTGCTAGAATTTAATAACGTCAATTGAGTAGATCAGTCATTTCGTAAAGATACCTTCTGATTACGTTGATTTTCTCTGCAAACCGCAGGAGATGCTACTACGTACCAATACCAAAGACCGGCATGATGGGACAGGTAAGCAATATGCTGGATTCTACTTCATTCCTATTTAAAAATCCGATAAATGGATTGTAAAAGCACTTTCTCTCAGTAAGTAGCGAGCGTAACATTTCTTACCTCAGCGACACGTACTGTGACCGAATTAAAGATTTACCGCTAGGAGAGGATGTCTATACCAAAAGTTGCGGAGGAAGATCCATTGTGACCAACAGCAGTCTAGCAGTGCTACCAATCGAAGAAGACCACTAGTGTCTGCTTCAGATTCTAAATAATCAGTCTACGCTTCATTGAATTCGGTAGTTAACAGACAGTAATTATCCGGTGGTCGCGTCGAGGAGGTTTCTGTGGACTGAATGGGCTAAGCATTTCAGATGGTAAAAGAAATAAGAAGTGCACAAAAAATTTTAGAACATGATCACCTGGGAAATGTAGACAGGGATAGATAGGCATATCATTAAAGGTTACACATTTTCGTAATGGAGATTTGGACCTAACCAAGCTGCTACAAAATGGCTGTAGTGTTAAGGGCACTACAGCCACGGTTATAACACAAAGGAATACAACTCCAAATAAAAATTATTACAGGAATTATATTCTGACCCACATCCAACTTCGAATGTTGCCAACGGAACAGAATTACATTTATATTTCTCATATATAAACGCCTGTATTGTTGTAAGGTTCTGATAAAATCAGAAACAGTTACTCTACAAGACGCCATGAAAATTAATTCCTGGCCCACATCGATCTGCTTATAATGTACACACAAGACGAACACACCGTTATCGCGGATTTGCTACTAGCCTGTAAGATGCAGCATACCCTCCCCTTTTGATTCACACTGCACCTAAGTTTTCTTCTCCTTTTAGCTAATTATATGATGCTTTTTAAGCAACAACACTTCCTTCTGCAACCAGAAATATTGAAGAGTAATTTCAAAATACGCCACTGATCAAACGGGTGGTCGCCGACTTCTAATCGCGCAGACCTGGTTTCGAACCTGTGGAAACCCGTGAAGGTACTGTAGCGGATTACGCTGTTCTATAACAGCATTAGCTCCGTATACTTCAGTTTTCTCAAAACACCACATTCCCATCGACGTTCCTAATTCATATGTCATCCGGGTGATCGATTATGAACCCTTATAACCCGCAGTTCTAGGTAGCACTCTCTCATCCCACTCCAAGAGTAAGAATAAAAGTGGAAATTTTATTTTGAACAGACCAACAGAATTTCACAGCATATTAATTTAGAAATGCTTCTAAAATCTCTTAGTATCCAGTTTGGCAGGAACATAGTAATAACAAGCAGCTTGCTCAAGGTCAACACTAAGCCATCTCCTATAAACAGGTTCCTGAGTTACATTAGATTGCGCCTGGCGAATGGCATCAGGTGATTTGGCCTCGAACCCTCAGGTGTATTTTGCTCGTCACGGAGTGGAATCCCGTGTTTGAGCAACAATGCGGTGCCTGCCGGCCGGGTACGCAGTACCAGAATGTTTGTAAGCAGCTACACCACAGTATAGATACACATGTGGGACACGCCAATTCGTACGTTAACTCTCTCACAATTGAAGCCAAAGTTCCATACGAGGCAGGTCCATTTCACAAATTCACACACTATTTCCCTTTCACTCTTACCCTCGCATCACAGTGAAAAAATTTACGAACAGTATTCAGCATGAATTCCTCCTTTCTCCAGTATGGCACGAGTACGTCGAAAAAGGAGCATTAATATATATGAGAAGCCTAATAAAATCTATATATCTGTTTTCCCACCAAACATGATTCACAGCATCAACAAGCGTGAATCACTGGGAAATTCCTTCATGAAACTAAAACATGCGTTTCAACGCTCCGGCTCTCCTTTCCAACAACATACAGTCCACCTCACATTTCGAAAACAGGCCGACAGAGAAAACCAATGACGTGATGAGAGATCTGCGCCTCAAGTACGCTAGTTCTGAGATAAACCTCATTCCGAAAGCACTCACGTTCCTGGTTTGAGATAAAACAAGAGGTTGCAGTACTTTTTGTAGGAGCAAGCAGGGTCAATATACAAGGCCTTTCTTGTGTTTAATTTTCCTTGAAGTAACGGCCTTGACAGTATGAGACAGATGATCAAGTACAGTCATCTCACCACCACCAAAAGAAACCTTTGTTAGTTACTATACAGAGGAAGTTTTTATGTTTTGATGGACTACAGTCTCGCCTGTAAGAACTCATTCTTGCTTCCTGTGTCACCTTTATGGCTGTACAAATGCAGCCAGCTTTCGGAATCACTGTTCTTACATCGTCGTTGTCAAGTAAAACTCTACTGTGTGGTGTTTTAGGGCACAAAGGGTCCGTCTATAAGGCCTAGATGCATCAGGACCATACGGGTTCGAACCTAATGCAAATCAATGTGGTGTTCGATCTTTTTTTTTCGAATTTGTAATATTAATATCACTTAGCAGGATAACCACGAAGCAAGACATGGCTCGCCTAGAAGCGGCAGAGATGCGCTTCTAAGAAGTATTAAGGGATACACAAGACTAGACAAAATAAGAAGCGAAATCATAAGAAAAGAAGTACAGATCCCTGGAATACAAGACGTAAGAACAAAATACAAACAAAATTGGATCAACCACCTTGAAAGAATGGATCTCCCGAAACACGCCCCCAACTACAAACCACGAGGACGAAGGGATCGTGGACGCCCCAGGAAAAGATGGCAACGCGTCGATGCCGGAACAGGTCAAACGACCTAATCCACGGAGGAAGATGAAGATGATGATTATGATGCTTAGCAGCCCTTACACATACTCGTACTTCAACAAAACCAGGTACGTTAATCAGGCATAAATTAATCTAACCAGTGAAAAAAAAACCATTACGCTGTGTCAGGTTAACTTATAACCACACATCCTACGTTCTTTCTCCTGCAAAATTCCATCTCACACAGCAGTTTTTGATTTGTCAGCGAAGATATATTGCGTCTTCCAGGTTCTTGCAATATTTTCGAAGACATGACAGTGCCTGCTTAGTTTCAGTAACGGCCCAGAAAAGCAAGGCATTGCGACACATTCTGGCAACACGTATATCTATATCATGCAAACCATAAGCAAATAATGGACTTTGACTGGACTCTACTGACGGTGGACTGGCGGACCGACTTACAAGACGTACCCGCAACTCGCTGCGTTCGGACCGCAGTCAGCTAAGAGGTATTAGGTCGGGTAGCATGTCTTAAAAACAGACAGAAAGGCATTCATACTACAAAAATTAGATACCATAAACAACGCAAATACAATAACCTACTCTTAATTCCATGTATCATCTTCTGGTATTGTTCTACTACCCAATCTCTGATTAGAAGGTTTACCAGAAGCTTGTCATATCCTGTTTGCGCCCACCTGATTAATGCCAGTAAAATAACTATATCTTGAATATACCAACAAAATGCACATACACAATAAAATATATGTATTATTATCAACACTCTGATACATGTTTCGGAGCTTATTGCGTCATCCTCAAGGAGAACTTTATTTTACGCTAAAAACTATTGTTACAATGTTTGATTACAGATCTTAACTTTTATTATACATGGGTTTACAGCTCTATTTACAATTTTTTTTTGTGGCGCTGCGGCCCAACGCGGGCCATGGTTTCTTCATTTTTGAGGTTTCTAGATCACACACGACGACGCATCACAGTCGGTAGGACTCCTCTGGACCGTGATCAGCGCGTAGCAGAGACCTCTACCTGACAACACACAACAGTCACAACAGACAGACATCCACGCCCCCGGTGGGATTCGAACCCACAATCTCAGCAGGCAAGCGGCTGTAGACCTACGCCTTAGACCGCGCGGCCACTGGGACCGGCTTATATTTACAATTATTTAATAAAACATGCTTGGTTGAACGTAATACTTACGATGTTAAAAGTGCCAGCAAGTCTTTACGTCTTACGTTCAACCAAGCATGTTTTATTAAATAACTGTAAATGAAGTTGTAAACCCATGTATAAAAAAAGTTAAGATCTGTAATCAAACACTGTAACAATAGGTTGAAGAAATCCAACAAGATGCGACAGTATGCAGATATTTATTTACTACCAAATTACTTTACATGTTTCAGGCGTCCATCGCGCCCATCATCAGGAGTACATAAAACCGGTCCCAACCAGTCCTTATTTGGTCACGTCTGAAGAAGCTTGCTTCCCAGATAGTATAATCTGTACCAGAGGCTGCAACTACAGTTTTGTGTACTCCTGATGATGGGCGCGATGGACGCCCGAAACATGTAAAGTAATTAGGCAGTAAATGAATATCTGCATACTGTCGCATCTTGTTGGATTTCTTCAACCTAGAATTACGATGTACGGAACTACAAATATAAAATGCGACATTAGTCTTGAGCATACAGTAAACTTCTCCATGAGGATGACGCATTAAGCGCCGAAACAAGTAGGAGAGTGTTGATAATAATACATGTACTGTATCTTCAGGTGCATCATCCCCGTTGTGTTATAAGCAATTAGGGAGAGGGTGGAGTACGTCAAAACACAACTGTCTTGTATCATATTTATTATGCTGACGACGACATGTTTCGGTCACTGTGAGCCATCTTCAGGTCACAAAAATCTATAGAGGGGAAAATTATACAGAGTATGATCATAGGTGCATATTCTAAACTTTCAACGAGATTTCGTTGTCGGTTGGATTATACACATTGAGCTAAAAGTACATTTTCTTATACCCTACTTAGAAGAGGTACTTTTAGCTCAATGTGTATAATCCAACCGACGAGATCTCGTTGAAAGTTTAGAATACGCACCTATACTATAATCATACTCTGTATAGTTTTCCTCTATATATATTTTTGTAACCTGAAGATGGCTCACAGTGACCGAAACATGTCGTCGTCACCATAATAAAGTAGGATACAAGGCAGTTGTGTTTTGACGTACCCCACCCCCTCCCTAATGTATTGTGTATGTGCATTTTGTTGGTATATTAACGATATAATTATTATACGATAAACGCACGGAATTGAAAGCTTTAAAGTCTATCAATGTGAAGTTTAAAATCCTGCGTTAATGTCACTTTCATTATCGGTAACAAACGTAAAAAGCAGTCCCGTTACAGGCCCGGAGTGGCCCAGATGGTTCCAGGACGTTAAGGTCCCCAAATTTCGTGACAACGGCACAGGATGGTGGTAAGGTTGTCAGCCTTACTCACCGGCCGCCTTTATACCCAGGAAATGCTCCTGGTACTCATTTCTGTTACAGGCTGAGTCGACCCCAGGGCCAGAGTGCGATCGGAAGAATCTTATGTCAATGAAAATCCAAAAAACCAGCGATCTTCCGATTTGTAGCACAGCACCTTAATCACTCTGCTACCGCGGTCCCCGGTAACAAATGTGCATCTGTTAATAGTAAAATTTCTCAGCTCTTGGTTCGTTTCATGAACAAAAATAACTGTTCACACAAATATGCACTGCGAAGCATCGCACATACTTGGCAAATCATACTGAATTATTTTTGGAAATGAATGAGCAGGTATGTCTGTATAAGAATTTGGCGCTACGTCACTGATTTTTTTCCTTTTAAAACTCAATCGCATTTATATTCTAGCAGTACCATTTGCGTATCTTGATCTGCTTTATCAATATCAAAATTATACGTTGCAGTGAACATAACAAACTTCATCTCACACCGATCAATATATCGAAATATATTTTAAAATTTGGTTCTATGGAATGCAAAATTCTTTGCGTATCAACTGAAACATGGATATGACTCACGCAAAACTGAACGATCTGCGTATTTCAAAACGCACTAAATTTTCATTTGTGAGTTTCCCGCACTCAAATTTTTATCTGAAAACCATCCATACAGTCACACAGTTACGTTATTAATCCTCTTTCTTGTAGTTTCACACTTAGCTCATTTAAATGCTGTGTAATAGGAACTAATACGCCACAGCTCGTTGCCATTTCATATTTTTATGTCACCAACTCTTTCCTTTCTTTCTAAAGCAGAACAATTTCACAAATAGCACAAAATACTTTCAAAACCTTGTGACAGGCCAACCAGCGGATTTCATTGTAATACGACAAATCTCCACACATATTGTCCATACCGAGGGGAGAAAGCAAACTGCTCGTGATATAACCCTCGGGCACGAATAAAGTTAATGATTCTGCTTGACATGTGCTCAGTTTTTATTATATTGCCACAATGGTAATTTCACTACCGAGTTTTTCAGTCATTATTCCCATAAGGCCGACTTTAGTACCCGCCATACACTACTCTCGGTCAGTCACAATGCACCTAAATTTATGTGCAGGTTTTCATTGCTTTTACTAAACTATCCAGCTCACAGAAACCGTCTTCCACAATAGCAGTTTCATTCCAGAAGTTCTTCGGTTATAACATAATTTGAGTTACAGACACAATACACATTGCAAGCTGAGTTGCAACTTTAACGCCTGGGCTTTTTAGACTCATTGTTCCGTGCATCGTAATTCAATGTTAATAAAAATCCAACCAGATGCAACAGTATGCAGATATTTATTTACTGCATAGTTACTCTACATGTTTCGGGTGTCACAGCACCCATCATCAGGAGTACTAAAAACTGTAACCGCAGCCTCCGGTACAGGTCATAATACTGATACAGCTACTTCCCTCCAACGTAGCCCGATCGGGCCACGTTGGAGGGAAGTAGCTGTTGCATCTGGTTGTATTTTTATTACCACTGTCTGGGCTTTTATCCATTGTCACTGAGTAGATTTGGAAATTTTTGCTACTGGACCATAACTTGCCCGTAAAATTATTTGCTATGTCGTTTATACTTCGGTAACTTTTTTCCCTGAAGCTTACACTTTTGAATTCTTGTATTACTCTTGGGACAGACGACTTTGCTCTTTTAATGAAAGAATATGGAATAAATTTTCAATGTGGAAAAAAACTTTCTTTTGGCTACAATTAAATTGGTCAGCATAACACCTGCTTTACACGCTGATTCGGTGTGCTATAATCACTGATGATTTCTTGCTGAGATTTTAAAGCCAATTACTTGGCACACTTCATCAGTTTCGCATTTTTATGATAAAAAAATTCATACCTTTTTACTGGTGTATTTCACGACGCCTAACGCCATACTCATGTTAATCGCGACCCTCTTTTAACAAATCACACATGGGTTACCAATTCTAATTTGGACCGGATAACTGATTTTACAGTCTAATCCATTCGAACGATTCCAGTTTTAAATTGCAGTCTCTCAGAAGTGCTTACAGTTTGTTTCCAAAAGTTCTGCGGAAAGTCAAAACAAATGAAACCAGTCGCACGTGGTCCGCGGGCCGCCTGTCTGATATGGCTTAGTTATAACAATAAAACAAGCTGTTGCAAGAAATGTAGCACTTTATGCTTTCTCACAGTTAACGAAAGTACTGAATCACAGTTTCTTGCAACACTCCAGTTCACTCAGTCAAACTTCGTATACCAGTACATATGGACAGTCAAGGTGGAGACAGCAAGCTCTTCTGAAACCTCCGCTATTTACCAATCTCCACGGTGTCATATCACTGAAAACCTGATTCCATCTCAACAACGCTGTGACAATCCAAATATCGCAAAAAAGGCGTTTATTACAAACACGGATGTGACAGACGGCAATCTTGAACAGAACTCAAAAGTTTTCAACGTTTCCAACCGTAACAGAAATAACGAAGAAGGTGGTATAATAATGAAGGCTGCCATGCTGACAAAAACCTTGAAGACGAATGGTTTTACATATTTAGGAATTTACGACCGCCTACTGACCAAAAGAACTGCAAACGTTTGATTTCCGTGATCTGTCCCTGAATCTTCAGTGGCCTTAATGTACAATGTTTAAACTACTGCTGCTTTTAAACCCCTTAAATTAAGCCAAAGTTCTCCCTCTAAACGCCATGACGACATACGGGAGAGTGAAATTACAGCTCAACTCATCCTCAACCTCAACGCTATATGACAGCGTGCTGTCACTTTCCCGACTCGGCCGCTCTACACCGTTACTCACTGAAATGGAGGCTTGGTGCGCCCCAGAACCAGTCTGGACGCTTTGAAGAATCGAACCCATTAGTCTAGTTACTATATCAGCTGCACTCAAGATTAAAAGTCTTATACGCCGAAGCATCATAGGGCCGACGTAAAAGACGGCTTATTACTGCACATGTTTGTCTGAGGCCCAGGAATTTCTAAAGAAATCCATACAGCCGAAAGTACAACGTACGGAAGCCTCGAAAGTGTTGGCCTCGGTTACTGCGACTAACAAGCCAACACTTCGCCTCTTCAGACGACAGGCAGGAAGACACAGCAATTGTTTTCGCGCCAGCAGCCCCATTAGAAACAACAGACTTACGTCATAATATGAATGTCAATTATTAACAGACCTTGCCATAACTATGACGGGAATTACCCAATGCAAAACACGTCTTTAACTCGTGAAGGAATTTCTGCACATCAAGCATGGTAGCCGATTGTGAAATCAGATTTTAATGTGCAACTCTATGAATTACTCGTGTCGGTTCGGCCCATGTCGTTCTTTGAAGCAGACATGACTCACCGACAGCTTGGCTTAGTCACTAACAAGTGGCAGGTCTATGGGACGGAACAGCGAAGGATTTCATTTCCAGCATCAGCCAGCCCAGAATGTCGCATTCATTGTTGCTAGCATAACGCATTTCCGGAAGCAGTATTTGTCTCGTCAAGAAAATTATGATGAAAACAGGTCGACGAAAACAATGAAGTAGTTACTTGACGCTGTTCTTCGCGACAAGGACAGCTTTACCTTGTAATTATCGCGTCTTCGGGGCCTACTTTTCATACCTACCGCAACATACTGGCGTTTTGAAATCGCCTTTTTGACATTTGAGTTCTCACAGCGGGAGACCTTCCACGATGGGACGGCGTGTAATATGTCAATGTATTTACACAGCACTCTGAAACCTCCGTTGACAAAACTGCAGGACAGTTGGTACTATAAAATGTTTCCCGGAACATATCGAACACGAAACACGTTCAGACAGTCAGCTTCTACACGAGTTACTCCGCACGTAGCCACGAAAGCGTTATAAGATCTACAAAGAATGCAACAGCGCCGCCAGAAGCGCTGATTACTTTTACTATTTACGTGTAATTCAAGGTCCCCTACATCTCACAGACAAACGTGTTTTACACATCAACACAAAGCGCAACTAGCGCCACGAGGCAGTCCTTTAGAAATCCAACTGTTCCTCAGCTAATCAAGAAATTCCCCGCATTTCATGAAACAAGAATATTATTACAGCGTTCCAAACAGCTCGTCGCCTGTCCCTATCCTCAGCCACATCAAACCAGTCCACGTTGCCCATCCTATTCATTTTAATATTATCCTCACATCTACATCTAGGTCTTCAAAGTGACCTCTTTCCCTCAGATTTCCCCACCAAAACCCTGTATGTACGTCCCCTCTACCCCGCCCAACTCATTTGATTTGATTACTCGCTGCTAATTTGAATTCGAAGCTGTCTGATTGTCATACGTGTTGCAATTCAGTTTCACCTGTACCTGTTGTCAGCACACTACATTGAATCTACGCGTATTCATTTTCGCTTCAGTGCTCCACACTGCAGCGGATTTAACTTAATCTTCTAACCGCTAACAAACTGGCTTAATTAAAGCGTACAAGAAAGTGGTGGCATACAGATCGGCTTTATATCCCAGCCGATTTACCATTTACCGGTGGCAAAGAGAAACGACTCCGTCTCTGCTAGGAATAGATAATAGCCGACCGGACTCTTCGCAGTAATCATTGCAATGACTAAGCTAGTCAGAATGCCAATAATTTATACATCTCTGAACTCTATTTTTGGGACCCAAATGCACCAACCTTGCTATTCTACCATGAAGACGGAGGCACCAAATTACATCAAGACACTGGAAACTCTCTACCAAGCAACACATCATACAATCGCAGAAGAGAGGAATCTTTACAGACATCACTGCAAATACCTCTCAGATTGTTGATCCTGCCTCCTCAGGATCCCCCCCCCCCCAAAAAAAAAGTTAAACACTAGGTACTGAAAGAACCGACGATCAAATATGCCCACTCAAATATTTAGTGGTCTTTTGCAGATACCACTGCTCAGGTTATGATAAAACCAATCTATACTCTTTCCGTCAAGCAGGCTTAATGATTAATGTGCATATCAGGGCTGGCCAACATGTGGCCCTCGAGGAATGTATTTGCGGCCCTTCAGTCACCGAAAGAGTTCAAGTATTACAATTTAACAAACTATATAACAGGCCTACATACCATAATACGGCAACTTTATCAGCAAAGATAATGTTTACGCACTATAACTTATCACTTTTAAAGGTGGGTCCACACTTGTAACGTTACCGCGTAACGTAACAAGTGTGGACCCACCTTAAGACAGCACGCAGTACACCAGTCTTTCTTTTTGTTCAGCATCAATTTATCATCGTCATATCGTGACTACTTTACACAAAATCGAGAATTTTAAGCATACCAATGTACAGGTCTCAATTTCACATGTTTCATTGTTAACATTTTCACAGCTGGATTCATCTACATACGGTATTAGTAGTGCGTGTAAATGAGAAATGTTGTCCACAGATACAGATATGGTTTAAAATCTACAGTTGTTTGTTTTCAAAAAACAGCCCCTGTCTAGTAGCATAAATACTTGTCTGCGGCTGTGGTATGTTGGGTTTTAAACACACAAGCTCGCGTGAATGTGTGTGTGTGTGCGCACACACACATACACACGCAAGTAAATTGTGGTCATTATAAGTTACAGGCACCTAGTATTAACATTAGAAGCTCAATTCCTCACTTACCACATTCTGCGCACCGTACTTGCGCTTATTGTTCGGTTTTCGGTTCGTACGGCTCTGATGGCGTGGTGTTTTTTTACTTATTCGGTATGCTGGTTGCAGAAAACTCCATCAAGCACCAGTTTAACCTCTTAAAGTCTGCTAGTTACGTGATGCACCAACAGGTTTAACATTCAACAGCTGTACGCTCTGCCCACAATGTATTTATGTGTTTTGCATTTAACTGAGAACAAACAACGACTTGTGCCACTTACAGCATAAACTGATTGGTTTTTATAACCGAGATGAAAAGTGTTTACAGCGCGGTACGGACTGAGTTTTTAAATAAATCGGTCTGCCATTCGTCTTTAAAGGGTTAAATACGCATGTAACTAAATCACTAAGATTTTTAACTAAAGAGCATTAAATAACTTTTACGTTTTAAACGTTACATAAAGTTCCCCACTTGTGCATACTGCTAATTAATATTAATTAATTAATAGCTTTACACCTGTGAATAGATCCAGGGCTGGACGACACTCGCCCTCGGTGACCTGAATAGTTTCAGCAGTAATTCAGTTTAACAAACATAATAGTTCTACAAGTAAATATTTCTTTGTGCTTTATCCAGTTCGGTACGGCCTACTGCTTTGTCATTCAACGGTACTTTTAGCGTTTTTTTTGGGGGGGGGGGGCCAGTCCCTAATGGGCCAGGGCCTCCTCATTCACTAGGTTTTCTCAATCACACACGACGCACGACAGTCGGTAGGACTCCTTCGGACGAGTGATCAGCTCGTCGCAGAGACCTCTACCTGACAACACACAACACTCACAACAGTCAGACATCCATGACCCGGTGGGATTCGAACCCACGATCTCAGCAGGCGAGCGGCCGCAGACCTACGCCTTAGACCGCGCGGCCACTGGAACCGGCTTATCGTATCATACTGTTTGTAAATAACGGTCTTCTGGTTAATTCAACCCCCACCCCACCCCTTTTGATATATGTAGACACGAGTGCTGCCTTCAGGCGAGTTCTTAACGAATTATGTGGCACTCCGGTGGGTTGAAGTTGACCAACCCTGAATGAATCCATCCGTAAATGTTCAATATGTAACGTGTCAAATACAGTCATATACACATATAAGATTCCACTTCTCGATCCTGTGTACATAATCAGGATCCGGTGACGCCAATTTAATACAGCAACGTGTAACAAACACACGACAAAAATATGCACTTCGTTTAACAAATCTATGAAAAGATAGTTACACGGCTGTTTGGATTGTCAAGTAATATTTATTACTAGCACGAAAATGAAAGAGAGGTAAGTAATATTCGTACTAACAGGACTATTTCTGGCTAATTGATTCGGCTTTCTAAACATCGGAACAATATCTAGTTTTTCAGATTTAAACAGCCAACTAGATGAAACAATAACAAATTTTTATTGATAATTACAGTCGCCGATGCATTATACCACAAGCTGTAAACACAGTCTAGTGCTCCTGCGGATGGGCGAAATTATCGCCCGAAACATGTTGAACTGACTAATTATCAATAAAAATTTGTTATTGTTGCATCTAGTTGACTGTGTATATTATTGTATCAGTGATGCACAGTCACACAAACATCAAATTATTGGGATTTTAAATAAGCCATGACAATGCACTAAACTAATTCGATATGAAGATAAATATTTAAAAGTATCTTACATTATATTAAAAACATGCACATACAGGTTTACTACGCTTATAACACACGCTAGTACTCTTAAATATTTATATGCATTTGTTGGTTTTAGCTTCATATCAAATATCAAGATATCCAAAGACGCAATGTGACGGGCATTATACAGACAAAAGTTTCTTGATATTTAAATACATAAAAACTCGTACTAAAATCAAACATCTTGTTAAATTTAAGTGGCACAATTAATAATTACAGCTGTAGTAATAATGCAGATTATATGTGAAAGGAGGTGTGGTGACTGTGGTTCCATGTCTGAAAACCCGCTCCACAGCAGGTCTGTCCAGCAGCTGTTACCTGAAGGCTTATTAAACGTGACGCATCGTTCGGCCACTTACAGACAGCATATACACATCCGCTACGACTCACGAATAGATCCGCTGCCCTGCGGTTCGGTCCAAAACGACACGTTTGCAGAACCACCAACATAGGTGCACTGGCTTTAAATTACAGCAATGTATATCGAACTATATACATACATACATACACACACACACATAACTACTACCAATCCGCGTTGTATATTTTGGGTTGTACTACTGACATTTCCTACTATAGCTCTCCCAAACAACATGAGAAACAAAATCACACATAATGACAAAGGCGGTGGTGGTAACAACGAACCCATACATCATTGTGATACTAATAACAGAAAACAAAAATAAACATAAAATTTTCGGCAAAAAATACTGCTTTAACAAAACATCAACAGCTATTTGCACCACGTTTGCATTGTCACATATTTTTAGAACACAAATATTAGCATATTCTTAACATTTCATTAAAAACGAATGTGTTCACAATCCGAAATCACAGGGATGAAGAGAAACTTTTCATCGGAATATAAAATATATCTTTACAAATATATAACCAAACACAAAAATTTTCATCATAAACGGGAAGCAAATTAAACCGTACTCTATATTTTGGTGAACTTGTATTAAATAGGGTTGAAAAACAGAAGACAGTCGTTAACTTTTTCCAAACTCCCTCACTGGCGCACATAATCAGTGTATCCACTACTCAAACCACAGGTGAATGAACAAGCAAGCATGTGAAGTATTTTTACACGTGCCTAGAAAAGTAAAACAATTCTGCGACTGTAAACGTGACAATGCATGGACGTTATTTTCATGTATACGTTACGGACTCTTTTGTCTAAAAACATATGGATCGTCAAGTAATTATTTGAAGCATCCCTATAACTCAACATGCAAAATCTGTACTCGGATTCTTTCAACAGCACTGTAGTTATGATCAATGTTCAACTATTTATGTGTATCCACTACAGTAGACCTGAGGGGCGGGACGAAACATGCAAATATTTACATAATTATTAAGTTTATAGTGGAGAGTAATTCAGTATACGAGAGAGCTAAATATTTCGGGCTTACCTATTCTGTCAGATAATATATATTCTGTTTTGGTAACACGCAAAAGCACAAAGAAAACACAGCACCACACTTCCCACCTAACCACACTCGCCATCTTCCACAACAAACTGATGTTACTCTGTAACTGGTCGCCAGAGGTCGCTCACATCCTGGATCCCCACTCTTGGCGCAGGTCGTGACGTAAATTCCGTAACAATGGCGCCAACATATAAACAAATGGCACGCGCCTCAAAACACACGTGTCGAATACAACAAACAAAACAACACAAACGCATTACATAAGAAAGCAAGAAACAATCCGCCACTCACTGAAGCAAAAGTAAAGCTAACAGGGAATAATATATAGATCTTGACGTAACTGACAACTGCAATAACGCGCATGACGACCAAAAACACAAACTGTTTTGTTTAATCAATATCCGCCATTTTTAAAATACTTCGAGGGAAGCACAAAGACAAACGAGGGAAAGTATAGTATTTTTCATAATCCCGAGGTTCTTTTACGGTAAAATAACAAGTGTACCTGTGATAACACAATATTAAAGCGAAATAAGTTTACTGCAAAGTCAAGTGCCATTCTGGGGTGAAATTAAAAGTTAGTGTCTAGAATTAAACTTTTAATTGCATACACAGTGTACCCCACAAATAAATGTTTACCTAATAATAAAGTCTGTTACAGCATTTCTGTGTAATTAATTACAACGAACTAAACTAGAGTTAACAATCTGTTCCCCATACCTGTTATCAGACTTGCGGATAGAGCTGCGGTATAATTTATTACAATTGGTGCATTTCTGTTTATGATGTCAATAACCACACCTGTGTTATGGCACAGCTTAATAAAATTATTCTTACTGTACAATTTCGAAAGAAACAGTATGGTTTAAATTAATTATATAAATTTCCAGTGCCCATGACATGAACATGAATTTCTTTACTTTAAAATGTAATTAAGGGACCATGAACCGTTCAAGTATACAGAAATACAGCATCCAATAATGTAGACAACTACAAATACTTTACGATAATGCCATCATATAGTATGAGTCCATGACTAAAAAGGGGACCGCGGTAGCACAGTGGTTAAGGCGCTGTGCTACAAATCGGAAGGTCGCTGGTTCGATCCCAGCTGGTGTCAGTGGATTCTTCATTGACATAAAATCCTTCCGATCGCACTATGGCCCTGGGGTCGACTAAGCCTCTAACAGAAATGAATACCATGAGTATTTCCTGGAGGTAAAGGCGGCCGGTGCGCAAGGCTGACAACTTACCACCATCCTGTGCCGTTGCCACGAAATCTGGGAACCTTAACTTCCTAAGAATCCTCTGGGCCTGTTCAGGCCTGTAATGGGACTGATTTACCTTTTACCATGACTAAAAAACACTTCTCTTGAAACACACAACCATATTCTCACTCTTAAGTTTTGAAAAATTACATCTTCAGATAAATTCATCCTTAGCACATAGCATGAACATCACTCTAGTGTAAAAAAAAAGAGTATATGGAGTATTAACAGAAGAAATGAACAAATTGAATCTGATCATCTGCCCATGTCCATCATTACTTATTCAGCCTCAAGAAGACAAGACAGGCTACTTGCCCCCCACATTCATCACTAGGAACAAACAAGCTAATCTTGAACTTTGTGATTCATTAAGCTGTATTTTATGATAAGTTCCTCTTCCATCCAAAAATATATTTTTTGGAGTTCAACATTACATTAATCTGTACTTTGTGGTTTCATTTATGACACTGTCAGTATCTCAAATTATACAATGTCAGTGGCAGCATAATTTAAGGATGGACTAACTCAATTTGTCAAGATGTGTTCACAGTGGAACTGAGGTATCATTCCAGGATTTGTCCACAGATTTTGAGGAAAACTACAAAAAACTTTGTCATTGTATGGCTGAGATTTGAATGAGGTATGTCCAAAATAAAAATCTAGAATATTACCAATACACAACCTGCTTAACAGACATTCCTCTCACATGAGACACATCCTTAAAATTGTTTAAATTTCCACTGCATTTTTTAATTTGGTTTCTTTTAAGTAACAATCTGCATCCATTGTTCTTGTTGTATCATGCAAAGTCCTAAATCAATAAATAGATCACAAATCTGTAACTGTCTAAATCTGTGGAGTTCTCATCATGTCATTCAGTGTTCTACATATTTGGGTTATTAACAAAAATTAATATTTAATTTAATAATTGTACAACAATATGCGACTTATTCAGTTTATTACATTTCTGTAGGCAGCTCTAAATTTTTGAGTGTTGACACCCATCATCAGGAGCTCATACAACTATAATTACAGCTTCTGGTATATTGATTAATCGGATCTGCTACCATCCGCTCTTGTTGTTGAGTTGGAACTGAATCAGTTCCAACTCAACAACAAGAGCGGATGGTAGTAGATCTGATTAATCAATATCAGAAGCTGTAATTACAGTTGTATGAGCTCCTGATGATGGGTGTCAACACCCGAAACATGTAGACCTGTAGAAATGTAATAAACTGAATAAGTCGCATCTTGTTGGACAACTATTAAATTCGATTCCGATGCACAGACACATGTATATATAAAAAAAAAATTATATTCTATAACAATGTATGGCAAAATTTTTTATGGGTGGTTAAAATTAAACTAAAACTTCCACATATAAAAATTGTAATCAGGGCAATATCTGTTAGATATCTTGTCAGATCTAAAAGCTGAAGATATTCTTTTAAACCACAGAAAAACATTTAGATTTACACATACACGGAACATGCAATTAAAAATACAGTAATATTTCAAATATTTAGGAATGTGTCTACCCAATTAGAAAAGAAGCAATGCATCAAACAGAAATCTGAAATGCAAATCTATATAAGAAGATGTTCAAACATGTTTGCTATGTATTCATAGAAGTTCTAGAATCGGAAATATTAGTAAAATCCTGAAGGTTGTAAGGTGAAAGTTTCTGAATTTTTAACATTAAGTCCTGCCGCCAGTCTTTGATAGAAAATTAAATGTTATTTTATATTAATAGATTTCAGTCAAAATATTTAATAAATTTTGTTAATGTTAAACGCAAATAAAATATCTCATTTTTGGCTCATTCAGTTTAAGCTGATGTTCCATTCCAAGTCAAAGACATAGTGGCCTGTACAAACTGTGTTCGTGTAATGAGCATTTACAATGATGAAAGCAAATGAGACTGAGAATGTCATCAAGAACATCATCTGGGATATCATCAGAGAATGTGCTTCAAGAGGTGTCAACGTCACAGAAAACTGTGCAGCATATGTGGTAAGAAGCACAAAAAAAAACACGTAAATTGTTCCGCCTTGCTATTACATACTGGTATGTCACAGTTTAAGAAACTACTCTGTAAAATACCTTGTTATATACCTCTGAGAGACTCTCCTGAAACTGTTACACAACACATGCAAGAGTGCAGGCAGAATTGTTTGCAATATAATGCACATTACCTATAAGTAAAGTGACTACATTTTTCAACAATCTATGTTGGACAGGATAGTAAATTAGTTGTCATTTAAATAAAATCCTTATTAATGTTTAAACTAAAATGGAGATGAAAAAATTTATTAAATTCTTATAATAAAATCAATTAGATGCACCAATTTCTCAAATGTATTTTTGAGAAATTAGTGCACCTAGTTGGCTTTATTATAAGAATTTATCATGATGCACGGTCACCTGAACATCAAAATGAAAAAATTTAGTTGTGTTGTATATTTTCTATTGTCTGTAATAAAAATTATTATTAATTGTCAAAAGCCCACAGTGGTGCAAGTGCACCACCTGGCAACTTGCTGCCAGCATCCCTGGGTACACGCATACCCACAATGGGAAAAGTCTTTACTTCAGTTGGCAATATATACTTCCATAATGTGTCACTTCAGATCAGGTTAATGGTTCTGAACCCTGAGCATGGCTTCATTTCTGACCGGCCACTCGGCAAAGATGATGTTCAACTCTTGGTTGATGTGTGCGTAAAGAAACTATCAGAGGCACATTCTCCTTCACTGGCTACAATACAGATGCAAGTATACTTTGATACCAACTTTGGTTCCCGACACGACATCATCAATGAGAACCGGACCAACATTCAACTTCACACATCAAATCTTATTAAAGAAATCATTGAGACATACGCTAACACCAAGGAGGATCTTGAGAAATTGTATAAGAAAATTGTTGTGGTGACAGTAACTAACTCTGGTCTTGGAAATCCAACTCACCCAAGTGTCCTCAAGGAAGCCACAGGTATGTTTAATACACAACCACTCATTGTCACTATTATGTCATGGGCTGTGGTAGCATTTCACACTCAACTTTATTCCCTTTTTGGGTCTCTTTCTCTGAAGACAGAATGAATATTAGAGATAGTTTTAAACAAAGTGCTAGTAGGAATGTTGGACCCTAAGGAAGATGAACTAACATGACAATGAAGATAATTACAAAACCACTTGCACTCTTCATCCAGCAATGAAAGGTTGGTTAAACCCAGGTGGTTAGTATGGATGAGGCACATAACCTGCACGTACAAACAAAATTATGGGTAGAAAATCTTATGGAAAGATTGGATAAGTTACTGTTAAAATATAGCTTAGAAACATAATTCTGAAAAAAAAAAAAATATTACATTGGCACACATGAATGCCTCATACCAAGTCTTCGTGTTGAGGATGGTGAAACTTCAGGTTTTGCAAACAAGCTTTTAACAGTCAAATAAATCCTTAAAACTCTGCATCACTCAGTTATTGTCAACTTCAATTCTTCTGTTTCAGCTGCTGTGTCCAGTGTGTTCCCACACACTGAACTTAGCCAGTTCTTGACAATTTCCCGGAAAGATAGAGAAAAGCAAATCTTAGAACTCACGCAGATCACTACCGGAATTCACCTCTTTAATCGTGACTGCCAAAAGGGTGGGGAAGGCATTGAAGATCGTAAGTCTGATTTCTAACTCTATGGTAATGGTCCATCAAGAAGTAATATCCCTCAGAAACAACCAGTAGTGATTGCTAGGTGACTCCTACTATACATCATAAGTCAAGTCCTTAGGCTTTTGCAGCTGGGTTCAATGCACAAAACTGCCTTTAGAAACCACAGGACAAAGAGACATAAATTTGTAAGTACGGTTAATATCTTGATGGTGAATGACCCCCACTGGATAACACTGCAACCCCTCTCTGCTTCACAGTCTGCCTACTGCCAGAATCATATACAGGCTCCCAAATAAAGATTAATTCACCTTGAAGATGTCAAACTTCATTCCTCTAGACAGCCTAATCCCAAAGCCAATTCCATGGATTATATACAATAACCTCTAATAAAATGTGTGTCATCATCTAGACCCACAATGAAGGTCTTCCACAATTCCTTATAATTCAAATGTCTGTTATCAAGATATTCCACTGTTTATCTCACATTCATTGTGCAACAAATGAACACAAATGTTCTTTCAGATCATTTGATACAGGTCACATTTTAAAATAAAATCTACAGTGCTCTTTGATGTTGAAATATATCCAGTTATCTATTTCACTTTCACACAAATTTTTCATGACTTTGTTTGCAGTCCCCAACCTGCTAGAGAAAGCAATCACTGCCACACGCTCATCACTAGAATCACAGCTTCAGATACTGCAGGAAAGAGTATGTGTTCTCACTGCAGCTGCAGAGAGTTGTGTAAGGACTCCTGGCAAGCCTGAGAGGGAAGAATTCTATGCAATACAGGAAGTCAAAAAGGAAGCAGAGGGTGAGGAGGGAACAGGGGAACCTATAGAACTCCATAAAATTTCAAGACAACAAGCACAGATAGTGCTGGATGGACTGGCTACAGCTCGACAACTGGAAGTATACCTAAGGTGCTTGCCATATGTAACAAACAGGGCCCACTGACATAAATTTTGTGATTTTTGTCTTTCCAGCTCTGAAGTACGTTAAGCAAACTATAATTAACTCTCCCAATCCCAACTCATGTGATCTTGTATGATATTAATTATCCCCAGAAATGTCACTTGGTACAACAGCAGACTTGGTGATGGACCAGTAGGTCATTCAATAATGCTATATCAATAGAAATGTAAGGCATTATTGAACGAGATGTGGGAATTGTAATGAATGTTGAATCACATAACTACATGACACTGCATTTTTGTATTAAACAGTTACTGAGTTTTGGTTTGTTTTGTGCTTGCACTAAGTGTAAGTTTTTAGAACATTCTGTTTGTTGTCACACTCATGGATGAAAAAATGCTGAAACAGAAAATGAACACTCAACTGTCAGGGCAAACTGGAGAAAATTCTGCTCATATGGACACAAGATTACAGCAAATTATCAATATGGAAAGGAAGATATTTCACACAATGAAAGATCTGGCAATCAGACAATTTAAAAAACTGATGTAAAATTTCACTCAAATGATGAGATAGGATTGACAATTGACTATTCAAAAGACAAGAAAAACTAATCATAAACACAGAAACTGAGAACATGAGGAGAATTACTTCCAGAAATTTTCCAGGATGGCAAATACAATGCAAAGCAGTCAACCAAGTGCTCCGCATGTGACTGCACTTCCCAAGGCTTGACAATAGTATTAATTTTACTTTACAGCATCAGTGTGGGTATTTTTTCAAATCTTGGACACTCAAGGTCCTTCCTAACATTTGCATGGCAGGACTGAGGAAATCCAAAAAAATACCTAGTTGAGATATCCAGTACTAATGACAAGACAGGTGAAAATAAATTATCAATTATTCTGTCAGGATCTAAGTTTTTAAAACGGTCACTTTCCCAAAGATTCAGGTCTTTAAAAATTCAGTATCATGTCCACTCCATTCAAATTATACATCCAGTCCGTAACCTCTATGTTTTAACCACCCTGACAGCATTGCTCAACAATGAGTTTTTAATGAACTTTTGTATCTGTATATTACAGCAAATTGCTTGTGGAAGCTGAAACTTCACAGCAAGTGTTGGCAGAGTTACTGGATACATTAAAGTTGAGGCTGATAAGCATCCACGATACTGTGAGATTCAGAACTGCCATACCAACTACACAAGTTTATGTATGTTACCTTTATAGACTGTACACGATACTATGAATTTCTCCTTAGCATTGGTATGATCTGCTGGGCAGGGATGCACAAGGTTTCCAAAAATCTATGAGCCACCTCGAAACTTTAGGTGCCAGAAGCACGATATAAAGAAGTTCACAAACCAGGACCCACAAATGTTAGTCACTGCCATACAAAATTTAGTTACCGGGGCAACCTGTGCTTGTAATATGTAATTTTAATTGGACAAAACACATTTACATCTATGAGGATTAAATCCACTGTATCATATACACACACAAACTGCAGACATACCCCTGTGAATTTTAAAGTTTTACATCATGTTGTGGGTCGAAACATTATAAACGAAATTAATAAACCACTGGAACACACCTCAACTTCTACATTCTTTAACATAGCACATCATTTCAACCTTGTAAGGTCATCATCAGGCTAGCATCAGAACAATTTCAAGAGATATAAAAACTGCAACTGCTGGAAATGAGATCTCATTTTTACAAACTGTCTCAGTTTTCATGAATTTTTTAAAAGTACATTCAATTTGATTAAAAATATATAAAACAAATAAAAAGATAAAAACTAGAGGAAACATGTGGCAGCACTGGTCTACAGGGCAAGCACGTTGCTCAGTTGTTATTCAGCAGAGGAGACTCTATGGTCCCCTGTGAAACTGCAATGTTACTTTTCTTCTTATCAAGCAATCAAAAACACAAATGTCTAAAGATTATGTATCAGTATTCAGAATTTTAGTAATTTAATTATAAGAGTTTTAGTTTTAAAGTATAGTACTGCAACTGGAACGCAGGATGGGATACTTACACTTTTACAGCAAAATGCATGTACAGTATCATCATGCATATCTTAGGGATCAACATGTCGTATTGTATATCCATATATCTGAAGAAAAACATATAGGAATAGAGGCACCTGGAAATTTATCCTGAAGGAGGCCAGGGTCCTACATGCATTGTAGAACCACTACAGAGGGTGAGATACATTCATAAAGAGATATGGTTCAAGTAATGTCATTTCAGTCCTAAGTAGCATGCCACACAATTGTATTTTTAACCTTGCAGCTTGACTGAAGTCAGGGTTAGTTTCATCTTCCAGCCATTTTACCAGATACCTATCAGACAGGAAGTTGGGTCCGCCTACAACCAATGTGGATATGGCAGAAAATACAGAAAGCTCTGCTCCTCCGTGGCAATCACTCTCACAATGAGTTATCAGTCATGAAGAGTGCTTTAAAATATGACATCAGTTTAGAATTTTTATGTTTACAGATATAGCAATGTCTCACTTTGCTCTGACAAAAGCCTCATGTCTTCTACTGTTAATGGAAACTCATGAAAAACCTAATTAAGTAAACTGTTGCAGCCACAATTTATACACTTGTCAGAGATCTGGACAAGTCTGCAAGATGAGATGGTGTTACTCAGCAACATCAACAATCTAGTCTGGAATCTGGAGAAGTATTTACAGGTGTGCTAATAGCTGACAGAGACAATAACAAAACTGCTTGCTGCATGGTCCCTGCTGAGTAGTGGGTAGTTCAGTTCTTCATGTTTCATTCTGTTTCATTCATCTCAATGTCCTTAATTGAATGACAATCCAAATACAAAGTAAGAACTGAATGCCACGTACCTTACATCCAAGCACGTTTCTTTACACTGTGTTTCCAAATGCCTTCAGTCTTTACTCCTCCCACAGAATAAGATGATGTTTCATGGTTTCCTCCCCCCTGTAAGCACCTTACTCAGGCACTGGCCAAAAGGAAGTAAGGGTAACAGCCAAAAACCTCAGTCATGACAGTGAGTGGCCCCAGTTGAGATTTCAACCAGGGACCACCTGAATGTAAATCAGAAGCACTACCTCTTCAGCCAGTTTGCTTGGTATGGACAACATGCTTATAGCTGAATGTCACAATTAACATAATTTCCATCTTAAGCAAGATCTCACCCCACCTGAATATCATTCTCACTGTGCAGGTGCTGGTGTACATTGACAAAGATGTTGTGCAACAAATGATTGGTAATAGAGAGATTCTTACTGATGAAAATCGCTTGAAGGCAACCACAGGCCTGAAGATTGACTCAACTGGGATGAAGTGTGAAGTTGTGTACCCAACACAGGTGACAGATTTTGACAAGATACCACTCCAAGTAAGTATTTTATATTTCAGTTGTGGCTGTCAAAACCTGTTTGACTGTCTATCAAGGAGGTCCAAATCCTTTGTTATGTAATGATACATTTACAGGCAGCCCAAAAGAATGAACCATTCCACTCAACTACTGCCCAGGATGAAGGGTTTTAAAGATATAGTATCCTTAAATGCATGCACAACCACACAGTGAGAGGCCATCTGCTTGTGAAGAATTACAGGTCTTCACAGTGCACCAGGCCAACATTGAAGAATTAATCTCTACAGAACAAATTATCTAACTCCCTAGTGTACTTTTAGCTCAGCAATACTACACTGGTAATCAGCTTATTCATGAACTCTGTTTTGTTATGGAATCTCAAAGTTCATGACCTTTACAAAAGTTCTTCATTGGGTCTTTTTTGAAGAGTAAAATTTCCCTGAAATACAACACAATTCTTCAAGATAAGTTTTAATATAATTATCCTAGTTATAACCTAAAATCTCAGTCTCATATGATAAAACTGAAGTGAACAAACTACAAAGCCTCTCATTACATAACTACCTTGCTTCTCTGTTCATTCATCTCTCCAAGCACTTTGCTTACAAGCATCATTAATGATTATCTTCCAAACTTATTTCTTTCTTGAAAGATGGATATAAAATTAATCTAACAGTCTTCCTTCAGAATGAATAGAGGAAGATAAAGATTCTAATCTGAATAAAAGCCAAGTTATGCACACAATCTCATCATGAATCAAATATATTTACTATACACAACTCAATCATATTTCATGTCTTGTTTGTAAAAATGTTGGTCTTTCATTACATTCTCCACAGCTAACTTCATGCGCAGAACTCTGCCAAAAGACCCCGAAGTATAGTGCAGAGATTTTAAACACAAAAATGTACGGAGTTCATAACTGGATAGATAAATGAGATCTTAGTCATCAGTCCCAATCACAGTAGCCTTACAAGTGCAAATTAATAATGGTGATTATTGTAAAAGCTGATAGAATGTAAACAAAAAAATTCATGTCTGTAACATTTTCCTTTTAAATGAAGCAGTCCAAAAGGATAGAAAAGCACTGGAAGAAATTTCTGAAATAATTTTTGCAAGTATGAAAATTCCTTGCCAATTTTCATGTTAGGCCTAAGCAGGGCTTGTGGGTATAATGGAACATGTGTGTGCCGGATGCAGTACTTGGGCTTCTGTGCCTGGTCACTGGCAGAAGGTGATGGAGCATTGATACCAGGGAACCCCAACATGGGAGTATGTCAGTGGAGAGGAAACTACTATGCCTTCTCATCCCCTGCCATGGCAAATGAGTTTGGACAAGATCCTGATAAGTAAGTACATTACCAACATTCACCTGTCAATTACTTGTCCTAATTACCTTTCTGGTATTTGGCTAAGTTAATGTATTACACCCACCACTAAGACACATGATCATTCATGTTTTTGCAAGTCCTCCTGAGCTCTTCTTCCTCTCAGAGTCACATTACAATTAATTTTATCCTCGTAACGTACCACAGCTCATTATTTCGCATGTTTTAACTCTGTTTGTTCTGTGACAATGCACAAGAACTGTTCTCATAATTTTCTGTGTCATAAGAGTTGTGTATCTTTCATAAAGTACTTCTGCTATGTCCATAAATTATATTTATCTGGCATTATTCACACCATATTTAAGGTAGAGCTAAGAAATACAAGAATTACCTAATAAAAATACAATATGAAAAACAAATTTCAATGTGAGCAGCATAGAACAAAGAATTCACGGATATGACAGTTGGGGCCATTCCTAAGACCTCCATGCCCAGTCCACTAACAGTACCAACCAAGAATCAATGGTAATGTAACAAATGGTCATACAAGGAGCTAACTTGCCTGTGAATACAACACATGTCTAAGATGAATATCTACCTAAAAGATTTTGAACTTATTATTGTAATTTATTTAGACATTCTTACTTTAACTATATTCTTCTGGAATGTGATACGGTGTAATTTGGCAGACAGGCACCAACCTTTTAGAGGCACCTGCAACCTTCATCTGCAGAGAAGGTTCTATCAGCCTACAAGGTATCACATTCCAGACAACCATACCTGCAAGTTCAGCACTGTGAGAACCATAGCACACATCTGCAGCTTATTAACAAAACCCTCAAGAGCACAGATTATACAGCCATGAATTATAAGGTATAAAATGTACTGGAAAGGATGTAACACTGGAAGCAGCCAGAGACTAATTTGAGGTACTAGCCCAGTACTGGCTTGGAAGGAATATACGAACAAGACCTGTCAGAATAGCCAGTCTCTGAACCTGGAAACTCTCAAACTTGAAATGTGATGTAAAACAATCATTCCATTCACATGCCAATTAATACAATATTGTTCTAACAGATATGTGATGTCTGTACTGCACATCATGAGGAAAAAACCAGCAATGATCAACCTTCTGCAGCTCCAAGAACAGTTGGCAGCTGTGCGTATGGCAGCAGAGTAAGTTCATTACACACCCATGGGGCAGACTGGTGAATGTAATACATGTTTTTGGGATTTCTTAAAATAAACTACATTCTTCCTTTATTGATTCTAACCAGCTACCAACAAATTCGCATGAACTTTCTAAATTACAGAATGTACTATAATTCCTCCATAACTATCTTATGTTTGGCCTATTTTAGGTGGAGACAAACCATGAAGTTCTTCACTACGAAGGTTCCAATTATTCTCTTTAGTTTTCATATACCTTCAGTATTTATTCTTCTTTCAGTCACGCTCTGAAATAACTTACACTTGCAAGTCTCCCGCTTTCTTTATTTTATTGAGAAGACAGTTTTCATTGTTGCTGTTTCCTAGGTGTCCTTTAACATTATTAGGACTAGACTAGATTAAAATTGTGGTAAATTAAACAAACATGTGCCAACATTTAGAACTGCATATGAAAAGCACATATATTTTGTAGTAAAAACTTTCAAAACATTATAAAGGACAGGAAAACTACCAGAAAACATTGGCTTACCTGTGAAATATATGCACTATAATGCCGGAAATTTACCTCAATCCCTTCTTTTCTATAAAGAACTGGGTTTACATCATGTCATAAGGAGAGGTTAAGTGAAATTGAACAAATGTACACAGAGCTAACATTGAACACTACTGTCTTCTGTAATGTTATGCCATAGAGTATGTTATAAATTTACCACTGCTTTGGAGAAACCTGCTGCCTCAATTTACAGAGTAAAAGAGCAAAGACAGCAGGTTTCTCCTCAGTACTTAACTTCCATCTTATTAGACTGCATGGTGACCAGTGCCATATGCAGGCCCCCCTCACACCCTGCAACACAGAGGTCAGGTGGCCCCCAAATGGAGAGAATACTAAAATTTTTTGTGGAGAGACCCCTTGATTTTTGAGTTACTGGGTGGCCCCCAACCAGTCACCTATGCTACTGATTGTGACACATCCAAATTATGACCACGAGAACATTAAATCTTATAGAACTAGCATGAATTATATGTGCACAATGCAGCATACAACTGTGGATGCTCTTAGCAAATATATTTGGAATCCAAAGCAGCTGATCTCTTGCCAGATATCTGAAAAATGGATTCTGATCTGCATCTCTGGTATACAATCTGGCAAAACTTCATCTTTTTACACTTGAAGACCAAAAAAGTTCCTCCAAAAAGCTGGCACATATCTGATGCAGATTACACAGCACCACGTTTCAGAAGACAGTAATAATGTTCAGTCACGAATCAGAACCTAAAGTTCCACAGTATGAGGAATGCTAATTATCACATTCATAATTTATTATTTCAGACTGCCCATTAATAAACCAGAGCCTGTGATTAAACATGACAATGAGGCACAAACTGAACTGCATCCAATTCCAAGCCACATTGATCCAACATACCACTGGAATGAATGGGACCTCAAAAGGGATGCCATAAAACTTGTGAGTGAGCAACTATTTGGTGCACCATGCTTCTGTAATAACAGAAAGCAGTGTTCATTCCAATTCTTGAGACAATGAAGTTGCAAAACAAAAGTGTACACAGACACATGTGCATGCAGGCATGCTCACACATGCACGCACATACACATAAGGGTTATTTAATTATGCTGTACCAGGTATAGAATTTACAAAGTTTTGCATCAATGAAGTGGAGAAAACAAATGCAGTTTCTACCAATGTCAAGGTCATATTTTGACACTTACCTAGAAGAGTGGAAATTTCAAATAGGATAACCAATAAAAATATGACTTACTTCTGAACTAAACTGCTCAATGCAACTAAACACAGCTAAATAACACAAGCTGGCACTGCCCCTCACAGATGTTGTAGAGTTCAACATAATTACAGTCTGAAACTTGACCAAGGAAGATTCAAAAGACCTATGTTGAAGTAGCCTAACAAGCAAGGTTCTTGTATGAACAGACAAGATTACCATTTTGTTTGAACACCAGTGTTCATACTGAAAAACAAGCTCATGTTTATTATGTAACACACTTAATACCAGGCAGTATGGGTAGGTAATGCTAAAAATAGAGAAATATCAAGATGTGTAATGAGTAAAAGAATCTTGTTACTCAATTATAAGACTGCTGTTACAATCTCATTTAGAATGAAGCTTAATGCACCTAATATGGTGGCAGACAGATTGCAACAATGGTGTAACATGCCAAAGTACCAGTGGCCAAAAGACTGGCCACCCTGTGCTAAGAGGGTTAAGATTATTTTAAACCAATACAGCAACAGCCACAATCTACAACAATGGTCAAATTTATGTCAACAGGCAAATATAGTGAACAGCAAGACAAAATCAGTGCAAACTCAAAGCCATTATCACAAGATAAGCATTGGATTCCAAGCAAAACCACAGAAGACCCAAGAGATCCAGACAAGGTGTGATGGAATATCCTGTGTCCCAGTGCACCAGAATTTTATGTATGGACTTCGTAGACATACAGATAACAAGAAGTTTGTGCTTACACCTACCAGACCTGTTCAAAATAATGGATGGCAAGTGATGCTCCCCTAAAACTGTCATGTTGGCAACATTATTTAATGCATAAAGCACATTCAGCATTTATGTATTATGTAACTTTGAGGTGCATTTGTGCAATCACTGTTGCAGTAGTAATGCCATTAGTATTACACATTCTGAGTGTGTTTCAAGCGTTTGGTACCTACCATGTAATGCACATGCATCATACTGTCATCAGTGGCTTCTCTGGGTCTACTTTATTTATTCCACATTACCTCACAAAGGCACGATTTTCAAAAGTTCCTGAACATAAAATGTGTGTTCTGATTTTCTCTACACCTTTGTCTGAAACATTTCTCATTCTAAGAACTGAGTGAGATACGATAAAAAATGTATACTGGTCATTACGTAAAGAACACAATATTCTTATCTGATTTTGATGAAACTTGAATTTTGACAAATTTTCAACAAATGCTAAGTATCAAATTTCATGAAAATCAGTCCAGTGGGAGGCCAGGTATTCCATGTGGACACAAAGACCTGCCGAAGCCGTCACTTTCTGCAATCTTGCAAACTCGCCTAAAAACTGTTCAGTGTTCCCATGCAAAACACAAAAATTGGTTCCCTCTGCACTGTTGTCAAGCTACAAAAAAAAATATTTCATACTGCAGTAAATATAAACATATACAGACCTTCATGTAGTGCCCGATACTTTTGTACACATTTAACCACATTCAGATTTTCTGCACAGTTTTTCATAAAAATCTCCAATACATAATTTGACGCAAATGTATCCTGTGGGAGCCGAGTTGATACATTGGAAAAGGCAGACATGATGCAGCTAAAAGTCACTTTCTGTGACTTATGCAAACATTCCCAAAATGACATTTCAAAATCTGAATACTGAATTTGAATCAGCAAACATTTTTTTAAAACAGTTCCTCCTCAATTAGGTAATCCAACCCATGCATCAAAAAGTCACACCTACCATCACCCGCATCTAATATATTTTTCATTTCAACAGAGCATTCTGCAATGCTGACCCAGAGGGGGGAAATATATATATATATATATATATAAACAACACATATGTCAGTCTAATGGACAAATAAAATATTAAGTAATGCTATAACTTTAATTAATGAAAGCACCATTAATTATTTCTGAATTAATACATTACTTTCACTTTTCATCCAATCACTACATACACACTTACAATTTCCTTTTCTTCAATTTCTGTGAGTTATCATCATAATATATAAAGTATTATACACCAAAGTACCTAAATTACAGAAATAAAATTCCTTACCTCAGTGTAATCATCAGACACTATAAATAGCATGTAGTTCTGAAATTTGCATCCCCCCCTCCAAAAAAAAAAACTCCCACATTCCTGATAAAGCCTGCAATGTTTCGGAATTAGTGGTTAATTCTGTGAATGATACAAGCATGTTCACACATGTTGTTTCACTAGTAAGGACATACACAGTATCGGCATTCATGCTTTCTACCACATTAATTAAAACAAAATAACCACAAGCAACTGACATACCTTCATCAAAGATGCAGTGTTTTTGACTGAATCACATTGGTGCACATTGAATTTTTGTCACATCTCTTTGCAGTCAGATATGTGCCACATTGCTGCCATTATCATTTGTTCTATTATGTCAGATGCCACCTGACTCTACACTACTATCTTGTATAAGAAAGGTAACTAGTATTACAGATCACAGCATGAAAACAAACTGAAAATTTAATGTTGTGTGGATGTCCCTGTTGTAAGTAAAAACCAGTATCATGCACCATTCCCAACATCTAAAGAGCAAAGAAAGAAAGCTAAGTTAAATTCACCATAAACTAGTATAAGTACACACACCCTTGAGGCAAAAAAGCAGCCATAAAATGTAAAAATTGGTAGAAACTTCCTCTAGCACTTCATGTAAAAGCCTATATCATGCACTAACCTGACTTCATTTATTTTTTGTGGCTGGATAAATCACAAAAGAGTTTGCAAATCTGCTTCACCATTATAGTATAGCATTTAACAGTAGTATCTGAAGGTTTAAGTACAACCGTTCAGAATAAAAACTGTCAAACTATGCCAACAGATAAACACTATGGTCTTATTTACGTATCTTACAGTATGAAACTGATGACATTGGGGTCTGAAGTTATCCTGTTTCCATACCATGTACAACCAATCATTAATTCATTACAAAAGTCAACAAAGCAAATGAACTATATTTTATTTTCATATCTCTGCAGCCCTCTTCTTAGTTGAAAATTCACAATTCCTTAAATTACCACTAAGACATAATATGTAGTTTAAACAGAGCACAGATAAAGTGAACCGTTCATGATACGGCTCAAGTGCCAGTTGCTGCAGCATGATTTCTCAAAAGGCAAATTTCTTGTATAGTACAATAACCACAATTACTCGAGTCGATGTATGAGAAATCCGTTAAAAACATAAAGTCAAGGGAGATGAAGAGCTATATAAAGCCTTTCAATATTACAAATCCTGGAAGTTTCCGATATGTGACAAACATTACGTACATCTCAACTTCTGCTACACAAAGTGGGATGTAATAAGGATAGTTATATATTTCCCATTACCACAGACAAACTCCACACATTCTAACAACCTGACAAACCTACACTGCAATTCAGCCAATTAAATTCAAATTTTAATATGGCATCTTCCCCACCCTACCACATACACGAGATGGATGAGGAGGTGGATAGGGAACACAATTGCTGTCCAAAGTGTTTGTATTAAGAAAATAATGTGGATAATGTTTTTATATTACGAACAGTACAACACAGTAAACATATCTGAGTAGAGCAGGTTCTATTTTATTTGGTGAGACACTTAGTCAAAATCTAGCACACAAAGAATGGTTGGGCTGTCACTATGGAATAAGCTAATATACGTGCCAGTAGTCCACTGTTACTGTGAAAACATAGAGTAAAAATACTTTATTATTAAGTTTTACAAGTTGTTTTGAGACGGGGGAATATTAGCATGCTGTGCAACTGTCAACATTAAGCAATGTATATCCAATGAACTTCATACAGTAATAGCCAAAGAGACACTGCACACAGTATTTATTGAACCTTTACTGACCAAAATACTGCACCTTGGCAATAACACACATGTGCTCCAGCTGGCTAAGCACTGCATATTTTCACAATACCACTACACCCCTGCATAAATTGTTCCCCCCCATTTATTCACAAAACTCCCCTCTTCCCAGACAATCATTACTTACAATAATGAATTCTGCAGCATCAACTAGGCACATGTATGAAAATATACAATGAATAATGCAAGGTATAAGCATTATTTATAAAATATAGAAACATTTTCATATATTTTTTTAAATTTCCGACTTCTGATACAGGGATGATTCAAAGGTGTAATAAATTTGAGCGAGGTGGATAACTTCCCACTGCGTCCAACAAATTTCCACACAACTACTTTAGCTGTACTGTACATTCATATAGTGGCAGCCCTGCCATTTGGAACTTTTCGGGGAAAAAAGTAGAAGGTACTACAACATACAATATGACCATACAACAAAATTCACCATTCTATTTCTTCATGCTATTCTTAATACATTCTGGAGTTGCAAACATGGCAAGGAAATTTTTAGAAGTTTGGGATGGATTTGCAAAACTCCAAATGCTGGTTGTAATCAAGAAAATAAAGAAAACAATACACGTTTTTGTTCCAGAATTACAGTACGTTAAAATAAAAAAAGACTTGTATTTCCTTGTTTTTGTTGTCATTACACATACAAATACATAGAGATGGTAAAAAATTGCTTTGCCATTTTCACAGTTCAGACATACAACACCTTGCAAGTACTGTGCATGGACAGAAAAATGAATGATGACTGCCTACTTAAGAGATATCCACATCCCTTAATATTTAGAAAATATATGGTGCAAACACTTAAAAACACGGTCAACTCTTCTCAAAAAAGAATTTTACTAAACTTGTCAACTTGAGTACTGTGATTTTTGTCAAGTTTTGGCCAAAGCATTTCACAACTACAGTGGGACACTGCACAATATTTATAAGTTACCAAATCAGAGGGAGAATGAAAAATTCTCATTCATAGAGCACAAACACTGCTCCAAATTCTGACATGTGATGACTGGACCAAGAAAAAAAAAAAGTCTTACTTTGTTTTGGCCATTTGTTTGCTTCCAGATTCTTAAATCTGAATGAGTTATTCAATAAAATGATTCTTGAGGTACTTCATCATGCCAAATGTGCGGAAGCGTTTACAACCTGCAAACACAAAAGAAGATTCACATATAATCTAATTCAGTACAATTTCCTACTCCCATTGTACATGACATAACAAAGAATTTTTCAACTCAGTAGTCATGTCAATGACTCACACACTTCTTCAGTTCAAGGAACATCCAAATGTATGTCCTTCTCTGCAGAACCAAAGTTTTGTGCCCTCAATCAGGCCATGCCCTATTAAATAATGGAACACAATGAAACAGTTTTTATATAAGGGCTGTAAGACAAATATATAACTGAGAAAATTTTAGAAATCAGCTTCACACAGCGATGAAGTGAGAAAGGCTGCCATTACTTGATATGCCAAAAACCTTGGTCCATCATGCAGCATACTAGTGTCATGCAGGAGCACAGTTAAGAAATCAATGGGTTTACATGAGCTGATAATAAGCAAGGACTATCAGAAATATGTAACGTTCAACAAAACACAGAATTTTATTTTCATTTTAACATGTTTTCACTTTTTTTGTTCATTGAATTTTTCGAATTATAAGACAAATTATCCAAGAAGCAGTCAGGAAGTAATGCCAACTATATTGTATCTCCTAAAATAACTTTTTGAGGAATACCCACTATGTAATTGAAGACCTTGAACATTTGAGATCATATTTAATTTGTCACAACTGTTTCGCTCAATATATGGCAGCACCACAGTTGATTCTAAAAAAGATGATATTAACATGCAGTTGAAATGAGTAATAATGGAGTTTCAAGCTGCAGCAGATGTGCAGCTGACATGTATTTGTGAATGTTTCCTCAAAGTATATGATGAAGCTACTGTGATATGAATAGTGTTGAACAATGGGTAAGACAGAAAGCTGCAACAGGTGCAAGCAGGACTTCATAACAAATCTCAAAGTGGTTGCACTTGCAGAAATCCTTCACAAGATTTGCCAGGTTGATGAACTGGTACGTGGCAACCGCTGCATAATGGATTTACTACGTTCCACCCTATGCCATTGGTAAAGACAATATAATGGCAATCATTAAGAGTTCACCTATTCCAAGGTCTGTATGCACTGTGTGCCACAATCCTACAGTCTTGATCTCACCCCATCAGATTATTATACGTTTGGTTCTTTGAAAAAGAAAAGCCTGTGAGGATACTATTACACCCATGATGACACCCTGCAGAATATGTCAACAAAGGTGACGAATACACTTAAAAATAGCCATGCCTTCAGCAATGTTGTAGTGAAGTTCTGTGAAATTTTCACATGTCCAATTGGTAAATAGCATATAGTAAAAAACAGGAGGCATTACTTTCTAACCTACATCTTTAAAACAGTTCTCATAAACAAAACCAAATACATACTCCAAATCTTGGTTATAACCCACAACTCCAAAATTCAGGCATCAATACAAGGAGATTCAGAATATACAAATCTTCTCCCACACTAGACCTAACATGACATGCAATGCACATATAACACTGAGGTGCATTCTTGTAACCAATATTGCCACGGAAAACCTGTAAGTATTGAATATTATGACTGTATGTCTGTATTCTTGCCTTAGTTATGCAGCATAAAAAGCAAATGCCTTGGACTATGTTGTCATTGCAGCCTGTCTGGCTCTACCATATTTTTACACATTATTTCATGAACAGCATAATTTTTAGAAGAAAAAATTATTAAACATAAAATGTTTGTTTTGATTTTCTCTACAATTTTTCTTGAAACATCTCCCATTCTCAGAAAAATTTAGCAAGATACTATCATGAATGTACACAGGTCTGCATGTGAAGTGCCCGTTATTCAGGTCCGATTTTAATCAAACTTTAATTTTCTTGACAGAGTTTCAAATCTCCTCTAATATATTTAAAAAGAGAGAGAGATAAGGGGGGAGGGGGTAAAGCCCAGAGGGTGTGTAGAGGTATATCTCTACTCTTCCATGACTGCGGCACTAGAAGGGGGTGAGTGAACAGCAGCATGCCCCGGTCGCACTTTACCCCCAGGAAAGACCCGGCACCCATTTTACAGGAGGCTGGGTGGGCCCCAGGGCTGGTCTGGACAGGCGGAAAATCTTGCCTCCGCCGGGATTCGATCCCGGATCATCCAGTCTGTAGCTCAGTCACTATACCGACTGAGCTACCCAGCCCACTATCCTCTAAAATCAACTCTCATGAAACTCCAAGGAGTGGGAGCAAAGTTGTTCCATGCAGATGGGCAGACATACTGCAAGACATAATGACGCCAACAGTGGCTTTTTGCAGCTTTACACACATGCCCAAAAACTCTTCAACTTAAGGCAAGACTAATATATAACTTTCAGAAGTATGACTCACCAAAAAGAATCAATAAATAACACGCACACATGAGCTAACAAAACCCAAGCCACTACTACTGATCTTGGCCTGAAATTTATTTCAGACGGTTTCTTTTGCACAATTTTCATTCAATGCAATTTGACACAGATGATCCATGGCCACATTTATCTTCTGCAAGACAGTAGCATAAAGTGACACCATTGTCATGCCATCAGTCATGTGTATGGGCTGACCACACTGGTGATACAATCACACAGTTCATTTAGTTTTCTCTTCAGCAGCACCAGCTTTTCTTACCAACATGAGTAAGAAATATAAATCTACAACACCTAGTGCAATCTGAGTGAAAAATCAGTTACAGACAATTGGTACTGAAGATAAATTAGATGCAATAAGCTAGACTTGAAAAATTTAAATGAATTGTTAACATAAGCCGTAATGTTAGACTTGATCGTAAGCTGTGTATGTAGGATTTGTGATAATGCTGATAGAATTAAAGAAAGTCCTAAGTCTGGAAAAAAAAGTGTTTAAATAGCAAGTCTACCACAGTCCTATCAGAATGAACCATAACAAAACTATGGATGTGTCCCTCTTACATTTTTATTGCATTAGAAAAAAATAAATATATTGTACAGAAATGTATGCATGATGTCTAGAAATGTATATATACTCTACAGGTCCTTATATCCTCTAGTGGTATAGTCATACACAATACAGGATGAGGCAGCCAATCCCCTAACCCCAAGGAAATACAATGTTTTTAAATGGGAGTTTGTGTTCGATTTGTGACATGTTTTTCAGGAACATAACCCTGGCATAAAATGAGACCTGTAACAGTGTTAACAGTAGGCAAACGTTTGTGTGTAACACTTACCAAACACTTTAAGCAGCTCATCATTACATATGGCAAATTGTTTATTCTTGGGATCCTGTAACAAACAAATTCTGTACTTTGTAGAATTGTTAGGCAAGACACTGAGCTCTAATCTTTACTTAACACCAACATTCACACATGCAGCACAAAAGAGTACTGTCATAAAAGAGGCACTTTATTTTTATTTAAACAAAGCAGGCTCCTCCCTAAATATAAAACAGTAAAACCTCATTCTATCAAAGTGCTGGGGAGTGAAAAATTGGGCTTAAAATAATCAGTTTTTTTTAAATGCACACTCACCTGCCACCTGATTGCTTGAAGTCACAACGTTACACTGTCAGTAAAGAATAATCTGACAGTCCACATTCTGTATGTCTTATATTTAACAAAATATACATCCAAATACATGCCAGCAAACAATCATTCAAATCTGTCAAACTGGGAATGTAGTGCTCCAATGTAGAAGACTGCAAAGCCACCCTTCTTGCAGTGTAGAGGCGAGGCCTGAACCAGTGTTAGTAGCCCAGCCTGATTACTGTACATGACATATGATATGGAAAAAATGATGAATACAAGCACAGAATACACAGTGATGCCTTCAAGGCATAGAAAGGTCGATGTCAGCTGCAGCTCAGGTCACATACTTCATGCCAAATATACACTATGAATAAAACATAAAAATGCCTACTACATGTATGGATCACACGACAGTTTCTTCGTATCACACCAAGGCTATCAGTGGATGGGGCTCATTGGTCAACAAACTTTTCAATGCTAGTAGGAAAATCCCTGTCATCTCGCAAATTTGTCCCACTTGATTCACCCCAGTACACAGCATATACAAAGGCTGGTGGCTTGCCCTCTGTACAGAAAATGACAGGAAGTAACAGACACCACACTCCAGCATGACCATCACAGAGACAACCAAAATTTAGCTACATACACATTCAGCAGGCATGCACAATCAGCTGAACTGTGATTGCCTCTGCAGTGTCACAGAATGTACAGTGTAGACTGTAAAGCAACCCAGCTGAGCTCCTGACACTGGTCTGAGCACTGCTGCTTTGACAAAAGAAGTGACTGCATTCTTCTACAGTACCTCGTGAATGTTTATACAAACCACTCAGAAAATAATGTAACAATCTGAGTTATTAAACTTTTAGTACTCAATCAAAGGGCTATGATGTAACTTTGAATTACAAATGAAATGCATTTTAAAATAAACACATTAAAAAGTACACTAAATGCTATGTTTAAGGCCAGGGAATGACACATGCTGCAAATTTTATAGTATTCTGAATTAACTGATTTGGAATTAATGAAGTTTTACTGCACCACTGTGAAGCAATAAACTACTTCATTGCTCAATATAGGAGTACATTTCTTTTAGCTCACCCACAGGTGCATCATACTGAATAAAGCCTGCTGTAGGAATTGTATACTGAAGGAATACGGTAAATGAAGTATAGAGATAAATAAAAAATAAAGATTTGAGGGGAAAAAATAATAATAATAAAAAAAAAAACTGCATAATTTAGTACCCAGTAACTCTGGATACTCGCTAACATTTACAGGTGACAGTACCATAGCACCATCAGTAACCTATTAGAAATAAATGGCAAGAGTTGTTTATAATTCAAAGCCTACTCTCCTGTTGCAAAGATATCTAATTCTGGTTCTGTTCAAGATATCCTTGGTTCATTTTAGGAAGGTAAGCAAGGTAAAACACACATAGGACAGATAAGGTACTGTAGGACACATCAAGTGACAGGACATACACCTACGAGAGATGGAACCAGATGTTAGATACTTATAAACAGCCAACATATGAAAGATGGGCAAAACAAAAGGAAAGGAAAGAAAGAGTCCATGTTTTTATATATGGGACTTTTATACTTGTGTTTACATACCTTTCTCATTATGTTTCCACATTCCAGCTATTCAAAAATGTCTCACAATACATGTGCATTGATTCAGAATTCTGCAAAGTCATAAGCTAACTATGACACAAACATGACTGAATTCTGAACACACAAACCCCATCAAATACTAGAACCTTTTAGTTGCACAAACACTATCAGTAAGCCACAATGAAATCAGACACTGGTATGCATCCTCTTTCATTGTCAGTTACATATTTATTTAGGTCAACAACTTTGCATCATCCTTCCTGACTTCTGCATTGGTTTCCTGTTGGGGGTATGAGGCCTACCACCACAGCAAATTCTCCTAATGATCGGTGGTCTATTTAGCAAGACTATTAATCTCTGAGACTATAACATATCTATGGTATGTGAACATGAACATGGAACACTGGTGAACATCACAATGCCTCTCCCAGTGCCATTTTGTCCACCACAAATCTCACAGATAGCCCTGGGATTGAACTTGCATCTTTGCCATAAGAAGCCAACGGCCAACCAACCGTCCTATGCCATGGCCAATTCTCAAAGCTTATTTGTTGCCACTTTACAATGATAATACAGTGATGTTCTTTACAATGATAATACAGTGATGTTCTTATCATAGAAGAGTTGCATGGTAGGATTAGTTAACAATCAGAGTATCACGACTCAGGACCACACTTTGAGCAGAGCTTCATGTCTTGATTGACACATATGAATACACATGAAGAGAAAAATACTTACATACAGATTCTTCTCCTTAATGATGGCCCAAATTTTTTTAACAACTTCATGGCGGGCCATTGCATCTGCACCAACCACAGCTGCAAGTTCTGGACTGAGAGTGTAGGCCCGAGTGTAACCACTACCAGTGGCTCGCTTTCCCTAAACACACAAATCAGAACCACCATCTACTACACACAACTGCCGAATGTTTTTTACAATCTCAAGGTTACCCTGTGCTTGTCATTACAAACACTGGCATTTACAAAACAACAAACAAGTGCACACCAGTGCTGTGCCTCTCACAACATACAGGACAAATGATAAAATTAATTAAATTGGAAACTTAATTCTGACGAAATATTAGAATTTGAAATACAAACGAAATATTAGAATTTGAAATACAAACTGAGTCTTAAAACAATGAATCCAACATAAACTGGTTGATTTTCTTTATATTCTGTTATACCTTGCATCAGGATTCTGTCACAGAGTTACAAATTAACTAAAAACAGCAAAGACAAAAAGAGCTACACATTCATTAAAGAACATAACCTCCATAACCACACACTGCATTTGCCTCACAGGTGGCAGTCAAATCAGGTACACACTTACTTACTCCATGGTGCAGAGTCCTTCTTGAGAAGGTAACTGGTTTGCAGCTAGTCAAGAAATTCCCCGCATTTTACGGAACCCGAAGGTTCATTACTGCACTCACAAGCGTCCGCCACCTATCTCTATCCTGGGCCCGCCCAATCCAGTCCATATACCTACATCCTACCTCCTGGAGATCCATCCTAATATTACCCACCCATCTGCGCCCAGGCCTCCCCAGTGGTCTCTTCCCCTCCGGCTTCCCCACCAAGACCCTATATGCCCCCCTCTCCTCACCCATACGTGCCACATGCCCAGCCCATCTCATTCTTCTCGATTTTATCACCCGCACAATATTGGGTGAGGAGTACAAATCATTTAGCTCCTCGTTATGCAATCTCCTCC
>Ga0123354_10000316_pt1 | contig 44271 bp, 40 predicted proteins | sample TergutLab28metaG_2_FD_97872 | JGI IMG/M metagenome (GOLD analysis project Ga0123354, IMG submission 97872) | Labiotermes labralis P4 segment gut microbial communities from Petit-Saut dam, French Guiana - Lab288 P4 | ecosystem: Host-associated > Arthropoda: Insects > Digestive system > Gut ... | reverse complement strand
GGCGGCACGATGATGTTGCTTGTCGCGGCGGTTCTGATGATCACGACGAACAGTACGACGGCGGCCATCGTTTCCTTCGGCGTGACGGCCGCGTGGTGGATCATCTTCTCCCTGCCGATGCTGTTCCGCGTCCAGCAGACGCACTACAACGAAAAACCGCTCAAGGAAGTCAGCGGCGCCTTGTTCTCGCAACTCGCCAGCACGGTCAAGTCCATCGCCGCCAACAAGGGCATGCTCCTGTTCATGCTGGCGTACTTCTTCTACATCGACGGTGTCGGCACGGTCATCACGATGGCGACCTCCTACGGTTCGACGCTTGGTTTGAATTCCACGCTGATGATCATCGCGATTCTGACGACGCAGATCGTCGCCGTGCCGTTCTCGATCCTGTTCGGCTGGCTGGCGGGGCGCTTCTCGGCCATCCGGATGATCAGCATCGCCATCGGCGTCTACATCCTGATTTGCATCATCGGCTTCTACATGGGGAACAGCATCGAATCGGCGGTACCCGGCAGCGTCGCCTATCAGGCCGCGGTCAGCCGTGGGCAGGTGTTGTTCTGGGTCATGGCCGGCATGGTCGGGACCGTGCAAGGCGGCATCCAGGCGCTGTCCCGTTCGCAGTTCGGCCAGATGGTACGCGGGGAACGCAGCAACGAGTTCTTCGGCTTCTTCAACATCTTCAACCGGTTCGCGTCGATCCTCGGCCCGCTGTTGATGGCGCTCGTGACCACGCTCACCGGACGCTCGTCCTTCGGTATTTTGAGCATCATCATCCTGTTCCTCATCGGTGGGGCGCTACTGCTCAGTTCGCGCCACCACATCCACCTCGCCGCGAGCGGTCAGAACCCGGCGGACGAGCCCTCGAACGAGGAACTCCCGGCCGATCCGGCTTCGTCGGCCGCGTCAGGGGCACAGGCGCAGTAGACCACGGTTTTGGAGGGCTGCTCGCGCGGCGGGTACATTGGTGAACCGGATGGCGTCCATCCCCAGCGACTGGGCCGCCGCCACGTTGTCCGGCCGGTCGTCGAAGAACACCGCCTGCTCCAGCGGAACGCCGGCCGCGTCTGCCAGAGCAGCGAACGCCTCCGGCACGGGCTTGCGTACGCCGATATCGCCGCTGATGACCCACGTACCGATCCGGCGATCCAGGCCGAATTGCCGCCGCAGGATCGCGGACCACTCGGACACGTCGTTGCTCAGGCACGCCAGCGGTGTTCCCCGATGGCGCAGGTCGTCCAGCAGGGGGACGATGCCGGGGACGAGCCGGTGGCGGGCGCAGTACGTGTCGTCGTCGCCCGGTACCTCGCACGCCGTCCAGAACTCGGTTGACGTCAGGTTCCCCTCACTGGCCCGGCGGTAGAGATCGGCGATCTCGGCGCGGGTGCGCGGCGTGCCAAGGCTGTCGAGGTAGGGGATGAGCACATCGGCCACGTCGTCGCCCGCCGAGTACAGAACACCCATCGCATCGAAGACGACCAGGGTGGGCATGCGTTCATTCTGCCGCAAAGCCGCCCGCGTCGCTCGGTCGTCGGCTGGTGGGATACTGGAAGCAAGGTACCCTAAAGGAGGTCCATGATGGCAGAAACACGAACGTACGGTTTGGGGACGGCGACCATCCAGCAACTCGGAGCGTCGGTCGAGGCGTTCCTGCGCACACAGGGCGGTCTGGAAGTGGAGGGAGCCGCCGGCTCGGACGGTTACCTCGTCCAGGCACGCCAGCGTAGCGGCGATTGGCGTAAGTACGTCGGGCTGGACAAGGCGGTTCAGGTACGCATATTGCCCGCGGACAATCACACGGTGTCCGTCAGCGTGGGCCAGGGCAAGTGGATCGACAAGCTCGGCGTCGGTGCTGTCGGCGCGCTGTGGTTCGCACCGCTGTTGCTGGTGGCCGGTTTCGGCGCGGTGTCGCAGATGAAGCTCGCGCGCGACGTGTTCAACCACGTGGAGAGCTACCTGATCGTCAACGGCGGCGTATGAGCCGCGAGCCGGACGCCGCCCCTGCGGCGGTTCGTCCCACACTGGTCGTGTACGAGGTCGCCACCGCCGATGGCCGTGTCGCACTGTCGCCGGACGTGCTGCTGATGGGGGACTCGCGTTGGCCGCGCGTGGAAAACGGGGGGTACGCGGCCGTCCTGAACCGTCACCACCCTGACGCCTTGCTGGAGGGTTCGGGCACTTTGGTGTTGCCCGATGCCGGGCCGGTCGAGTGGCCCGAGGACGACCTGCGGACGCCGTCAGGCGACAGCGGGGATGAGGCGGGTCATTTCCTGCCCGAGGATGTCCTGGCTCAGACCGTACGCTGGTTTGCGGTGGTCGACTCGCGCGGCCGGGTGGTCTGGCCGTTCACACAGTTCCCGTACCCGGAGTGGGCTGGTACTCACCTGCTGGTCCTGGTGAGCCGCGCCACGCCACCGGGGTACCTGGCGTATCTCCGCCGCGAACGGATTCCGTACCTCGTTGCGGGGGAGGGCCGCGTCGACCTCAGCGAGGCCCTGGCCACCATGCGGGCCGTCCTGGGTGTGGCGACGGTCGTCGCCACCTGCGGCGCCCAACTCGGCGGTACCCTGCTGCGCCTGGGCCTGATCGACACCCTTGAGATCGAGGTACTGCCGATCGCAGCGGGTGGCAACCGCGCGCCCATGATGCTCACATCGGCGGACCTCGGACCGGGGGAGGCACCGACCAGCCTGCGGCTGAACGACGCCACCGTGTACGCCGATGGCCGGGTGCTGCTCAGCTACGCGGTGAACCCGCGGGAATGAAGCTGTCGAAGATGAACACCGTGAACCGGCGCCTGGCCGCGTCGAGTTCGTCCTGCGCCTTAATGGTCCACGCCACCAGCGTGCAACGCAGGACGGCGTGCCAGAACCGCAGGGCGAACCGGTTGGCCTGGGCGCGGTTGTAGGCGATGAAATCGGGCCAGGTCGCCACGTTGAATGCCATCGCGGTCAGGGCCCAATTGACGAGCCGGCTCTTCGTGGCGGTACCGGCTGCGAAGTCTTCGGCTAGCTGGCCACGGATCACGCCGGGACGGTGCCGACGGTACCACAGTAGAACCCGTGGGTCGAAGCACTCGATACAGTACGTCCCCGCGTAGGACCGTAGCGTTTCATCGGTCAAACGGCAGGTTTCGGCCACGTCCTGCTCGGGTTTGAGCTCGACGATCAGCGGTACACGCCCGTCGATGAGATCGAGGACCTCGGAGAACAACGGAATGGTCTGAGCGGACTTCAGGACGTGGTACGCACGCAACTCATCCAGCGTCAAGTCGCGAATCGCAATGTCCTCGTCGCAAAGTCGCGCCAACCCGGTGTCGTGAGCCACCACCAGTTTGCCGTCTTTGGTCAGGCGAACATCGAGTTCGATACCGTAGCCCGCCTCCACCGCTCTGGCAAAGGCGGGCAGGGTGTTTTCGGGATGGTCCTGCTCATTGTCGAACAGACCGCGGTGGGCGATGTAGCGGGCGCGAAATTCATCGAGCGCGGCTTGGCGATTGGCTGCCATGGGTTTCACCCTATCCGGTCGTCCGGCGGCGCAGCCACCCGGCTGGCCCACGTGGCTTAGTTGCGCGAGCGATACCCACCGGAGTGGCTGTCGCTGCGGCCACCGCGATAACCGCCGCGCGAGCCGCTATCGTCTCTGGGACGAGCTTCGCCGACGGCGATCGTACGTCCGTCGAGCTCCTGGCCGTTGCCTTCCTTAATGGCGCGATCAGCTTCAGCGTCGTTGGCGTATTCCACAAAGCCGAAGCCACGACCACGGCCGGAGTCACGGTCCTTGACCACGCTGGCACTGGACACAGTACCGAACTGCTCAAAGAAAGCCCGCAAGCCGTCATCGTCTGTCGCCCAGGCCAGACCACCAACAAATAGTTTCTTCATTTCGACGTGTTCCTAACTTGTCACGAAATCAACCATCTCTGACAAGGAATTACTATGTCATGAAATCGTTCTTACTGCACTTAGCTTAGCAGCCTGAGCCCGTACCCGAAAGCAGCGGCCAGTACTACTTGTCAGTTCGGCCATCGCAAAGGTATTACCGTGGTAGTTCGTCGAGCGCCAGATTGAGTTCGACGACGTTCACCCCTGGCTGGCCGATGTACCCCAAGTCGGCGGGCCGGGTGTACTTTGCCACCAGTTCCTGTACCTGCGCCACGGTCAGGGACCGGTTACGCGCCACGCGATCGACCTGGATGGCGGCATAGGCCGGACTGATGTCCGGGTCCAGCCCCGAACCGGAGGCGGTCACCGCATCGGCGGGTACCGCAGACTCCGGGACGCCGTTGAACGTGGCGATCTCCAACCGGCGCTCCTCGATGGCAGCGATCAGCACCTGGTTCTCCGGTCCCAGGTTCGATCCGCCAGACGATAGCGCGTCGTACCCGTCGCCGGCTGCCGATGGACGCGGCTGGAAGTACTGGGGTAGCGGCTGACCGTTGGCATCGGAAAAAGACTGGCCGATCAGCGCCGAGCCGACCTCGCGGCCGGCGGAGTCGTAGAGGGGCGAACCGTTGGACTGCCACGGGAAAAACGCCTGCCCGATGCCTGTGATGAGGAGTGGGTAGGCCACGCCGAGGAGAACGGTCAGTACCAGCATGACCCTCACTCCGGTCCACAGGCTGCGACCGAAACTGCCAAGGGAGAACCTCACGTCAATGATCCTTTCAGTAGCCGGGGATCAGCCCGATGAGGAGATCGAGGAGTTTGATGCCAATGATCGGTATGATGAGCCCGCCGATCCCGTAGTAGAGCAGATTCCGGCTCAGGGACTTGCCAAGGTCGGCGACTCGGTAGGGAACGCCGGCGATCGCTAACGGAATCAGGATGCCGATGACGACGACCGAGTAGACGACCGTGGAGAGGATGGCCGAAGCCGGGGAATGCAGGCGGAGGATGTTCAGTTGGGCCAGTCCCGGGAAGACCCCCACGAACAGCGCGGGGAAGAAGGCGAAGTACCGGACCAGATCGTTGGCCATGTTGAACGTCACCAGAGCGCCGCGGGTGGCCATCTGTCGACGGCCCGTTTCAATGATATCGTAAAGTTTGGTCGGATCGTTGTCCAGTACGATCATGTTCGCCGTTTCGCGGGCGTCGGCGGTGGCGGAGTTCATCGCGACCCCGACATCGGCCTGGGCCAGGGCCGGCGCGTCGTTGATGCCATCGCCGGTCATCGCCACGAAATGCCCAGCCGCTTGCTCGGCCTTGATCAGCGCGAGTTTGTCCTCGGGTGTGGCGTCACCGACGAAATCGTCGATGCCCGCCTCGGCCGCGATCGCTTTCGCGGTGAGCGGGTTGTCGCCAGTCACCATGATGGTTCTGACTCCCAGAGACCTCAGCTTGCGGCACCGTCCGGGAACGCTTGGTTTGACCACGTCCTTGAGTTCGATGACACCCAGGACCCGTCCGGGGCCATCGGCCGGTTTGGCCGCCACCACGAGGGGGGTACCGCCGGTACGGGCGATGGCATCGGTGTAATGGTTGAGATCCTCCACGACCTGGTGGGACTGCTGGGTCCCCACGTGCTTCAGCCAGGCCAGAATCGGCGATTCGGCCCCTTTGCGTACGCGGAGGTCGGCCATGTCCCGGCCGGACATGCGGGTCTGGGCGCTGAAATGGACCCCGCGGCCCAGTCCGATCGATTGATGGACGGGAAAACCGGCGTCCCGCGCGAGCTGAAGGGTTGAGACGCCCTCCGGGGTGGGGTCGTCGATCGAGGAGAGCACACAGGCGTGGAGGAGTTCGTCATCGGTGACTCCGCCCAGCGGGATGAAACGGGTGGCCCGCCGGTTGCCCTCGGTGATCGTCCCGGTTTTGTCCAGTACCACGGTCGTGATGTCGCCCGCGGTTTCGAGTGCGTGTGGCGAGGCCACCACCACGCCGTGCCGCAGCAGCCGCGAGCGCGATGCGATGCCGGTGACGGACAGCAGGGCCGCGATTTCGGCGGGTACGAGTACCACCACCAAGGAGGCCAACACCGGGATGGACACCGGCTGCGCGATCGGGGAGGCAATCGCATCCAGTGTGAAGGCCACGACGACGAAGGAAATCGAGAAGGAACAGATCAGCGCCGTCAACGCCAGTTCGTTGGGAGATTTCTGGCGGTGGGCGCCTTCGGCGAGGGCGATCATGCGGTCCACCACCGTTTTGCCCCAGAGCGCGGTCACCCGGATGACGATCCGGTCGGTCAGCACCCGCGTACCACCGGTCACCGCCGAGCGGTCGCCACCGGACTCGCAGACGACGGCCGCCGACTCGCCGGTGATCGCCGACTCGTCGATCATGGCGACTCCCCAGATGACCTCGCCGTCCGACGGAATGATGTCGCCTGCCTCCAGGATCACGATGTCGCCCAGCTTCAGATCGGTCGAGGTGACATCGTCGACGACGGCCTCACGGGCGGCGGGATCTTCGGCTTCGTCGTACGCCCGCACACGGTGTGCCGTCGTCGCCTCGCGCATCGATCGCAGAGCCGCGGCGTGCGGGCGGCCGCGGCCTTCGGCCAAAGCCTCGGCCATGTTGGCGGCGATGACGGTCAGCCACAGCCACACTGCGATGACCCAGGTGAAACCGGGTGGTGTGGGAATCCCACCCGACGTCGGGTGGCGGTCGACGAAAGGCTCGGCGATGCCGACGAAGGTGGTCAGCGCCGCTCCGCACCAAACGATGAACAACACCGGGTTGTGCCACTGGACACGGGGATTGATCTTGCGGAGCGAACTGAGAAGCGCGCTGCCAACGGTGTGGAGAAAGGGTTTCGTGTCGGCGACGGCCGGTATGGCGGTGGCCGTCACGGTCCGCCCAGCCCTTCAGCGAGTGGGCCGAGGGTCAGGATCGGGAAGAAGGTGGGCAGTGAGATGAAGATGATGATGCCGATCAGCAAACCCACGAATTGGGCGCGGTGGAGGGGCAGTTCGGCAGCCGCGGAGGTCGCCCGGTCTTGGGCGGCGAAGGAACCGGCCATCGCCAGGGCGCAAGCGATCGGTACAAACCGGCCGAGCAGAATGATGATGCCCAGGGACCAGTTCAGCCAGGGGGTGTTGGCGTCGAAGCCGGAAAAGGCCGAGCCGTTGTTGATCGCCGCAGAGATGAAGGCGTACATCACCTCCGACATCCCGTGGGCGCCGGGATTGCCCATCGCCTGGTCGACCACCTCGCGATGAAGGGATGGGATGGCGAAAGTGATGGCCATGCCGCTCAAGGCGAGAACCGGCATCACCAGGATGAAGATGCTCGCGTACTTGATCTCCCGCAAGCCCACCCGCTTGCCCAGGAGCACCGGCGCGCGGCCGAGCAGGAGCCCGGTCAGGAAGACTGCGATCACGGCCATGGTCAACATGGTGTAGAGCCCGGCTCCCACGCCGCCCGGCGAGAGTTCGCCCAGTGCCATGTGCAACATCGCCCACATGCCGCCCAGGGCGGTGTACGACCCGTGCATGGAGTTGGCCGCGCCACCCGACGTACCGGTGGTCGCGGTCGCGAACAGGGTTGACCAGACAATGCCGAACCGCTGTTCCTTCCCCTCCATGGCCGCACCGGCCAATTGGGGGGCCGTACCGTGACCGGACAACTCGGCCCAGGTGATGAAGCTGAAAGCCAGGGTGAACAACACGCCCATCGCCGCCAGGATGGAGTAGCCGAGGCGGTGGTCGCCGACGATCTTCCCGAACGTACGCGGCAACGCGAACGGGATCACCAGCAGCAGGAAGATCTGGAACAGGTTCGTCCAGCCGGTCGGGTTTTCGAGCGGGTGTGCGGAGTTCGCGTTGAAGAAGCCGCCGCCGTTGGTACCGAGCATCTTGATGGCTTCCTGCGACGCCACCGGTCCTCCGGGGATCACCCCCGCCGCGCCGCTCACCGTGGTGATGTCGGTGAAGCCGGCGAAGTTCTGGACGACGCCGGCGGCGATGAAGATGACGGCCACGATGATGGACAGTGGCAGGAGGAGGCGCAGATTAGCCCTGATGAGGTCGACCCAGAAGTTCCCCAAAGTACCCCGGCGGTGGTAGGCGATGCCGCGGACCAGCGCGATCGCCACACAGATGCCCACCGCCGCCGACACGAACATCTGGACCGCGAGCCCGAGCATCTGGACCGCATAGCCCATGGTGTGCTCGGGCGAGTAGGCCTGCCAGTTGGTGTTCGCGACGAACGAGGCGGCGGTGTTGAAGGACAGATCTGGGCTGACCGCCGGGAGGCCCAGGGAGTACGGCAGCCAGGGTTGGAGCCGCTGGAGAAGGTACAGCATGACGAGTCCGGCCAAGGAAAAGGCCAGCACCGCGCGCAGGTAAGCCCGCCAGGATTGTTCGCGTTTCTGGCTGATGCCGCACACCCAATAGATGGCGCGCTCGATTTTCCAGTCTTTCTCAGAGGTGAAGATCCACGCCATGTAGTCGCCCAACGGGCGGTACAGCAAAGCGATGGGAAGCGCCAGAGTCACGAAAGCCGTGAGGGCTACGAGCCATCCCATTAGAACCACCCACGACCGCGCAAGGCGACCACCGGACGCACTCAGGACTCCGTTCCTCGACCCACGATCCGGGGCGGACCGTACCCTCCAATGTAACGGGCGCGGAATCATGCGTCAAACGACCCGGCCTCGACCCCACGTACGCCTGCTGGGTCTAATATGGCCAACGGGCGCTGAAGGAGGCTGCCGTGTGGAATGAACTGCAAACCGATGCTTACGAGGGTATGTTGGCCGAAACGATCCGGGTCACCGGATACAACCAGGATCGCGTCAATGCCTACTTCTCCCGCCCACTGGGGCCCGGCCCGTACCCCGGCATCGTTCTCATCCCGCACCTGCCGGGCTGGGATGAGCTGAACCGCGAGGTGGCCCGCCGGTACACCCAGCACGGTTTCATGGTGGTGTGCCCCGATATTAACGCCCGGTACGGCCACGGCCGCCCCGATGAGGTCGCCGGCCGGGCCCGGCAGGCTGGCGGGGTGCCGGATGACTCCGTCATGGGCGACTGCGCCGGGTCGCTCGACTATCTGACCGCCCTGCCGTACTCGAATGGCCGGGTCGGGGTCACCGGGATGTGCTCGGGCGGCCGGCACGCCTTCCTGGCGGCCTGCCGCGTACCGGGGTTTTCGGCGGTCGTGGAGTGCTGGGGCGGCGGAGTCGTGGCGTCTCAAGAGGAATTGTCGCCGGCCCGCCCGGTGGCCGCGATCGATCTGACCGATGACTTGAGTTGTCCGTTGCTGGGTATCTTCGGCAACGACGACAAGTTTCCCAGCCCCGAACAGGTCGACCGTCACGAGGCCGAGTTGCGCCGATGCGGAAAGGAGTACGTCTTCCACCGCTACGACGGCGCCGGGCATGGATTCTGGAATTATGCTGGTGACGCCTACCGGCCACAGCAGGCGATGGATTCCTGGAACAAGGCTCTCGCGTTCTTCGGCGAACACCTTTCAGGCCAGTCCGGATGACGGACGCGGCCGCGCGCTCGGCTTTTTCGGTCATGATCAAGCCGGTCGGGTCCGCCTGCAATCTGCGGTGTACCTACTGCTACTACTTGCCAACCCCCCGTCTCGGCCCGCCGCGGATGACCGACGCTACGTTGGAGCGGCTGATTTCCCAGTACATCGCCGCCAGCCCGGGCCCCGACGTGAGTTTCGTGTGGCACGGCGGGGAACCGACGCTGGCCGGGCGGGATTTCTTTGCCCGGGCCGTGGCGTTGCAACAGCGGTATCTGCCTGCGGGCTGGTCGTGCTGGAACAATCTCCAGACCAACGGGGTTTTGCTGGACGATGACTGGTGCGCTTGGCTGGCGGACCATCATTTCGATGTTGGCATCAGCATCGACGGTACGGCCGGGCTCCACGATGAGTACCGTCCCGATCCCGGCGGGCGGGGCAGTTACCGGGCGGCGGCCGACGCCGTACTCCGGTTGCAGGCCCACGGCCTGCAACCAGACCTGCTGTGTACCGTCACGGCCGCCACCGCCGCCGAGCCGTTGGCGGTGTACCGGAACCTGCGGGATTTCGGGACCGGGTGGCTTCAGTTCATCCCCATCGTGGTGTGGGAGGATGCCGAGAGGGTCAGCTCCGACAGCGTCAGCGGCGAGGCGTACGGCGACTTCCTGTGCACGGTCTTCGACGACTGGGTACTGCACGATCTCGGGCGCCTGGATGTCCAGCTTTTCGCCGAGACCACCCGGCTGCTGGCCGGCGGGCAGCCGGGTTTGTGCTGGATGGCGCCGACCTGTGGGCGGGCGCTGGTCGTGGAGGCGGATGGCGGGGTGTACTCCTGCGATCATTACGTGAGACCCGAGTACCGGGTGGGCGACCTGGCCACCACCGATCTGGGCGAGTTGGCGAACTCCGGCCGGCAGGCCGCGTTCGGTCAGGCCAAGCGGGACACCCTGCCCGGCCGTTGCCAATCCTGCCCATGGCTCGCGTTGTGCAACGGCGGTTGCCCGAAAGACCGGCCGGCCGGGGGGGACGAACCGTACCTGAACCACCTGTGCGACGGGTTGAGCCGGTTCTTCGCCCATGCCGTACCCCAACTCACGAAGGTGATCGGCGCGTCGCGTCGCGGCGACAGCCCAGACGCCATCATGGCCCGTCTGCGCGAACCGGTCGTGGCCGCCTGGCGAGGGGTGGGACGCAACGATCCGTGCCCGTGCGGCAGTGGCCGGAAAGCGAAGCAGTGTTGCTGGGCGAAACGTCCCTGACGAAGGATACCCAGGCCTCAGTTCTGCCCGTTCATCCGTTCGCGCAACCCTCGGAGGTAGGCCGCTTGCCCGATGTGCTGGGCGGTTTCGATCACGATCGACACCAACCGGACCGCGACGGTCACGGGCGGATTCCAGCGGGTATCGATGACCCGGTCGTAGTCCGCCGGGGTCAGCGCCGTGACGATCTGCGTCGACTGCTCGGCGACGGCTGAGGCGTACCCCACGAGCAGGTCGGCCGACGGAACGTCGAAGGCGGCCACCTCATCGGCTGACATGCCGTACCCGTTCGCGTCGGCCGGATAGGGGAGGCCGAAGCGCTCGTACCACGTGGGGAGCCACACCGGCGTCCGCCCACCGAGATCGGCCATCTGTTGATCCTCGGCGCGGGTGAGGTGCCACACCAGCCACCCGATCGAATTCGATCCCTCATCGGGGCGCCACAGAAGGTCCTCGCGGCTCATGTGGCCGAGAACTGCCGGGATGAGTTCGTGAACGCGTCCGAGCGAATCGAGCACTATGTTTGTTGCGGTATCCATGCGTTGCTCCTTACCGATGCCGTTATCCACAGTTTAGACATATCTGGAGGCGATACCCATCCGCCCAGTTTTCTGACAAACTGATTTGGGTGATCGCGGGAGATGTGGGGAGGTGGCGCGCCTCATGATCGAGTTCCAATCGGTGGCCAAGACCTACTCGGACGGTACTGTCGCGGTGTCTGACTTCTCCCTTCGCGTTCCGTCGGGGCACATCGTCGTACTGGTCGGGTCTTCTGGATCGGGCAAGACAACCCTGTTGAGAATGGTGAACCGGATGGTCGAGCCGACGTCGGGCCGGGTGCTCATCGACGGCCAGGACGTCCATGACCGCAACGCGGTGGAGTTGCGCCGTTCCATAGGGTACGTGCTGCAGGATGGCGGTTTGCTGCCGCACCGGCGGGTGACGGACAATGTCGCCGTCGTGCCGGTTCTGCAGGGGACGCCGCGCCGCGAGGCCCGGCAGAAAGCGCTCCACCTGCTCGACTTGGTGGGGCTGGAGCCGTCGCTGGGCGACCGGTACCCCGCTCAACTGTCGGGCGGCCAGCAGCAACGAGTCGGCGTGGCCCGGGCCTTGGCGGCCGACCCGGCGATCCTGCTGATGGACGAACCGTTCGGGGCTGTCGACCCGATCGTACGCCGGGAGTTGCAGGACCAACTGCTGGAGCTACAGTCCCGGCTCGGCAAGACGATTCTTTTCGTCACCCACGATGTGGACGAGGCCTTCCGGCTGGCGGACGTGGTCGTTGTTCTGCGCGGGCACGGGTCGATCGCCCAACTCGGGCCGCCCGCCTCGATCTTGGCGGCTCCGGCCGACGAGTTTGTGAGCGATTTCATCGGTGCCGGCGATCCCCGGCGCCAACTCACCGTCAAACAGATCGGCGACCGGACCATCGCCCTCGACGCCGCCGGGCGGCCGGTCGGAGTTATCCGATGAGGTGGCTCAGTTTGAACTGGCGGCAGGTGCTGGTACTGATCGGCGATCACGTGGCGCTCGCGGTGCCGGCGGTGGTGCTGAGCATCCTGATCGCGGTACCGATCGGCCGGTTGGCCCAGCGTCACCGCCGCGTGGGCGGACCGCTGCTGGGCCTGGCCACGCTGCTGTACGCCGTGCCGGCGCTGCCCCTCCTGGTCGTCATTCCGGTGGTCCTCGGTGTGCCGTTGCGCTCGCCGGCGACGATGATCGTGGCGCTGACCCTCTATGGTACGGCCCTGTTGGTCCGTACCGCCGCCGACGCCTTCGGCTCGGTCGATGCCGTCGTGCACGATTCGGCCATCGCGATCGGGCATTCCCGGCGTAGTGTGTTTTGGCGGGTCGATCTGCCTTTGGCCGTGCCCGTGCTGGTGTCAGGTGTACGGGTGGTCGTGGTCAGCACGACCGGTCTGGTGACGATCGGCGCCCTGCTGGGCCAGTCCAGCCTGGGTACGTTGCTGACGGATGGATTTCAACGCGGCATTGTGGCAGAGGTCGCTACCGGTGTCATTCTCACGATGATGGTGGCCCTGCTCCTGGACGGGCTCGTCCAGCTCGGCGGACGCTTGGCCACTCCCTGGCGGCGGAGGGCGGCGTCGTGAACTCGTGGTGGGCCGCTGCCGCTTGGCTGACCGACCGGGCGAATTGGTCCGGCGTGTCGGGGATACCCCACCGCCTGGCCCAGCATCTGGCGATCACCGCTGTCGTGCTGGTGATCGCCATCGCGATTGCGCTGCCGGCGGGTATCTTGCTGGGCCACACGCGCCGTGGCGTCGGCGCGGTCGGTGCTGTCACCGGTGCCGCCCGGGCCATTCCCACACTGGGGTTGCTGACATTGCTGGGCCTGGGTTTGGGTATCGGCCTGCGGGCGCCGATGATCGCCCTGGTCGTTTTGGCCATCCCGTCGCTGTTGGCCGGTGCGTACGCGGGCATCCAGACCGTCGCCGCCTCGGTGACGGACGCTGCCCGGGCCATCGGGATGAGCGAATGGTACATTGTCTGGCATGTTGAAATCCCTCTTGGGGTTCCCGTGATCATCGGCGGGATCCGCTCGGCCACGCTCCAGGTCGTCTCCACGGCGACCCTGGCGGCGTACGTCGCCGACGACGGTTTGGGCCGCTACCTGTTCATCGGGCTCAAATCCCGTGACTACGCGCAGATGCTGGGCGGCGCGGTGCTCGTCATCGGACTGGCGCTGGTACTGGAAATCGTCCTGGCAATCGTCCAGCGCCTGGCCGCGACCCGGATCGCTCATCCGCAGTTGTCCCATCCCTGATCCCTGCTGACACGAAGGAGAAACCCCATGTTTCGTCGGATTCCAGTGGCGGTGAGCCTGGCGGTCATCGTCGCCTTGACTGCGCTAGCCGGTTGTTCCAGCCAGGACCCCTTCTCGGCGGGAGGCGGGCCGTCGACGCGTACCATCGTGGTCGGCTCCCAGGACTACTACTCGAACGAGATCATCGCCGAGATCTACGCGCAGGCGCTTGAGAACGCTGGGTACACGGTCGACCGGCAGTTCCGGATCGGCCAGCGTGAGGTGTACCTACCCGAAATCGAGGCCGGTCGCATCGACCTGTTCCCCGAGTACACCGGGCCGCTGCTGCAGTACTGGCAACCGGGGGTGACTGCCCGGTTGCCAGACGAGGTGTACGCGGATCTCGTCAAGGCCACCCCGGCCGGATTGCGGGTGCTCGACCAGTCGCCGGCCACCGACCAAGATTCTTATGTCGTCACCCAGGCTTTTGCCAGTCAGTGGGGGTTGACCACGATCTCCGACCTGGCCAAGGTCACCGTACCGATGACCATGGGGGCCAACTCGGAGGCCCAGACCCGGCCGGACGGGCCGACCGGACTGCTTCAGACCTATGGCATCAAGGTTGGTTTCACGCCGATTGAGGATGGCGGGGGACCGCTGACGGTGAAGGCGCTGAAGGACGGCCAGATCCAGCTCGCCATCATCTACACGGCGGATCCTTCCATCGCTTCGAACCAACTGGTTTCCTTGACTGACGACAAGGGGCTTTTCTTGGCCTCCCACGTTGTACCGTTGGCCAGTGACAATATCGACGCGACGGCGGCCGCCGTCATCAACGCCATCAGCGCCGCCATGAGTCCCGCAGACCTGATCGGACTCGACCAGCGCAGTGTGGACGAACAGCTCCCGTCGTCGACGATCGCCCGCGATTGGCTGACGCAAAAGGGACTGATCAAGGGATGACCCAGGAACCGACCGTTCAGCCGTCGGCTGAACTCCGCCACATCGTCTGGGATTGGAACGGTACCCTGCTGGACGACACGCCGCTGACGGTACGGGCGGCGGTGGCCGCTCTGCAAGCCATCGGCCATCCCCAATCTTTGGACCTTCGCCAGTGGCGGCGAATCGCGACCCGTCCCCTGACCGAGGTCTACACCCACCTGGTCGATGGGCCGATCAGCGCGCCGCAATGGGAGACGATCGAACGGGTCTGGCTGAGTGTGTACCTCCAGGGCTTGCCGGACATCGGGCTCAATCCACTGGCGTGGGCCGCCCTGGACGAAGCGGCCGATCGGGGCATGTCGGGATCGATCGTCTCGCTCCACAAACAAGGCGAGTTGCGGGCTCATGTCGCCGCTTTGGGGTTGGCTGATCGCTTCACCCACATCTCAGGGACGTGTATCGATGACACCTGGGCGGGTGCCCGGCCGTCGAAAGCCGCGGCGATCAGGATGCAGCTGGACGAACTCGGAGTGGCGCCGGATCAGGCGCTGATGATCGGCGACATGGAAGACGATGCCCGTGAGGCGGCGGCAGCCGGTACGGCGGTGGTCCTCGTCCCTACCGGCGACACATCGCGTGAGCGGCTCATCGCATCCGGGTACCCCGTGGCCGAGTCATTGCTCGATGCCGTCCGCGGCGTGCTGCTGGATCGTTGACGCGGGATATGCAAAAGCGCCCCGGCCGGGGCGCTTCGCGTGTGAATGATCGTGGTCGGCTAGGCGGAAGCGGCGAGCCGGGTCACCGCCGACTTGCGGTTGGCGGCGTTGTTGGTGTGGATCACACCCTTGCTGACGGCCTTGTCGAGGCTGCGACACGCTGTTTTCGCCAGTTCGGTGGCTTTGTCGGCTTCGCCTGCGGCCACAGCTTCACGTACCTTGCGAACCTCCGTACGCAACTGGGACTTGACCGCCTTGTTGCGCTGACGCGAGATCTCGTTCGTCTTGATCCGCTTCAGTTGCGACTTGATGTTTGCCACGGGGCTCTTCCTTTTCCATGTCAGGGGGCGTGCACGCAAAGATTCACCTTATCAGGCGATTCAGAGCTTTCCCAAATCGATTAGGGCGAACCGCACCGGTCAGAGGTAGGCGATCTTGGAGAAGTCCGGCGCGTGCGGAGTACCGGCTTGGGCGGCGTACCCGAGTAAAACTGTGATCGCAAAATCGTAACCGGCCGGCAGGTACTTGGCCTTCAGAGTTTGACCGTTGGCGCCCTGGAACGCCCGCCCGGGCATGGCCGCCACGCAGGTGTCGACACCGAGCGAGGTTGCCGCGAGGGCGACGGTGGCGGTCACGATGCCGGCGTCGAGTGCGACCGGGAAGTCGCTGTCCAGGGGTTCGGTGGAAATGATGATCATGGCCGGGGCGTTGTACAGCAGGATGCCGCCGCGCGACATGACCCGGTCGTACCCGGCCTCGTCCGCGGCTTTCAGGTTCTCCAGGCCGACCCGGCCGATGTCGTCGATGGCGGTCCGGTCGGAGATCACCGTCAGTCGCCAGGGTTGGCGGTTGACGGCGCTGGGGGAGCGGACCCCGGCTTCGGCGATGGCGCGCAGAATCTCGGGGGGCACCGGAGTGTCTTGGAAAGCCCGGCAGGCGTAACGCCGGGCGATGACATCGAGAGTTTCGGATGAAGTCATGGAACAGTTCTACCACTGCCGATGGTTCCGGTGATCGTCGGACCCTATGCGGCGAAAGTCTCGCGTGGCTCAAGCCAACTGAGCGCGCGGCGCAAGAGCGACCGGTGTCCGCTCGAATCGTACGAGCGGAGGTCATGGCCGAGGGCGTCGTAGACGATCCGGCTCGGGCCGTACTGGTGAGCCCAGACGAGGACGTGGCTCTCGCCGTTCACGGTGCCGGCCAGCGGTTCGACGCTGGGGTCGATGGTCAGATCGGTGTACCGCTCGTCCTGCACGGTGAAGTCGCAGCAGCCCTCGACGATCTGGTCGTGCAACGGCCGGATGCGCACGGGACCGAACGGCGGATGCCACGAGGTACCGGGTATCCATTCGCCGCCGAGCGCCTGCCGGAATTCCGGATAATCTCGCAAGCTGGCGGCCGCGGTGTGTATGCCCAAAACTGAGACACCGCGTACGAAGGCGGCCGTCAAACTGATCCGGGCTTGTGCGATGAGCTCCGGATCACCCGGTTCGGGTTCTGCGGCATCGGCTCCCGGGCGCCAGGGATCGCCGGCATTGACGATGAGCAAATCGATACCGTCCAAGCCGGTGGCTAGGCGCTGGTCGATGTCGTCGGCAATGGTGGTCTTCCAGCCGCTGGCATTGGCCAGATCGGCCAGCCGGTCAGAGGTGTGGGAAAAGGGGTGCCATGGATCGGCGTATCGCCCAGCTCCGGAGAGGATGATCGCCGTGGGCACGCTGCCTCCTTGGAAGGATGGAAACCATCCAATAGTGTAGCTGACAGGACAAGGAATTGCGCGGTATGGAATACTTGTATCAGTGGCGTTGGCCGCTACCGGAGAAAAAGGTGGATCATGAGAAAACTTGGGATTGCGGCGGTGATCGCTGGACTATTGGTGGGTGCGATTCTGGCGGGATTGATGCTGGTGACGGGTAAGGCCGAGGCCCAGGTTGTCGGAGAGGACACGGTGGCGGATCCGGCGGTCCTGAAGGACACGAACTGGACGCTGACGGCCTGGAGCGATGCCGCGCCCCTGCCGGGTGTGCCGATCACGCTGAAGATCGGTGACGGCCAGGTGTCGGGTGTTTCGGCCTGCAACAACTACTTCGGTCCGGTGACGCTCACCGGGGCGAGCTTTGAAGTATCCCCGTTGGCCACGACCATGATGCTGTGCATGGATACCCAAGCTGCCGAACAAACCTATTTGACCCTGATCCAGTCGGTGACCGCGTGGGAGCGGACTGGCGATGTGCTGGTTCTTTCGGCGGGGACGGACGAGGTGCTGCGTTTCGCTCTCGATCACTGAACTCGGTGGGGGAGTAATCGGCCCACTGATAGGGTAGCGACTATGGAACGCACGCGTGCCGCGTTGGCTTGATCGGGTGGTGTCTCCACAGCCTTTTCGGCAGTGAGGCCGGTTCGACCTGGGGAGGAAAACGGCGTACACTAGACCCTTGTGGTCATTTGACCTAGGCTGTTCTATGCCTTCCCAGGGGCAGCCGATCGTTTAGGGCAATAGCTCAATTGGCAGAGCAGCGGTCTCCAAAACCGCAGGTTGGGGGTTCAACTCCCTCTTGCCCTGCTGGGAAGGGGAAGGCGCGCCCGCCCGTAGGAGAAGGAAGTTTTGTGGCTGGAAAAAAGCCCAAGGGCCCCGAGGGACCCGACGAGGATCTCACCCAGGGTGTCGATGCTGCTCCCACGCCGGAACCCGCGTCTCCTGAGAGTTTTGTTGACAAGATCAAGGAGTTGGTCGAGCCTGGCGACCAGGGCGAAGCAACCGAGGCCGAGGCCGACGTCCCGTCAACCGACGGTGAGGTTGACGTCCCGAGTGGCGAAGAATTGGCCGACGAGGATTTGGGATCGCCCGAACCGTTCGAAATCGTCGATGCGGATGCCGAGGAACTGACCGAGCCCGCCGCGGCGGGCGATGACACATCTGCCCCAGAAGTGTCCGCTTATGCGGAGAACCGGATTGACCAGGCTCAGTTGGGGGAGGCGGAGGAAGAAGCGGCTGCGATGCCCTCGGCCCGGCCCGTGAAGAAGCAGCGTCTTGAGGAGGAGCCTGCTGCCACTGCGGAGTCGTCGGACGGCGAGCCCCCGGATACTTCTCTGGACGTGTCGGACGGGTCGAGCCAAACCGGCGCCCAGACCCCGGTCAAGAAAAACCGTCCCACGCGTACTCGCGCTGCGGCCACTGCGTCGGTGGCGCCGAAGACGACGACTCCGGGACAGTTCATCGGCCAGGTCGTCCAGGAGTTGAAGAAGGTTTCGTGGCCGACCGGTGCCCAGTTGGCGCGCTATTTCGTGATTGTGCTGGGTTTTGTTCTGTTCATGATCTTGTTCATTGGCCTCCTTGATGTGTTCTTTGGCTGGTTGATGTTGAAACTGTTCGGCTGAGAGGAGGAAAGCGATGGCTGACGAAGATGTGATTCTTGACGAAACCGAACTCCACTTCGATCTGGGCGAAGACACCGCCGACGCCGAAGAGGATCTTCATATCAATTTAGATCTGTCCGGTGACGAAGACGAGGATGAGGCGGCTGCCGATATCGAGCTGAATTTCGGAGCCGAGGAAGAAGCTGCTGAGGCTGCGGATCAGCTTGCCGCCGAGGATGAGGTGGAAGCGGTACGGGCCGAGATCCGGTCCGAACTTGAGACGAAGATCGGCGATTGGTACGTCGTCCACACCTATTCGGGCATGGAGAAGCGGGTCAAGCAGAACCTCGACTCCCGGGTGAAGACGCTCAATATGGAGGACTACATCTACGAGATCGTGGTACCGACCGAAGATGTCGTGGAGATTCGCAATGGTACCAAGAAGACCGTGACCCGGACCGTGTTGCCCGGTTATGTGCTGGTCCGCATGGATCTGACCGACGACTCTTGGTCGGCGGTACGCCACACGCCTTCGGTGACCGGTTTCGTCGGCCATGCCAACGACCCGGTGCCGTTGGGAATGGATGAAGTGGTGGAAATGCTGCTGCCGGCCGCCCTGGCCCTGAAGAACGAAAAGGAGGGGGGCAAGACGCCGCGAGCCAAGAAGGTCGAGTTGGTCGATTTCCAGGTTGGCGATTCCGTCATGCTTACCGACGGGCCGTTCACCGGCGTGCATGCGACGATCACTGAGATCAATACCCGGACATCGCGTCTCAAGGCCACGTTGGAGTTCATGGGCCGCGACACACCGGTCGATTTGACTTTGGATCAGGTTCAGAAGGTCTGATCCAAGCCCCGATAAGGGGTAACGCCCGCGGAAAGCCCGCGGGTCAGGCGAGAAAAAGGACTCGAATGCCCGCCAAGAAGAAGGTTGCGGCCATCGTCAAGGTTGCCTTGAACGCTGGCGCTGCCACACCGGCCCCTCCGGTCGGTACTGCTCTCGGCCCTCACGGCGTCAATATCATGGACTTCTGCAAGCAGTACAACGCTGCCACAGATGCCATGCGCGGCACTGTGATCCCCGTCGAGATCACTATCTACGAGGACCGGACCTTCACTTTCATCACCAAGACGCCTCCAGCGGCGGAGTTGATCAAGAAGGCCGCCGGGATCAAATCCGGTGCGGCCAATCCCTTGACGACCAAGGTTGGGACCGTCACGAAAGATCAGGTGAGGGAAATCGCCCAGACGAAGATGCCGGACTTGAACGCCAATGACGTCGAGGCCGCCATGAAGATCGTCGAAGGCTCGGCTCGTTCCATGGGAGTGACCGTTGTCTGACGTCTTCGACGGTTCCGCCGGCGTCGCTACGCCATACGTGAACCGCTGAGGACACCCGTGGGAGGGGAGCGTACCCCGTACCACATCTGGAGCAGCCATCATGCGAGATGGCTGAAAATCGAAAGGAACCAGTTATGAAACGCAGTAAGGCATATCGCGCGGCCCAGGAGAAGCGCGACCCGGCCAAGTTGTACACAGCCCCCGAGGCGATCGCCGCGATCAAGCAGATGGCATCGGCCAAGTTCGACGAAACCGTCGAAGTCGCGATGAGGCTCGGCATCGATCCGCGGAAGGCCGATCAGATGGTGCGCGGCACGGTCAATCTGCCTCACGGCACAGGCAAGACGGCCCGGGTCCTCGTCTTCGCCACCGGTGACAATGCCGCGGCCGCCGAAGCGGCCGGAGCCGACGAGGTCGGGGCCGACGAGTTGATCGAAAAAGTGGCGGGCGGGTATCTCGACTTCGATGCCGTAGTGGCCACTCCTGACCTGATGGGCAAGGTCGGCCGGCTCGGCCGTGTGCTTGGCCCGCGTGGCCTGATGCCGAATCCCAAGACCGGTACCGTGACGATGGATGTCGCCAAGGCCGTCAGCGATATCAAGGGGGGCAAGATCGAGTTCCGCGCCGATCGCCACGCCAACCTTTGCTTCATCATCGGGAAAGCGTCATTCACGCCGGAGCAGCTCTCGGAGAACTTCTCGGCGGCCATGGACGAGGTGATGAGGCTCAAGCCCAGCACTTCCAAGGGCCGTTACCTGCGCAAGATCACGATGTCGTCCACGATGGGTCCCGGAGTTCAGATCGACCCGATGCGCCGGGCTGGGGCAGAGGGCTAAACCCCGGAGGTGGCGATGATCGACCGGCAATCGGCCTTGACGATGCTGGCGGATCCACGTACCCCGGCGACGCCTCTAGCCGATATCGCGCAGAGTTACCCGGATCTGTGGTCGCGGGTGGCCGCTCACCCAAGCGTCTATCCGGGGTTGCTGGATTGGCTGGCCAGCCGGGGGGATCCGCAGGTGACTGCTGTGGTCCAGGCTACCAGGGCACGCCTGGCGAATCCGGCACCCGTGACGACACCGGTCGCACCAGTTCCCGGTACGCCGCCGCGGCCAGTCATGGCCCCCAACGGGGCGTGGATGTATCCCGCGCCCTACGCCGGAACCCCGGCAGTACGACCGGGGATGCCGGTCGGCCCCGGGGGCAGGCCGGTTACCTACCCCGGCCAGCCGGTCATGCCAACGGGTTACCCGCTGCCGCCACATCCGGAGAAGTCGGGTGTGGCGAAGGCCTTCGATTCGATCACCGGTTTCGAGGGCGAGGCGATCGTCCGTTTTCGCGACCTGTTCCGGGATACCCTCAAGCGGCATACCCGTACCGATATGGATGCCCTCATGTACGCGGGGACGCAGGCCGCCCTGTCCGACCGGCGGTGGCGGCTGCCATGGTTGTACGCTCGGGTCTTCGCCGTTCTGATCAGCGCCTACCTGCTGTTGTGGCTGTGCATGATCATCTTTTCCGATACGAGCGGCAACGTGATTCCCGGCGTGATTTTCACAGGGGCTCTCGTGATGCCCGCCACGGTCATGGTGTTCTTCTGGGAGTTCAACCAGGCCAAGAATGTCAGTTTCTTCGATGTCGTGCGCATATTCTTCATCGGCGGTGCGATGTCCATTCTGTTGACGTTCATCGTCTCGGCTATCACCGATCTCTTCCATGGCACCGACACGTACGGCTACGGTGCCGCTTTCGTCGACGCGGTGTTCATCGGCTTCACCGAAGAACTCGCGAAAGCGGTGGTCGTGCTGGTTCTCGTCCGTAAACTGTACGGTTGTCTCATCTCGAACGGCCTGCTCGTGGGCGCGATCGTAGGTACCGGGTTCGCCGTTTTCGAGACGATGGGCTACGGTACGGCGGGCTGGATCAACGGCAATATGGAGTGGACCCTGTTCGTCCGCGGCGTCTTGTCCGTGGGCGGCCATGTCGTGTGGGCTGCCATCTCCGGCGCCGCCATCATGTTGGCGCAGCGGCCGGGATCGACGCAGGTTAACCTCGGTACCATGCGGTGGGGCAGATTCCTCGCTCTCTTTTGCGTGCCCTTCGTTCTCCACACCTTGTGGGACTTCATCAACTACGTGGTGGACTCCGACCTGTTGGCGTACTCGCTGATGGCCGGTCTGACCGTGGTGGCGTGGGTCTTCATCGTTCGCCTGATCAACTCGGGCTTGCGTCAGTACGCCACGTTGTTGGGCCAGGCGGGCTAGGGCCCGTCGCCGAGGAACGCCGTAGCAACCGGGTGAGCTGATCCGTGATTTGGCCTTGCTCAGGCCCACCGCGTAAACTAAGGGAAGCCGAAGACCGCTGGTCGTCAGTTCACATTGACCGAAGAATCCCGAAGGATTGACCCGCGCAGGTGAGACATAGTGTGTTCATGCCCTGTCCTCCTGTGTGGGAGCAGGGTTTTTTCTTTGTCTGAACCGCCTGCCGGTTGTCTGAGGATGACAAGCAGGAAGGAGACCTCATGGCGAGGCCAGACAAGGAAGCCACCGTCCAGGAGTTGAGCGACAAGTTCAGTTCCGCGGCGGCGACTGTCCTGACCGAGTACCGCGGCCTCACGGTCAAGGCACTCAAAAACCTGCGTCGCTCCATTGCGGGCGATGCTACCTACTCTGTCGCGAAGAACACGCTGACCACCATTGCTGCCCGGCAGGCTGGGATCGAAGGACTCGATGCCCAGTTGACCGGCCCGACAGCGATTGCTTTCATCACAGGGGATGTTGCCGCTGTGGCGAAGGGGATCCGGAACTTCGCCAAGGAGAATCCTGCACTGGTCATCAAGGGCGGTTACATGGACGGCCGAGTCCTTGACGCCGACACCGTGAAGAAACTCGCCGACCTGGAGTCGCGCGAGGTCTTGCTCGCCAAAATGGCTGGCGCGATGAACGCCAACTTGAGCAAGGCGGTGTACCTCTTTGCCGCGCCGCTCAATCAGGCGGCTCGGGCCATCGGAGCGTTGCAAGACAAGGTTTCGGCCGATGCCACGCCCCAGGTGGTGACCAGTGAATCAGCCGCTGAGGCGGCTCCCGAGGCGGAAGCCTCAACCCCAGCAGCGGACGCTGCCGATGAAACCACGGCAGAAGCTGCCGCAGAATAGGAAGGATGCCATCATGGCGAAGCTGAGCAACGAGGAACTCCTTGAGGCTTTCAAATCAATGACACTGATCGAACTCTCCGAGTTCGTCAAGCTGTTCGAAGACACTTTCGGTGTCACCGCGGCGGCTCCGGTCGCTGTGGCCGCTGCACCGGCCGCCGGTGCCGCGCCAGCCGAGGAAGTTGAGGAGCAGACCGAATTCGACGTCATTCTCGACGCCGCCGGTGACAAGAAGATCCAAGTCATCAAGGAGGTACGCGCTCTGACCAACCTCGGCCTGAAAGAGGCCAAGGACTTGGTTGAGGCCGCTCCGAAAGCCGTTCTCGAGAAGGTCAACAAGGAGGCCGCCAACAAGGCCAAGGACCAACTTGAGTCCGCTGGTGCCACGGTTACGGTCAAGTGACCGTATAGAATCCGCTTGATCGGATTGACCAAATCTGACGATGGCCGCCCCACGGGGCGGCCATCGTGGTTTCGTCGGTTCGCGTCGTCTTAGCTGTAGACCAACCGGCCTTTCGCATCCGCGATGCCGGACTTGCGGTAAAAATAGGTATTGATGACATCGCGCCATTCCCGGGCGCTCGCGATCTGCCCATCAAGGCGTTCGCACACCAAGGCGAAACGATGGTCGTCGATCAGGCCGGCGAGGGACAGCCAGTCCTGTTTGAACTGCACCACTTTGTCGAAGCTTTCGAAGTGACTGTCGTAGATGTGCTGTATCACGGTCTTGCCCGAGTGGAGCACATGGGTGTACGGCACGTGGTGGAAGAAGAGTAGTAACTCGTCGGGACAGGTTTCCAGGTTGTTGTACATATCTGAAACCGGCGCGTTGTATTGCATAACGTAGCCGGTGCCGGTTTCCAGCGTACGGTCGACACCGATGCCGTCCCGGTCGGCGTAATGGTAGGTACCCCAGGGCGAGTACTCGTAACCGTCGACGTCCGGACCGTACTTGACATAAGGCACGACCATCCACCCGATTCCCAGGGGGGCGGTGTAACCCTCGAAAATGGTTCTCGACTCCAGCATGAAGGGGAGCAGGACCTCCTTCACCCGCTGGTTGTCGCCAAAGGTGAGGCGAATCCATTCCTCGGCGATCTGTTCACTCGTCAGATCTGGGTCCCACGCCAGCCGGCCGAATCCGTAGAAGTTGGCCTGTGCGATGGGATGGGACGTCCAATACTCATCGTCGCAGATGTTCGCCACGCCGGTGATACCGCCGTGGGGCAGGCCGTATAGCGAGCCGTCGACGATCTTCGTCACCGTTGAGCCTTCCGAGTTGGAGTAGGTGTCGAAATCGAGGCACTCCTTGAGCATCGGGACCAGGTAGCAGATGTGAGTCTGCCGCCCGGTGTACTCCTGCACGATCTGGTATTCGATCATCTGGCTGGTTTTCTTCAGTCCGGCGAAGGTGGGTGACAGGGGCTCGCGAGGCTGGAAGTCGATCGGACCGTGCTTGGTCATCAGGATCACGTTGTCGTCGAACTGGCCATCGAGCGGCACGAAGCACTCGTACGCGTACTTGGCGCGGTCGTTGGTTCGGTCCCGCCAGTCCATGTGGCAATCGTAGACGAACGCGCGCCAGACGACGAGGCCACCGTGAGGTCCCAGTGCCCTGGCGAGCATGTTCGCGCCTTGGACGTGGTCGCGGCCGTACGTGAATGGCCCCGGTTCGCCCTCCGAGTCGGCCTTGACGATGAATCCGCCGAAGTCGGGGATGAAGCGGTAAATGGTGTCTGCGGTGTCGCGCCACCACTGGATCACCTCGTCATCCAGCGGATCAGCGGTGGCCAGCCCGCCGAGCATCATGGGCGATGCGAAACTGATGCACAAGAAGAGTCTGACACCGTACTCGCGTAGCGTGTCCGCGATTCTGGCCACATCCGGCAGCAAGTCCTCGGTCAGCAGCCGTGCCTCTCGAAGAGGCACGTTGTTATTGTTCAGGCAGATGGCATTGATCGACACTGAGGCCAGTAATCTGGCGTAATCGCGGATCTGGCCCATGTCCTGTACAAGCTGGTAGTTCTTGAAGAAAATAGAACGCCCGGCCCAGATCCCGGTGTTACCTGGTTTAGTGAGGGCCTCGCCGGAGGCGTACATGTCCCAGTGGTGGTACAGCCGTAGTTCCATTTGGCTGCTCTGAGACGTACATGCCTGCTCGGGGGTTTGGCCGAGGCCGATGCTTCGCAGCAAGTGGAAAACGCCGTAAAGCACTCCAGCGTCGTCCGTCCCGCTGACGGTGATGACGCTGTCGGTTGTCGTCACGGTGAAACTGCCGGGTAGAGAACCGCCATTGTCCATGGCCAGCCGAATCAGTGGCACCTGATGGCGCACGTCCGCCGTGGCCATTGTCAACCCGAAGATCTCTTTCGCCGCCCGGACAAGTTCCGCCTTTGCGGTGTCCAGGACGCCCCCAGAACCTGTCACCGCCACGTGGGCGAAGTATTTTTCCCAGGCTGCTCTGCCAGCTTCTTCACGATAGCGGTTGAAGTTGAGCCAGCAGTAGTAGCCGGGTAGGTGTGCGTCGTTGCGTACGTCGGTGTAGGGGATGACGTACTCACGTGGCATGGGGTGTGGCATAGGAACTCGTCTCCTTTGTTAGGTTAAGAATACAGTATTTTGAATACGTAAGAGCACCAAGGTTCGGGGCCGGCAGAACTACCGCACGTTACGATTCGGTAACAATGCTTGACGTTCATACTGGATGCTGGATACAGTATCCCACATGGACGTGGGCAGTGGCTGGGACCCCCAACCGGAAAGCGCCGGAACATTCCAGCACAGCAACTGTTGCCATGCCAGATCGCACCGAAGTTCTGGCGGGCGACTACCCGTTGGACTGCACATCGTGGTGGGCTTCATCGCCGGAGTTCGCCCATCCTGAACCCATTCCGGGTCCACCAGGAAACAACCCAACAAAAGAAACAAACAGCGAAGGGAGACTCAAGTGGGTCTTGTGAAAACACGAGGGAGGCTGGTTGCCCTACTCGCAGTGAGCGTGGCGGTCCTGTTGCCCCTCTCTGCATGTTCCGGTAACGGTAGTACCGGAAATACCACGCCGACCAATGCGAACACGCCGGTGGCAACTCCGACGTTGGACACCAGTCAGAAGGTGACGTTAGACGTTGCGTGGTCAGGTTCCCAGGATCGTACGGATCGTACGTTGGCAGCGATCAAGCTGTTCACGACGAAGTATCCGAACGTGACGGTGAACTACGAGTCCACGACATCCACGAATTTCTGGGACAAACTGACGACCGAGGTCGCCGGTGGCAACGCCCCCGATATTATCCAGATGTCGGGTCAGACCCTCAAGCAGTATGTGGACAATGGCGTGCTGGCGAACATCCAACAGTACGTCGACAATGGTCTGATCGATTTGACCGGATGGGAGCAGCCTCTGCTGGATTCCCAGACGATCAACGGCGTCCTCTACGGCATTCCGCCGGGGGTGGACACGCACGCCATCGTTCTCAATGTGACCAAGCTGAATGCGCTCGGCATCGCCCTTCCCCCAAACAACTGGACATGGACGGATTACGTCAATCTATGCACCGAGATCACCCAAAAGGCTGGCTCGGGTTACTGGGGCAGTGCGGAAGGCGGCCCGAAGTACGAGTATTTCCAGGTCTTCTTGGCCCAGCGCGGCAAGACGCTGTTCACCGCTGACAATAAGGGGCTCGGATTCACGGCTCAAGATGTTCACGACTTCTGGGCTCAGTGGGGCGACCTCGTGACCAAAGGCGTCGTCGTTCCGCCGGACGTACAGCAGGAGAACGGGGCGAATCCCGAGGGTACCGGAGTAGTCAAGGGATATGCGGCGATGGAATGGAACACCTCCAGCCAGTTCACCAACTTCCAGAGCCTGACGACGGACCAACTGGCGCTGATGCCGTATCCCTATGCGGATGACGGCACGCCAGGACAGGTGTGGCGCGCGGGTTTGGCGTGGAGCATCACGAACAACAGCAAGTACCCAGAATGGGCCGCTGCTCTGATCAACTTCCTGGTCAACGATCAGGGTGCGGCGCTGGCTCAGGGTACCACGCGCGGTGTGCCGGCGTCGCCGGCGGTCCGCTCAGTTGTTGAGGCTCAGTCGACAGCGGCCGAGAAGCTGGTGTTTGACAACCTGACACTGGTGCAAGGCCTCCAGGGCTCGCAGATCACTCCTGTGTTACCAGCGGGATTCAGCCAATTCAATTCGGACTTCCAGCGGCTGTACTTCTCTTATGTACAAGGACAGACAACCTTGGATGATTCGGTTAGCCAGTTCATGACGGCGGCACAGTCGGACGTGGCGGCGGGGTAAATCTCCATGTCAACTGAAGTGAAAGGTAGAGTTGAGGCCGTTCGTGGCGCTCGGCGCTCCCGGCCGGTTGGAATGACCGAAGGTGTCGCGGGATACGTTTTCCTGATCCCGTGGTTCATCGGGCTCGCGGTGATCGTCATCTTCCCCATGCTCGCCTCGCTCTACCTTTCCTTCACTGACTACAATCCGCTCGGCTCGCCCAAGTGGGTGGGATTGGCGAATTACGTCAAGATGTTCACCGCCGATCCCCAATATTGGACATCGGTCCGCGTGACACTGGTGTACGTCGTGTTGTCGGTACCTATCCAGTTGCTTTTCGCTTTATTACTCGCATTGGCCCTTGACAAGGGTCTGCGCGGGCTCAACTTTTACCGGTCCGTGTATTACCTGCCATCACTCCTTGGTGGTTCCGTCGCGATCGCCCTGTTGTGGCGGCAGGTCTTCGGTGCGAAGGGCATGATCAACCAGGTATTGGGGTGGTTCGGGATACACGCGGGGAGCTGGATCGCCAACCCGAACACGGCTGTGTACACCCTGGTGGCCCTTAGCGCCTGGATGTTCGGTGCGCCCATGGTGATCTTCCTCGCCGGCCTCAGGCAGATCCCCGCAGAATACTATGAGGCCGCGGCCGTCGACGGCGCCGGATCGGTCCGACGCTTTTTCTCCATCACCCTGCCGCTGCTGAGCCCCGTTCTTTTCTTCAACCTGATTTTGCAGACCATCAACGCGTTCCAGGCTTTCACGCCAGCGTACGTGATCAGCGATGGTACGGGTGGGCCGGTGGACTCCACTCTTTTCTACACTCTGTACCTCTACCAGCAAGGCTTCCGGTATCTGCACATGGGGTACGCGTCCGCCATGGCCTGGGTATTGCTGGCCGTCGTCGGGATCTTCACCGCGATCAACTTCATCGGGTCGAAGTATTGGGTCTTCTACGGTGACGAAGGGTAGGCGAATCATGCAAACAAAGGCATCAGCTCCAGAAATCGGCACATCGGCGGTCACTCGGTTGCGGCGTGCGCGGCCCTTCTTCCAGACTCCCGGCGGGAAGTTCCTTCGCCACCTGCTCCTGGCCGGGTTCGGCCTGCTCATGCTTTATCCCCTGTTGTGGATGTTGTCGAGTTCGTTCAAGCCGGAGAGCGAGATTTTCAGTAATAGTAGTTTGATCCCGCAAAATCCCACTCTGCAGAACTATGTCCAGGGTTGGACTGCGATGCCCACCTCGTTCACGCGGTTCTATATCAACTCATTCATCATTGTGATTGGTGCCATCATTGGGAACATGATTTCGTGTTCTCTGGCTGCCTATGCGTTCTCTCGTCTCCACTTCAAACTCCGGGGACTGTGGTTCGCGCTGATGCTGGGGACCCTGATGCTACCTCACCACGTGATCATGATTCCGCAGTACATCTTGTTTTCCAAGCTCGGCTGGGTGAACACTTTCTACCCGCTGATCGTTCCCAAATTCCTCGCGACAGACGCATTCTTCATCTTCCTCATGGTGCAGTTCATCCGCACGCTGCCGCGTGAACTGGACGAGGCGGCCCGTATCGACGGGTGTGGATATTTTGGCATCTTCTTCAGAATCATCATTCCACTAGCCATGCCAGCGCTGGCGACGACGGCAATTTTCACCTTTATTTGGACCTGGAATGACTTCCTCACGCCGTTGATCTATCTGAACAGCCCCCAACTGGCCACAATTCCGATGGCCCTGCGGTCGTTCATGGACGCGGAGAGTGGTTCGTCTTTCGGCCCGTTGTTCGCGATGTCGATTTGTGCGCTGATCCCCATCTTCGGCTTTTTCATCAGCGGGCAGAAGTACCTGATACGTGGCGTTGCCACCACAGGATTGAAGTAGGAGGCGACGATGGAACAGATCGAATTGGCAGGTACCGGGCTTAGGACGGGACGGATCATCTTGGGCACGATGACGTTCGGCGCCCAGGTCGACGAAGCCACGGCCAGGGTGATGGTACGGCGGGCACGCGATGCTGGGGTCACGATGTTCGACACGTCCAACAATTACAACCAGGGTCAGTCCGAGACCATCTTGGGCCGGATCGTGAAGCCGTTCCGCAACGAGGTACTCATTTCCACCAAGGGCGGGAGTACGGTCGAACAAGCTGACCAGTCCGTCAAAGGGCTCAGCCGTGACGCCTTGACACGAGCCGTTGACGGCAGCCTCACGCGTCTGGGCGTGGACCACATCGATGTGTACTACCTGCATCGGCCGGACCGCCTGACGCCCATTGAGGAAACTTTGTCCACTTTGGCCGACCTCGTGGCGGCGGGCAAGATCCGCTTCCTCGGGCAGTCCAACTTCGCCGCCTGGCAGATCACCGAGATGAACTACCTGGCCCGGATGAACGGCTGGCCGCAAGTGCGCGTCTCCCAACAGATGTACAACCTCATCGCTCGCCGAATCGAGGCAGAATATACCGAAGCCGCCGACCGGTTGAGGCTGACAACCATTGCCTATAATCCGCTGGCGGGTGGCTTGCTGACCGGGAAACACCAACTCGGTGAGATTCCCGCGGCCGGGACCCGCTTCGCCAAGAACCAGTACCGTGACCGGTACTGGAATCGCAGTCAGTTCACCGCGGTCGAACGTTTGTCGTCGATCGCCCGCGAAGCCGGATTGACCTTGGTCGAGTTGTCATTTCGCTGGTTGCTCGGCCGTCCGGCGACCGGAGCGGTACTGCTGGGCGCGTCGAGCCTTGAGCAACTGGAGGCGAATCTGGCCGCCACGGACGGACCGCCGCTCGATCCAGTCACACTCGCCGTTTGCGATGACGTGTGGACAGAACTACTTGCTGGGGCTGCCCCGGCCTACAACCGATAGATGGTCAAGGGAGTCGTTTAATGAAGATCACAGATATCCGGGCAACCACGGTGGCAATCCCTCTGGAGGCACCGCTACGCCATGCCAACGGGGGCCATTGGGGGCGGTTCGTTCGTACGATCGTCGAAGTCGACACCGACGAGGGGATCACCGGTGTGGGTGAACTGAGAGGTACTGGGGCGGCGACCGAAGCGTCGCTCACAGGCCTCAAGCAGTACCTGGTGGGCCACGACCCGTTCAACCTGGAGGAAATGCGGTTCATGCTGTTGAATCCGACCGCCGCCCTCTACAACAATCGCGCCGCTCTTCATTCCGCCATTGAGTTCGCCTGCATCGATCTGATGGGCAAGTACCTGGGAATCCCGGCTTCACAGCTCTTCGGCGGACGGGTGCGCGATAGAATCCCCTTCAGTTCGTACCTGTTTTTCCGCTACGCCGCAGATGACGGTAGCGGGGAGGTGTCCACACCGGAACAACTCGTCGCCCACGCGCGGGATCTCAAGCAGCGGTACGGTTTCACGTCCCACAAGCTCAAGGGCGGAGTGTACTCACCGCACTATGAGCTGGACTGCTACCTGGCCCTGGCCGAAGCATTTCCGGAGGATCATCTGCGGTATGACCCGAATTCCGTCCTGAGCGTACCGGATGCGATCCGTTTCGGGAAGGCGATCGAACACCTCAACAACGACTACTTCGAGGACCCGACCTGGGGACTGGAAGGAATGAGGGAGGTTCGGGAGCGCGTCGACATCCCGCTTGCCACGAATACCGTGGTGATCAACTTCGAGCAACTTGCGAGCAATGTCATGCGCCGGGCGGTCGATGTGATTTTACTCGACACCACGTTCTGGGGAGGGCTGCGTCCGTGCCTCAAGGCAGCCGGTGTCTGCGAAACCTTCCAGATCCAGGTGGCTGTTCACTCGTCGGGAGAGTGCGGCATCCAGTTGGCGACGATGCTCCATCTGGCAGCCGTTACGCCGGCCATGCCATTCGCCGTGGACACCCATTATCACCATCTCAAAGACGACGTGATCATGGGCGGAAAGATGCAGTACGTGGACGGGACTCTTCAGGTGCCGACCGGTCCGGGTCTTGGGATTGAACTCGATCCCGAAAGGATGGCCCAGTACGCGGCCTACTATCGCGAGATGGGGAATTATACCTATGACCGCGATGCCCGGCGCCCTGGATGGTACCCCCTTATCCCCAATGAGCGCTGGGCAGACGGAAAGCGGCTGGTATGATGCATCCGGAATACCAAAACGCGATCCAGGGAGTCACTCATGATCACCACCTTGGCGCCGATAGAGTCGGCCAGCCTGTCCGAGTTAGCACTCGAAGCCATTCGGGCCGCGATTGTCTCCGGGGAGTTACCGGGTGGGCAGCCGTTACGCGACCACCAGTTGGCGGAAAGCCTGGGGGTCAGCCGAACTCCGGTGCGGGAGGCGCTGCACCGGCTGCAGTCGGAGGGATTGGTCGAGCCGCGTGGCCGGACCGGTTGGGCAGTCTCACCGTTCACCGAGCGGGACGTCCAGGAGATCTTCCACCTACGACGGTTGTTCGAGGGCGCGGGAGTGGACGAACTGTCGAGGTCTGGGACGGCGGACCAGATCGAATCGATTGCCGGGTTCTTCAGCAGCTTTCAGCATCCGATTTCTCAAGCGCGCTTGACGGAGTACTTTCAGCGCGACGACGAGTTCCACAAGTCGATTGCGGCGGCGAGCGGAAACGGCCGGATCATGGCCTTTTATGCGGTTATTTCGGTCCATATCAATCGGGGGCGCTATGTCTTGTCAGGCGCACGCTCCGACCGGTTGGAAGCGACGCTGGACGAGCACCGGCGCATCACGAATGCGCTGCTGGCCCGCGACTTTGCCGAGGCGCGTTCCGCACTCGAAGATCACTTGTGTACGGGCGAGGCACTCATGATCGCCCAGTTGCGCCAGAAACACGATTAGCGCCTCCTGACGTCGTGGGCGACCTGATTCAGGTGCCGGCGACGAGTATCGGTTTGTGGGGGGTCAAGGTAGCGCTGAGGGGTGGTCTGTCGTGACCGAAACCAGCCATTATGTTAGGGGTACGGCCAGTGCTGCGCCCTCGGTCAGGGTTGCTCTGGATGAGTTGAGGCAGTATTGCGCCGCCATTCTTGACCGGTCCGGTTTGCCCGGTACTACCTCTCGCCTGGTGGCCGATTCGCTGGTGGACGCCGAAGCTCGTGGGATTTCGTCTCATGGAGTGACCCGGATGCGGATCTACAGCCGGCGTTTGCGGTCGGGTATGATCGACGCCGACGCCGTGCCCGAGATAATCGCGAGCACGCCCGGCAGAGTACGGGTGGACGCCCACAATGCGATTGGGCATCTTGGCGCTGAAGCCGGTCTCCGGGCGGGGATCGACCAAGCCACTGAACATTTCGTTGGAGTGGCCGGGGTGGCCAACTCCAATCATTGCGGGACGCTTGCCTACTTCACCCGTCAGGCGGCGCAACAAGGCCTGATCGCGCTTGCGATGTCCACCGCTCCGATCACCATGATCTACTTCGGCGGCAAATCTCGCGCCGTCGGTACGAACCCCATCAGCATCGCCGTACCTCGGCCCGGTGCTGCGCCAGTGGTGGTCGACATGGCGACCAGTGCCACGGCCCGTGGGAAGATCATTCTCGCGAATCAGCTCGGCCACGAAATTCCCGAAGGGTGGGCGGTTGACGTAGAGGGCCGTCCGACGACGGACGCGGCGGCCGCCTTGGAAGGATCGGTGGTGCCATTCGGCGGCGCCAAGGGGTCCGGTCTGGCGATGATGGTGGATCTGTTGGCTGGGGCGATGGTGGCGGGTCTGACCGGTTCCGATATCGGCGACATGTACGAGGATTTTCACCGTACTCAGCGGGTGTCGCATCTCTTCATCGTGCTCGATCCAGATGGCTGGGTGGGGCGTGATGTCTTCGCGGACCACATGCGTGCCTTTGTCGAGCGCTTCGACGCCCTGCTGCCCGCCGACGGTGTGCCACGGCTCTTGTTGCCGGGCGAACCCGAACAAGACCGCTTTGAGCGGGCGCAAACGGAGGGCGTACTGCTGGCCGATGCCGTGGCGACCGATCTTGACCGGTTGGCGGATGAGGTGGGTGTCGCCCGTCACCTGGTGCCGCTGGTTTCCTCACCACCGGATCAGGGCAGCGGTACGCCAGCGTGAGCGTCTCATCGTAGTTTTGGAAACTCATACTAGAAAGGTCAAATCATGAGCTATACCAACCCATTGCGCGAACGTCTGGCAGCCGGGGGAGTGTTGCGGGGGGCCTGGATGTGGTCGCCGAGCGTCGTAATCGCAGAAGCGGCGGCGGGTGCCGGGTTCGATTATGTCGGCGTGGATCTCCAGCACGGCGCAGTCGACTACGTTGACGCCGTACCGATGTTCGCCGCCATTCAGGCCCAAGGTGCGGCACCCATCGCCCGCTTGGTCAAGAACGAATGGACGTCGATCGGCAAGATCTTGGACGCCGGCGCGCTGGGCATCGTCGTGCCGATGGTGAACACCGCGGCCGAGGCTGCCGCAGTCGTGGCCGCCACGCGTTATCCGCCGCGCGGTGGACGGTCGTTCGGTCCGGTCCGGGGGCAAGTGGCAATCGGCTCGCGCGAACCCGCCGATCTCGAACAGGTTTTCATTGCCGTGATGGTCGAGACGAAGACCGGCTTGGACAACGTTGATGCAATCGCGGCCACGGAGGGTGTCGACGCGGTCTATGTCGGCCCGGTTGATCTGGCACTGGCTCTGGGAGTACCAGGGGATTACGAGTCGCATGAACCGGTGCATGTCGAGGCCGTGGCCCGGATTCGGCAAGCCTGCACGGCCGCGGGCAAAATCGCGGGCATTCACTGCAGCGATGGCGCAATGGCGGGGCGTCGGCTTACCCAGGGTTTCCGGATGACCACCGTCATCAACGATGTCGCGCTCATGCGCTCGGCCGGTGCGGCCGAACTGGCGCGGGCCGTGGCGGCGCCAAAAGCCGCAGAGTGATGACATCCCTCAGCAGCGGTTGGACGGACACGGTGTACGCCCGGACCGACGACGAGGCTTCGCTGCGTGAGATCGCGCGAGTGGTCCGGACTGATATCATCCGGATGCTGGCCTTGGCTCCGAGCGGACATGCAGCAGGGGCTCTCGGCATGGCTGACCTCATGACGGTGTTGTACTTCAACGCGATGAGACACGATCCCGCGCGTCCCGACTGGTCCGAGCGCGATGTGTTTTTCCTCAGTAACGGGCATACCGCGCCGGTCCTCTACGCGGTGCTCGCCCGTTCGGGCTACTTCCCCGTACCCGAACTGGGAACATTGCGCCGCCTCGGCTCCCGGTTGCAGGGGCATCCCGAGCGCTGCACCCTGCCGGGTGTTGAGAGTACCTCGGGTCCACTGGGGTCGGGGTTGTCGCAGGCGGCCGGCTATGCCTACGTCCTGGCGAACATCGACCGGGTCCGGCATCGCTTCGTCTACACCGTGATGGGCGATGGCGAGATTGACGAGGGCAACGTCTGGGAAGCCGCTATGTTCGCCGGTAAATACCGGCTGGGCAACCTGATCGCCTTCATCGACCGTAACAACATCCAAATCGATGGTCCCACCGAGGCGGTCATGCCGTTGACCAACCTCCGCGCCAAATGGGAATCCTTCGACTGGCACGTACTCGATATCGACGGCAATAACGTGCGTGCGGTGATGGATGCCATCCAGTTGGGCCGAACCGTCAATTATGCACCGACAATGATCATTGCCAACACCGTCGCCGGTAAGGGCGTGCCGTTCATGGAGTACGACCACCGATGGCACGGCAAGATACCCTCCGTCGAGCAAGCCGAAGCGGCTTTGCAAGCCTTGGAAGGGAGCTCATGGTGACTGCCTATCCGTTGGCGGCCGATACTCTCACCGGCCCTCGCCTGGAACCCATCCGTTTTGGGTTCGGCCGGGGTTTGTTGGCGGCCGCCGAATCCGACGAACGCGTGGTTGCGTTGTGTGCCGACCTCACCGAGAGTACGCAGATGAGCCTGCTCAAACAACGATTCCCCGACCGGTTCGTCGAAGTCGGAATTGCCGAGCAAAACCTGGTGGCGGTGGCCTCTGGTATGGCCCACGCCGGGAAGATCCCTTTCACCAGCAGCTACGCCGCTTTCAGTCCGGGCCGCAATTGGGAGCAGATCAAAACCACGGTCGCGATGAACGATCAGCCGGTCGTGATCGTCGGGTCTCATGCCGGCCTCAACGTCGGCTATGACGGCGCGACCCACCAGATGCTTGAAGACATCGCAATCATGAGGGTGATGCCTCATATGCGGGTGATCGCGCCGGGAGACAGTCTCGAAGCGGAGCGGGTCACTCGCGCGATTGCAGCCAGTCCCGCGCCGACGTATTTGCGCCTGGCCCGCGATCAGACGCCGATTTTCTCGACGACCGATGCGCCGTTCGACATCGGGGTGGCCTATGTGTTGGCAGAGGGTCGCGACGTCAGTCTGATCGCCACAGGTACGATGACATACCAGGCCTTGGTGGCGGCGGAACGATTGGGCGATCGTGGGATTCGCGCCGAGGTTGTTCACGTTCCGACGATCAAGCCGCTCGATGAGATGTCGATCATCGCCAGCCTGCACCGGACCGGCCGAGCAGTGACCATTGAGGAAGGGCAAGCCGCGGGCGGTTTGGGCGGTGCCGTCAGTGAGTTGGTGACCAGCCAGTACCCCGTACCGGTGTTGCGCCGGGGGATGTACAATCGCTACGGCGAGACGGGCGGGCCCACAGAACTTCTGGAGAAATTCCGCCTTACCGGTGACCGGATCGCCGAGGACGTCGCTGAATGGCTGACGGGTCCAGCCCGGAACTAATTCAGAAAATCCGGGATTTGCTCCCGCCAGCCCACATATCGGCATTGGCGCCAATCTTGTCTGCGACCTTCGCACTGATCTGGCTCATGCGATCGGCGATGTCGGAACTGATCGTGGTCTGAAGACAACGGATGTTCTCGTGCAGTTCGCCGACATCGCGGGGCCCGGTGAGGACCGAGGTGACCCCCTTTTGCATGAAAAGCCAGGCCAGTGCGGCTTCTGGCATAGTCAGTCCCTCAGCCGTACACAGTTTGTCGAGTTCTGCGATGGCCTCGAATACCTCAGCCTCTGCTCCATCCTCACCGTGACGGATTTTCTCAGGATCTTTGTACAAGCGCGTGCGCTTGACATAGTCGGGCACCTCGTCGACCTTGTGGTACTTGCCACTGAGGAGTCCCTGCGCCAGCGAGCTATAGCAGACGATGGACAGCCCGTCCTCGATGCTCTTCTGAATGATACCGTGTTCAATCGCCCGCCAGAACAGGTTGTAGGGGAGTTGGTGGGCTTGAAGGATACCGAACTTGCCAGTGTCCTCCAGCATGCCCATTTGTTTCACGCCGAAGTTGGAAATACCGGCCGCCCGGATCTTGCCTTGGTCGAGCAAACGCTGGAGTCCCTCCATCGGTTCATCGAAAGGTACCTCCATGGCTGGCCAGTGGAGGTAATACAGATCGAGGTAGTCGGTCTCCAGATTTTTCAGTGTTTCCTCGCACGCCGCCACCATCGCAGCCGGATGGTAGTGCTCCGGACTGGCCACTTTCGACGCAAGGATTACCTTGTCGCGTCGTCCTTTGAGAGCTCGGCCGACGATTCGTTCCGAGGTACCTTTCTCGTAGGCCTCGGCGGTATCGAGGAAGTTGATGCCTAGATCAAGTGCCGCGTGGATCGTGTCGACGGAATCCTGGTCGTCTTGGGGGCCCCAGAACTTTCCGCCGGCGAAGGCCCAGCAGCCAAGCGCCAATACCGAGACGTCGATGTCGGTCTTTCCGAGCTTCACGTACCGCATGTCGTACCTCTTCTCCGGGTGGCGCGGGTGAGAAAGCCGCGCTTACGAACTTTTGCATCCAGTATACCGTATTCAACATCGATAGTGAGCCAATTCTTGGGGTCACATGGGGGAGTTGCCGCACGACGGGAGAACCCGCTATTTGATTCAGGTACTCAGGTGGCCGACGGATCCACTATCGCGAAGTTAGGATCGCTCGTGTGTGCGGGCGGTTTCGCGCTACACTGGGTGGCAGTGGACGAGGTCGTTCGTACCGTGTCGTAGCGCAGGTTGCATTTCATGTGCCCCTGGGCTATTGTTGTATTTTGCCTTAGCATGTCTTATCTATGTCCTTGGCATGGGAAAAGTCGTGTTGTATCATTTGGCGAGTTCTGGAAGGACCTATCTTGGCCGCCTTGCGCAGTGCAAAGAACAACCACATTATTTCTGGTACAGACCGCATCTCGTTCGCAAAAATCCATGAGCCTTTGGAAGTCCCCAATTTGCTCGATTTGCAACGCGATTCCTTTGAATGGCTGATTGGCTCCGAGATTTGGAAAGCCAAAGTCGCGGCTTCGCTGGAGCAGGGGAGAACTGACATCAACACGAAGTCGGGGCTCGACGAAGTTTTCGAGGAAATTTCGCCGATCGAGGATTTCGGCGGATTGATGTCGCTGTCTTTCCGCGAACCCCGGTTCGAGGATCCGAAGTACTCGGTATCCGAGTGCCTGGAGCGTGACGCCACCTATTGCGCGCCGCTCTACGTCAAAGCGGAGTTCATGAACAACGAGACGGGCGAACTCAAGGAACAAACGGTGTTCATGGGCGATTTTCCGTTGATGACTCCGGATGCGACGTTCATCATCAATGGTACCCAGCGCATCGTGGTGTCCCAGTTGGTGCGTTCCCCCGGGGTGTACTTCGAGATCACACCGGACAAAACCTCGGACAAGGACATCTACACCGGTAAGGTCATCCCGTCGCGCGGGGCGTGGCTGGAATTCGAGATCGACAAACGCGACACCGTGGGTGTTCGCCTCGATCGCAAGCGCAAGCAATCGGTGACTGTCTTCCTGAAGGCGCTTGGGTGGACCGAGGAAGAGATACTCGGGGAGTTTTCCGAATTCGAGTCGATCCGGATGACGTTGGAAAAGGACCACGTCCACACCGAAGACGAGGCGTTGCTCGACATCTACCGCAAGATGCGCCCGGGCGAGCCCCCGGCCCGCGATGCCGCCAAGCAGTTGATCGACGGGTATTACTTCAACCACAAGCGGTACGACCTGGCGAAGGTCGGGCGCTACAAGGTCAACAAGAAACTCGGTCTCAGCCTGCCGGTCGATGCCCAGGTACTGACTCGCGAAGATATTACTGCCGCGATCAAGTACGTCTGCGCGATGCACGAGGGACGTACCGAACTGGATGGCCTGCCCATCGAGACCGACGATATCGATCACTTCGGGAACCGCCGTCTGCGTACCTCCGGGGAACTGATCCAGAACCAGTTGCGCACCGGCCTGTCCCGGATGGAGCGCGTGGTCCGTGACCGTATGACGACCCAGGACATCGAGGCCATCACCCCGCAGACCCTGATCAACATCAGACCGGTGGTGGCGGCGCTGCGCGAGTTCTTCGGAACCAGCCAGTTGTCCCAGTTCATGGATCAGACGAACCCTGTGGCCGGCCTGACGCACAAGCGTCGTCTGTCGGCGCTGGGCCCCGGCGGCTTGAGCCGTGACCGCGCCGGCATGGAGGTCCGCGACGTCCATCCGTCGCACTACGGCCGGATGTGCCCGATCGAGACCCCAGAAGGCCCGAACATCGGTCTGATCGGGTCGCTGGCGTCCTTCGCCCGCGTGAATGCTTTCGGTTTCATCGAGACGCCCTACCGCAAGTGCGAGAAAGGGTACGTTACCGATCAGGTCGACTACTTGACCGCTGATGAGGAGGACCGGTACATCATCGCTCAGGCCAATGCCCGCCTCGATGACAAGGGCAAGTTCGTCGAGGACCGCGTGCTGGTGCGTATCAAGGACGGGGACGTCGACCAGGTACCGCCGCTGGATGTCCAGTACATGGATGTCTCGCCGCGGCAGATGGTGTCCGTCGCCACCGCGCTGATCCCGTTCCTGGAGCACGACGACGCGTCCCGCGCCCTGATGGGGGCGAACATGCAGCGCCAGGCGGTTCCCCTGATCCGCAACGAGGCCCCGTTGGTCGGCACCGGCATGGAGTACCGCGGCGCCGTCGATGGCGGTGAGGTGACGCTGGCTCAGAAAGCGGGGACCGTACGGTCGGTGTCCGCCGACATCATCGAGCTGGCCAACGATGACGGTACCTATTCGGCGTACAAGCTGAAGAAGTTCATGCGGTCCAACCAGGCCACGTGCATCAACCAGCGCCCGCTGGTCCGCGAAGGCCAGCACGTCGGCGTCAACGCGCCGCTGGCTGACGGCGCTTGCACCGACCAGGGCGAGATGGCCCTCGGCCGCAATCTCCTGGTTGCATTCATGCCCTGGGAGGGCCTGAACTACGAGGATGCCATCATCTTGTCGGAGCGCTTGGTTCAGGATGACGTACTCACCTCCATCCACATCGAGGAGCACGAAGTCGATGCCCGGGACACCAAGTTGGGCCCGGAAGAAGTCACCCGTGACATCCCGAATTCCTCCGACGAGGCGCTGAGCAACCTCGACGAACGCGGAATCATCCGGATCGGCGCGGAGGTCACCACCGGTGACATCCTCGTCGGCAAGGTCACCCCGAAGGGCGAGACCGAGCTCACGCCGGAGGAGCGGTTGCTGCGGGCCATCTTCGGCGAGAAGGCGCGGGAAGTGCGCGACACCTCGATGAAGGTTCCGCACGGCGAGTCCGGCACGGTCATCGGGGTCAGGGTGTTCGACGTCGAGGACGGCGACGAACTGGCTCCGGGCGTCAACCAGATGGTCCGGGTCTATGTCGCCCAGAAGCGCAAGATCTCCGTCGGGGACAAGATGGCCGGCCGCCATGGCAACAAGGGCGTCATCTCCAAGATCCTGCCCCAAGAGGACATGCCCTTCCTGGAAGATGGCACGCCTGTAGATATCATTCTTAACCCCATGGGTGTGCCGTCGCGTATGAATGTCGGCCAGGTACTGGAAACCCACCTCGGGTGGGTGGCCAAATCAGGCTGGGACATCGCCGGTGTCAACGAGAAGTGGGCCAAGCACCTGCACAGTGTTGGCCTGGATCACGCCGAACCCAATCAGCACGTGGCCACCCCGGTCTTCGACGGCGCCACGGAAGACGAGATCACCGGCCTGCTCGCCCACGGATTGCCTAATCGCGATGGTGTGATGCTGGTCAGCGAGGGCGGCAAGGCGAACTTGTTCGACGGGCGCAGCGGTGAGCAGTACCCGGAGCCGATCGGTATCGGCTACATGTACATGCTGAAACTCCACCACCTGGTCGATGACAAGATCCATGCCCGCTCCACGGGACCCGTGTCCATGATCACCCAGCAGCCTCTGGGCGGTAAAGCGCAGTTCGGCGGACAGCGGTTCGGCGAAATGGAGGTGTGGGCTCTGGAGGCGTACGGCGCGGCTTGGGCCTTGCAGGAGTTGTTGACCATCAAGTCCGATGATGTGACCGGCCGTGTCAAGGTCTACGAGGCTATCGTCAAGGGCGAGAACATTCCGGAGCCGGGTATCCCGGAGTCCTTCAAGGTTTTGGTCAAGGAAATGCAGTCCCTGTGCTTGAACGTGGAGGTGCTGAGTTCCGATGGGCAGGTCATCGATCTGAAAGATACCGAGGACGATTTCCGGGTTTCGGAAGAGTTCGGGATTGATTTGTCGCGCCGTCCTGGCGTGGACACCTTTGCTATCGAAGAAGTCTAGAGCCGTTTCATCCATCGTGGATCCCACGGCGGAAACGCTTACTGAAGAAAGAGAATAACAGTGCTGGACACCAACTTCTATGACGAGTTGCGCATCGGTTTGGCGACCGCGGACCAGATCCGCGCCTGGAGCCACGGTGAGGTCAAGAAGCCAGAAACCATCAACTACCGTACGCTCAAGCCCGAGCGGGACGGCCTGTTCTGCGAGAAGATCTTTGGCCCGACCAGGGACTGGGAGTGCTTCTGCGGTAAGTACAAGCGGGTCCGTTTCAAGGGCATCGTGTGCGAACGCTGCGGGGTTGAGGTGACCCGGGCGAAGGTACGCCGTGAGCGGATGGGGCACATCGAACTGGCCGCACCGGTGACTCACATCTGGTACTTCAAGGGTGTGCCGTCGCGGCTGGGGTACCTGCTCGACGTGGCGCCCAAGGATCTGGAAAAGGTCATTTACTTCGCCGCGTACATGATCACCGAGGTCGATGAGGAAGCCCGCCACCGCGACTTGCCGAGCCTGGCCGCCCGGGTGGAGACCGAGCGCAAGCAAATCGAAAACCACCGTGACGCTGATCTGAATGCCCGGATGGCGAAGGTGGAGGAAGACCTCGCTGTTTTGGAGGCCGAAGGGGCCAAGTCGGAAACGAAGAAGCGCGTCCGCGACTCCGGGGACAAAGAGCTCAAGCTCATGCGCGACCGGGCCGATCGCGACCTGGCCAGGTTGCAAGCGGTGTGGGACCGGTTCGTCAACCTGAAGGTCCAGGACCTCGAAGGCGACGAGGTCTTGTACCGTGAGATGCGCAATCGCTTCGGCAAGTACTTCAAGGGCTCCATGGGCGCCGAAGCCGTCGAGGCCCGGCTGAAGAGCTTCGATCTGGAGGCCGAAGCGGAGAAACTGCGCGAGATCATCACGACGGGTAAGGGCCAGCGCAAGACCCGTGCTCTGAAGCGGTTGAAGGTGGTGTCGGCTTTCCTGACCACCAACAACTCGCCGCTGGGGATGGTGCTGCGGGCCGTACCGGTGATTCCGCCGGACCTGCGCCCGATGGTTCAGTTGGACGGCGGCCGGTTCGCCACCTCCGACCTGAACGATCTGTACCGCCGTGTCATCAACCGGAACAACCGTTTGAAGCGGCTGCTGGATCTCGGCGCTCCCGAGATCATCGTCAACAACGAGAAGCGCATGCTGCAGGAAGCGGTCGACTCGCTGTTCGACAATGGACGCCGGGGCCGTCCCGTGACCGGGCCGGGCAACCGGCCGCTCAAGTCGATTTCCGACATGCTCAAGGGCAAGCAGGGGCGTTTCCGCCAGAATCTGCTCGGCAAGCGCGTGGATTACTCGGGGCGTTCGGTCATCGTCGTCGGTCCGCAGTTGAAGTTGCACCAGTGCGGTGTGCCCAAGACGATGGCCTTGGAGCTGTTCAAGCCGTTCGTCATGAAGCGGCTGGACGATCTCAACCACGCTCAGAACGTCAAGGCCGCCAAGCGTCTGGTGGAACGCCAGCGTCCCGTGGTGTGGGACGTGCTGGAAGAAGTCATCGCCGAGCACCCCGTACTGCTCAACCGGGCACCGACCTTGCACCGCCTGGGCATCCAGGCCTTCGAACCGCAGTTGATCGAGGGTAAGGCGATCCAGTTGCACCCGCTGGTGTGCACCGCCTTCAACGCCGATTTCGACGGCGACCAGATGGCCATCCACTTGCCGCTGTCGGCGGAAGCGCAGGCCGAAGCCCGTATCCTCATGCTGTCGACCAACAACATCCTCAAACCGGCCGATGGCCGGCCCGTCACGATGCCGAACCAGGACATGGTGATCGGGCATTACTTCCTGACGCTGGACCGTCCCGGTGCCGTGGGCGAGGGAAGAGCGTTCAGCTCGATCGCCGAGGCCCAGATGGCCTTCGACCGCCACGAGATCCTGGTCGGTTCGCGGGTGAAGATCCGTCTGACCGGTTTCGTGCCGCCAGCCGGTGTCGAGGCGCGGGCGGACGGTTCGTTCATTCTCGAAACCACGCTGGGACGCGCGCTGTTCAACCAGTCGTTGCCGGATGATTACGCGTACGTCAACGAGGTGGTGAGCAAGAAGCGGTCCGGTGAGATCGTCAACGATCTGGCCGAGCGTTACTCCAAGATCCAGGTCGCCGAAACCCTCGACAACCTCAAGGACATCGGCTTCAAGTGGGCGACCCGCTCCGGCGTGACCGTGTCGATCGCTGACGTGGAGACCCCGGCGTCCAAGCCAGAGATCTTGGCGGGGTACGATGCCAAGGCCACCAAGATCGACCGTTTGTACGAGCGGGGCGCGGTGACGGAAGACGAACGCCGCCAGGAGTTGATCCAGATCTGGACCGATGCGACGGCCGAACTGACCGCCGCCATGGAGGCCAACTTCACCAAGGACAATCCCATCTACATGATGGTGCACTCGGGTGCTCGTGGCAACATGACCCAGATGCGCCAGATCGCCGCCATGCGAGGCTTGGTGGCGAACCCGAAGGGTGAGATCATCGCCCGTCCCATCAAGTCCAACTTCCGCGAGGGGTTGTCCGTACTGGAGTACTTCATCTCCACTCACGGTGGCCGCAAGGGACAGGCCGACACCGCTCTGCGTACCGCCGATTCCGGCTACCTGACCCGGCGGCTGGTCGACGTTTCGCAAGATGTCATCATTCGCGAAGAGGATTGCGGTACCGAGCGCGGCGTGACCAAGACGATCGCGGTCGACAAGGATGGGCGATTGACGCCGGTGGCGAACATCGAGGCGTCGGTCTATGCCAGAATTCTAGCCGAGGACGCGGTCGACGCTAATGGCGAGGTCGTCGTCGCCCAGGGGCTTGATATCGGGGATGCCGAGATGGCCAAGCTCATCGAGGCTGGTGTCACCGAGGTCAAGGTACGGTCGGTGCTCACCTGCGAGGCCGTGTCTGGTACCTGCGCGATGTGCTATGGACGGTCGTTGGCCACCGGCAAACTGGTGGACGTCGGCGAGGCGGTGGGTATCATCGCGGCCCAGTCGATTGGCGAGCCCGGTACGCAGTTGACGATGCGGACCTTCCACACCGGTGGTGTGGCCGGCGACGACATCACCCAGGGTCTGCCGCGCGTGGTCGAACTCTTCGAGGCGCGTACGCCCAAGGGCAAAGCCCCGATCGCCGGCGCGGCCGGCACCCTTCACTTCGACGACTCGGAGCGTACCCGCAAGATCGTGGTGGTCCGTGACGACGGGGAAGAGGATCTGGTCTATCCGGTGCCGCGGCGAGTCCGCCTCGAATGGGAGGACCAGTTCGGATTGGTCCATACCATCGAGGACGGCATGCACGTCGAAGCCGGCCAGCAGTTGACCGCCGGTACGATCGATCCGCAGGATGTCTTGCGGGTGCGCGGCGTACGAGCGGCTCAGGAGCACCTGGTCGACGAGGTCCAGCGGGTCTACCGTACCCAGGGGGCTC
>Ga0123354_10000314_pt1 | contig 44344 bp, 29 predicted proteins | sample TergutLab28metaG_2_FD_97872 | JGI IMG/M metagenome (GOLD analysis project Ga0123354, IMG submission 97872) | Labiotermes labralis P4 segment gut microbial communities from Petit-Saut dam, French Guiana - Lab288 P4 | ecosystem: Host-associated > Arthropoda: Insects > Digestive system > Gut ... | reverse complement strand
TTAGACTTCCCACTAAATAAACTGATTGTAACGCGTAACGATGACGAGATCTCAGCATCACCTCGCAATATAGGCACATATATATGATACCCTTTGAGCAAAATTGTAAAAACCTGAAGGTGGCAGCTATTGGCCGAAACATGTAGTTATTTTTGCTATTAAGTACCATCATAAATCCATACAACCATAGTTGTGTTTTCATGACTGATATTTACCTCACCATTAGTAAAAGCTACACACCTGAAATCTAGTGCAGTCCGTAAGTACAGCAACGTCATTCATAACCTGAAAGAGGAATTGTCATAATTCTGGGGTTTCAGGAAAATGTAAGTGCCGTTCACCGGATGAAACGTCAAAAAGCCACCAGGTATTGTTCAGCTGCTGTTAATCATCCGAAACAGTGACAGGGAACCAGCAGAGAAGTTTATTTCCATTAAAATTGTCAAATTTTTATGTAAAATATAAATCTAAATTTGGTTATTTTAAGAACTTTGGAATCAAAACGTTGCTGCTGCATCCACTCCTTTCATCTAACTCGGAACACATCCGAGAAAGACTGACGTGTTTAGTGCAGTTGTGCGCACTGTAACTGCCACGTCCACTCCAAATATTTGGAAACGTCTCAACAATCTCTATCCGTATCATATGAGGCACTTATTCAGTAGCGACTGGCACTCTATTCACAAGTGAGTAAATCGGGATATTCTTGTTGATAAAAGTTTATAAATCATTGAATTTGCCTCTTCCTAACCAACCAAGATACTTGCACCTGCTACTCCAGGCCGATACTTAGGAAGTTACAATTCCCCCCACCCCACCTCCACCCCCACCACCACCACCGTATTACCAGGACACTGAATAAGAAAGAACTTGCAATCGAACTAAAAAGCAGCGGCTGAAGAAAAGTGAAAAATAAAACAGTACCATTCCAAAAAACAAAAGATATATTAAGTATAACAAATTTACGGCGGTTAAAATGCACGTTGTGACCTGCTGGGATATAACGTTGTGTAAACTGGTAGATGGGGTACACGTTTTCGGAGCACGTCACTGCTTCACCTTTCAGGGCCATGACAATTAAAGCATTGCATTCCTCTGACACACTGTTAATCACACACGCTGTTCAAGCGATGTACAGGTATTCCACTTTTCGCATGTAATTCTAAATCCCATTTTCAATTCGTTTTAAAAGAGTACATTCGTCACTCTTAACCTGGACATTATTCCATCCACAAATATTTCGCTCTTACGAGCAAAGTTTCCAAACTGCGCCAAGGATAATGTTAGGTTCCTAGTCAGTGTGAATAGCGCAGGCAGTATAATGGCTAGGCTAGGGCCTAGATAAACGAGAAATCGTACATTTTATATTCGTGGTTCCGTGCATCGTAATTCTAGGTTTAAGAAATCCAACGAGATGCAACAGTATGCAGATATTTATTTACTGTCAAATTACTCTACATATTTCGGGCGTCAATCGCGCCCATCATCAGGAGTACATAAAACTGTAGTTGCAGCCTGTGGTACAGATCATACTGTCTGGGGAGCAAGCTTCCTCAAACGTGACCACGTAGAGCAAACATGTAGAGCAATTTAGCAGTAAATAAATGTCTGTATACTGTTGCATCTCGTTGGATTTCTTCAACCGAGAAGCCGTAAACTTGACTCCTGAGAGCAGACAAGAAGCAACTACGTCTTTTGCCTGGTCGACACACATATACAGCTCAATTACACAATAAAATAAGTCAAGTGAAGTAAAATTTCTTCACATAGTTTTAAAAACAGCACCGAAAATTATATAAATCCAGAAACGTCCAGGTAAACCACGATATTCACGCAATGTCGTAACTGTTCGAAGCACAGTGTTCGCTTGATGTGCCACCACTGCAACGCTAAAAAATACAAGTAGAACTCCCACTGACCACACTAATCGGCTTCATACAGTTCTCGGAATAAATGGTGACTTTACCCAAAAACAAACAAAGACAATGACGAAAGATATGTTTTCTCTGCAGGAGGAACTGAGAATATGTAGTCAATGTCGTACCACAGTCACGTACTCTGCAATAGCTCTGTGATACGCAGTAGGACACAAAACCACGTTTTATTAACGTATGCTCGACTCTGGGAGTACTGTGATACTGACAGCAGAAGGTACCAAATGCCGTAGGACGCAAGCGAATACTTCTATTCAGAAACAAAAGGCACTTGATGGACGCTATGAGGTACTCACAGCGTCGTTAAATAAACTACAATCAAATCAATAAACCACAAATAAATAAACAGACTTCGCTTCAGACTTTACGGCTGCATAATGAAAATGCAGACCTACTACCAGCGACATCTCGACCACTTCAGCCTAACAATCCGCAAGGAACTTTCTTCGTGTTTCGATCCTGGTAATGGAACCATTTACTCTGAGTGTTTCAGAGGAACGTGATGTCATATGGATCTTCAAACCTACCTTCACTACGAAGGCACTAATTTACAGCACAAAGTTCACATGCAACTACACCCACCACACTATACGGTGTCATAACCTAGAGGACCAGAGTACGAATCTCCATCGTCGTGAAAACCTCCATTCTTATACACCGCTGAAAGGTAAAGCAATCCCATTACAGGTCTGGACAAGCCCTGAGGGTTCCAGAAAGTTGAGGATCCAAGATTTCAAGAAAATCGGCACATGAAGATGGTAAGGTTGTCAGTCCTATGCACCGATCGCCTTTATCCCCCAGAAAATATTCCTGGTACTCATATCTGTTAGAGACTGATTCAACCCCAGGGCCACAGTGCGGCTGGAAGGATTATGTCAGTGAAAATCCACGACCTTTGGTTTGTAGTGCAGTGTCTCAACCTAATGCGCCATCGCGTGCCCCTTATACACCAAAGCTGAATACAAATAACAGACCATTCCTGTGCGCATTTCGAAATTAAAGACTCCGCCAGGAAAGGAGGCCAAGCTAATAACCTACGTACGTACTAAATACAAAAAGGTTACTTCCTCCAGTTTTCGTTGTCACTGCTGTGATTTTATTGTTATTAAATGTAGTGGCCGGAGTTGGAATAATTACTAATCAATAATTTAATACACTCCGTTATGATTAATTTCCCTGTTGGCAAAGCAAAATCATACTTGTCCTCTCACTCCTTTCATTCATTATTAATTAATCACTAACAACTGGACTGAAAAATATACCGTCACTACATAATTAGACCTACATCTGTATTACTGCTTTGTCCAGGCAAATCTGAAGTACGTTTCAATTTTATTTATAGGTTTCTTTTTTTTTTAATTATAAAGAAAACATCTAATATCTATTAGGAAACACACTGAAATACAAGAAAAATTTATTTTCGCGTAATATAAGCATTTTCCAAAACAACAGTAAAGGATACGGTATCCAGAAGTTACCCTGTTACAAGCTGTCAGGCTCTTCCAATATTGCGCTAGAACAGACGCTAACGTGTTGCTCTCACACTAAGTTTTCACGGCAGCCATACTGAGAATAAACTAAAAATTACTGAGATGGTATGACACATAGTGCCATGATACTGCTTCACAGAACACACTCTCTTATTTCGCAAGATGTTACGAGGGAACCAGACACGACACCTACCCTTCGTTATGAAATGCAGACAACGGTTTTTCTACAGCATCACATTCACTTCTCACATTCCCCAGTTTTATTAGACAGCGACTACACAGTGTATGTCATAGTGTCTTAATAGAGACATTAGAACTGATCCGGCGGTTTCCCTTTTGAATCTGCTGGGCAGTGACGTAACAGATAAGATGTGGTACCCGAAGAGCAGAGCTGCTTTAGTCATGTGTGAATAATGCACAGTAAAAACGAGGGTAGAACCGGGAGGGGGAATGCTACGAATTATTTATATTCAACGTAGAGAAATCTCCCTTGTGCCCTCCACACTGAACTACCCTCTCTCCCTCCCCACAACTCAGTAGTTCACATTGTATAATTCACATCATTCCCTCCCTACAAACACAAACCCCTCTTACTACACCATTCGACCGATGTTCTCTGTTCCACAATATTTTCCTAACGCACATGGAACAGAAGAATCTACCCCTAATGTAACTCTTGATGCTTAGAAAATGTTATAAAAAATGCATCGTTGTCGTAACAGTAGAATTTCATTTTCCACCCTATCTATTTATTTTCTATATAATTGGATTGCTTTTCAATTACCCCCACCCTTCCTATACCTACCATTCCCTCTCAACCCCACCTTGAGATAACTTTATACAATATTAACATGTTCGTTGCTACAACACACATGTTATAAGCCAACACAGAACCCCTATATGAGGTGGGTGGAGTGGGGTGAAGTGGGGAGTAAATCGATGTGACACCACACAGGTAGTGCAGGAAAGAAGGTGCGAAACAGACAGCCCTTGGTTGTCAACACTCACAGACAAACAGGACTTTGTGAAACAAATGCTGAAGAATAAGAATGAAAATAGAAACGCCTGTCTTTTGCAGCTGTTCCCTCCAAATTATGGCTTAAATAAAATCAGAAACGTAAAACAAAATTCAATTAGCCCAGTATTCGAGCCCTTTTATTTCTTCTATTCTTTCTTACGTTTATATTTTCGACGTTTACGAGTCCCAAAGAAAGGTCCGCTATTGGAATGCTTGCTGATGGGCTGTAGCTTTGCCCTTCAGGCACAGTGGTTTGAAGTTAAAGAATGTGGTAGACAAACACATTACAACGCTCCGCCTTTTGCCCACTGGGTACATTGCTGGGTTTCATGTTAGTGCAAGAAACGACAGCTACTTCCCTATACGACAATGATGTCGACTAATTTTTCGGCGAGTTGGCAAAATTGTGAAAAGCGACCATTAGCTTCGCCATGTCCGTCCGTCCGTCCGTCCGTCCGTCCGTCCGTCCGTCCGTCCATCTCTCCGCATGGAACAATTCGGCTCCAACTAGAAGGATTTTCACGCAATTTGATATTTGAGTATTTTTCGAAAATCTGTCAAGGAAGTTGAAGCTTCATTAAAATCGGACAAGAATAAAGGTACTTTATATGAAGACCAAAATTCTTTTTGATCATGTCTCGCTCAGTGCTTCTTCGAATGAAAAATGCTTCTCACGACAGTTGTAGGAAACTCAAAACACACATTTCATGTTCAATAACTTTTTTCTTAAAATCATTCCGTTTATGAGATAACGTGGAAAATACTGCACAGCGGGGCAGGCCAGACGACAATATGGCACATGTGCACATTGCATGCTGGATACCTGCCACAAATACACACACAGATTGCGTAACACTCATTGCTTTTCCACTGCAACAATGGGTGCACGAACGGGCTTCAGTGTAACGTTAAACGCACATTGCTTATCTTGTTTAAATACTATTTAAATGAGTTCCAGGGTTCAAAAGTTTAATTCCATCCTAGGGTACACAGGCGCATGGAAGAAAAGTTTTCAAAATTAGTCACAGGTATGAACACGTGACAGCTCTCAGTGAAATTACTTGCTTTGGGCGGTCCTAGAACAAGGGATAGCATGAAACGTGTGGAGAAAAGCTGGACAGCCCTATCACAACGAAATATGCTAAAATTGCTCTGTAATTATATCTCATATCCTTACACAGCAGTCGCAAACTCAGACACAAAAGAAATTAAATTATGTTACATGAAGGCACTCTTTACAGCAATTCCTGAATCCCTCTCTGTTAGAACTGAGCGAAGCGGCAACAGAGTGCCGCACTGTCGCACTTTCCGGAAGCTGTGTTGACGTGTTGGCGTGTTTCCCGTGCCGTCACACCGCTCCAATCTCGCACCCATCCGCCCAAAATCTTTGCCTTGTTTCATAATTTATGCCACATAATAACACCAACCCTCGCTTTCAGAATACAATAAATATTTTGAAGTACTCGCCAAACACACTGTCAAGCACGTAGTAATTTAACGATCAAATTCATATTATATTTTCACCGGAAGGCACAAGAAAGTAATGCAACTGTAATGAAGGGTAAATGTGAACTTGCACACGTCATGAAGGCTTACAGGGGAAATGAATGTCGAGCTGTACTCATTTTTAACCTAGCCGCTAGAGGGTTAGTGACCAGCCTCAAGCCCCAGACGCTTTGCCTCCGGGGGTAAGAGCCCCTCGTATCCACTGAATAGGAGGCTGGTAAGCCCCAGAGCCGGTCTTAGCGTCTTGGAGTAGAGAAAAATTTCTTCCCCCTTCCGGGATTAAGGCAGCATTCTCAGTTGTTAATAATACAATATTTATTGAATCAAAAACACATACAGCAACGCCGATACCACCAGGTTAGGAGAGTAGCATGGAAAGGCACAGGAAAAATGAATTCGAATCTCAGCCTGATGTTCTTCGTGGTTATTCTTAACTTCTCAGAGTGTAGTACCTTAAAACAGTACACGACTCATTCCGCCTATGTAATTTCCAATTAATGATCCACTATCGCCCTAACATTCTACGTTCGATAAATTATGCAACTGAAAAGCGACGTCAAATACCACCCAAGACTGAAAATCCCGCTCCTGTAGTCAACACCGAAGTTGCAGAAGTTGTCTACACATCTTGAATCCACTATACTCTGCCCGACTGCATTAAGCTGCACTGAGATACATTCTATGCCATTTATTTCTGGATTTCGCTGCCAAAAACCTTACTTTACTTCACCCCCTCGTACTTCGGTTCGTTGTACGTGGCCCTTTCCTCTCTTTCGCTCACCCTTCCACGTGTGCAAGGAAACAATTTCGTTTTCACAACTCTGGACGTCAGCCGAACTTATGAGTTGGGCCTGTAGAGTCTGTTACAAATAACAGGAAATATATAATACTTTAAGAGTATCTTTTCACGTTCAAGGCTAAAATATCCGCACTTGGCCCCTTAAATATGTCACACACTATATCCTGCAAACAATTTACTGCTCTCTACATAACAGCGTGGTGAAAATTGTCAAGCCATGCAACGAGAGGGACTTTTTCCACGATTATTGTACGTTATAAAAAAAAAAGCTGTCCTTCTGCACGTCATGATGGCGTGTCAGACAGAGGAAGTACAAATCCATGCATTCTTAACCCAACGAGATATGAAGGTAAGTGGCCAGCTTCACGTTCCAACCGCTTTAACCTAGGTTGAAAGAGACCGCGGTACCGAATATAAAGATTGCACAGTGGGTACCAGAGCCGGGCTGGGTGCTTCTGGGGACAGCAAAACCTACTGTCCCTGCTGGAAGTCGGAGAACGATTCCTCCGTTAGCCCAGTCAATATATTAACTGTCTCTGTTCTCGTAGCAACTAAATCGAATTAATTTACGCTACTTCAAATAGACATAATGTACAGTTCATAATGAAAGGCTTGTCTGCTAAACGCGCAACGTTATCCTGTAACTTAGTGTTGCGTGCTGGAACACACCGCCTCCAACACAAATACAAATACAAACACGTGGTTTGACACTACGCTGAACTGCACGAAGAAAACACAATCCGATGCAGAGTGTTCCAAATTCAAACGGCCATGCATGAGAAATAATACTGTCGGAGACCGGAAAGGACCGAGTTGGTGAAACATGCAATGTGGCAGGCGTGTACGTGTACAGCCAACGTGTGCGAACAGGATATTTCAGCAGCGAGACTCGCAGAACCGTAAATATTTATAGGGCTTGAGAGGAACTCTTCGAGTTCTCAAGTCCTTTCTACCCTCTCTACTTCAGTTTCTTCCTTCGTTCATTCTGCATGTTTCATCACCGCAATTATTCCGATTATATTAGACACAATATGCATCTTTAAAGCTTTAATTTGGGTTATGGTACGGTAATGGAAATTGCAGAATTTTGATCATCTTGCCTTCTTCTATAATATAGTTCAATTTTATGTTGTCCATTCCAAGTATGTTGTCGGTCCTAACTATACAATTTTTTGGAGGGAGGGGATTTGATTTGCATCGTATCAATAAAACCCGTAATGCACAAAACACAGATATACTCGTTTTGTTACAGATCGTTCCTATTAATAATGATGGTATTAAAATAAGTTCAACAAATGTTATGTTATGTTATGAGGACGACCAAAACCTGAAGTACGTGTTGGACTTAAGTTTCTTTGTTTTTAATAAACTCCCTGAGGATGGCATCTTGATGCCGAAACATGTAGATTTGGTACCTTACATGAAGAGTGTTTTATGACCTGTTTTATTGTATATTAATTGGTACATTTTGTTGGTCAAAATATAAAATGTAATTTCAACAAATTTTATTAAAAATTTCTCTATAATGCGGACATTTAAATAAATAAAAGGAAATTTATCTGTAGACCAACAGTGTTACATCTGCAGAACAATAAACTGATATGCCTACTTTTTAAATTAAACATCGAGGACAAGTGACGAGTGAAAAATTAATAAAACAGATGCATCAAATACAATGTCCACATTGCGGTGACCATGAAGACTACTGTGGCACAGATTATGGCACCGTTTTGTCGGGCAATAGCCGTAACTTCAGAGCATGCTGTTGCCGCCATTTGCAGCACAAATTTTTCTATTCAAGGTGGCTGCAGCACATAACTGTAAAACGTTATTACCACTCTGCAAATCCACATGGTATGTACGGTACAATAACGACTGGGATACAGGCTCGAACATCCGGAGTTCGAAAACCGGCAGGGACAAGAAACGTTTCTCAAAATCATCAAAATCGGCTGTGCGGCCCACTCGGCTTCCTGATCAGCGGGTGCCGGAATCCTTTAAGGCGCGGCAGAGGCATGATGTTGGCAGGTCATCTCCAGCTAAGGGCGAGGTTAGCAATGAGAAGTCATATTTGTACCTATTCGCCTTCATGGTGTGGACATGGACAACGTTACCTTCTATCTCTCTTACACGTATCTGCTCTCCTACCTCTTATCTCCATTTTAACTTTAATTTTCCTATATCCAGTTATTCTACGCTCTTTTAGTACGAAAACTTAATTGGGTATAATTTTTATACCGATTTTTAAATTCCTTCTCTCTTTTTGAAAGACAAATATAATCACGCACTATAAACGTTGTCATTTATATCTTTTAAACTAGTTTTTGCTAATTTTATGTTATCCAGACCGTACATTATTCTCATAATACAGCAACCGACTAATGTACTTAATAAAATACAAATTATGACAAGTATTAATCTCGTACATGTTTCGGCACCGGGGTGCCACCCTCAGGGAGTCTTTCAGAACAAAGGAATACAATACAATACCAGAACGCTGGTCTAGGTGTACATTGCACTCCTTGAAATGATTAAAATTTTAAATTCCTAAAATACATAAAATTGATAAGCATAACATTACAATGTGAGAGCCGTTATGAGTACAATTTCGTAAGTACTTGTGATCCGAAGAGATCTCGTTCATATGAAGCGTGTGAAGTGTGAAGTGTGAAGTATGAAGTGTGTCGTCTCGGGCGTTGTAATGTACACCGCCCGACACGACGCACTTCCCGCTGGTGCAATAACACCTAGCAGATGAATACTTGTCACAAATTTCTTTTATTAAGCGAAATAGTTGGTTGATGTATTACTCAAATAAACAAACAACTGTAGTTAGTAATTAAATTACTAGGGATTTTTATAAAAGACTCAAATCCCACTGAAGGCAGCGCGCGTGATGATACTAGTGGGGGGGGGGGGGGGGGGGGGGGTCGAGCCGGGAAAGGTTAGGAACTCTGCCCTAAAGGCACGGCACGTCCTGTTATTAGCACATGTCAGAGAGTAACAAAATATTTGCATTACAGACTCCCAAACATCTCCCTGCAATACTACAGTGCCACTTTAATTGATGCGTTTGAATAACATTCCGTATAATAAAGATGAATAGCTTCATGAGCTGCGCCGACACTAGTTCTTCACGACGACACTTGCCGTAAGAAATTACGACTCAACTGCCACTGTTGCATTCTGTAGGTGAGAATAATGAGAACTGTGCGTGTTGTCTGTGTACGTTTGTGGTGTAAGTAACGACAAAGTCCGTAACTAAGCAGCAACTGATGACACGACAAAGTGAAAAATAAATTGCAAAGTAAAAAAAAAGTGGTCATCGCCCAAACTGAGGTACCACGTCAGCATTTGCCTGGAGAAACTGAGAAAACCAACGAAAATCTTCTGCCCGGGAGTAGATATCCAGGTCTGGATTCAAACCAGGCGCTTCCAGAATACAAATTGTGACTTTTACCCTCAAATGGACTTTCCAAACCCAGAACATTGCTGTACCCATAACTACAACCACACACACACACACACACACGTACACACACCTAATTTGAGCTTATTAAAATACACACAATGCATTCACCGAATACACTACCAGGTTGCTGCAATTATGCCGGCCGACAGACGATACTGCAGCATGAAATGTAGGAAACTACGTAGCAAGGCAAAAAGGTTAACAATTCAGACAACATAATTGCCGAAAAACTGGCAGAATGTGACTAGGCAGGCTACCGTACCTCAGACTGCAGCACGGACACGGACACAAAAACACAATTCCGCTAAAATTTAAATGACCGATAGAAATACCGGCAAAGCGACGTTAACAGAAACAAAGAAAAGCACTGAGACTCACAGGAATAAGACAAGACGTCTGCTACCTTACATAGCTAACACAGCACTGGACCACCTATGAGTTTTGACACGATACTATAATTTCTACACGCAACTAAAATGTTAAGCCATCAACTTAATATAATCAGAAAGATTTGGACAAAACCTTACATAAGACATTATTAGGTTGTGCTTGTGTTTGTGCTTGACGGAGAAATGATTGATTATATTATTTATTATTACCAGTGACGTTTACGAGCAGCAGTGTCAAAAGAATCTCAGTAACACACAGAGACTTACACGGACGGACAGAATACAGAGACTGACAATGGAACAAAAAAACCACAGGAGCCAAGAAATTCTGGCGTCAGTTAGAAAAGAATACGGCGGAACGACCGCACGCTGCTGGTTTAAGAACAGGCAAGTCTGATCTTATATTATGATAATAACCATCATCGTCATCATTATTATGATCATGAGCATTTGTTAAACTCTTCTGAAGAAACGAAATGATATAAAAACGTATTTTTTATCGCTTACCTCAGCACCACAGCTCACGGGATGTCGCGGCGGATGCGGGTTTTCTGTGCCGTAAAGCTGTCTGCTCAAGTACGCGATAAAATACTCTGTAGTATGTCCTTCTGACTCGGTGGATTACGCAAAATACTACGGCGTAAATTACTTACGTTCACGTTCCATGAGAACTGCATACGAAATGCATCCAGCAGATAAGTGTATTGTTAAAAAATAAATCATCATCTGCTATTCCCTCGCTATCGGAGACATACGACCGGAGGAGGTTGTACGGATCGACATATGGAGTTATGTAATTACCTGCATCTATACCTACAAACTTACAGCTCATTCAAAAAGCTAAACAATGACTCAGCATGCTCCTCTATTTTTCCAATTTGTCACAATTACTTTCACAGTATGAGTTCACTTACTTTGTATGGCGTGGCGATTAGAGTAGTTGGAAGTTTCCAGTGACTACAAGGAAATTCCACAGTGTGACAGAACAATCAACACCTGTAAAGAAAGAATAACAATCATTTATTAAAAAAGAACCTCAATAAAATTTAGCCGGACGTGACGATGAGATGAATGGAAGTAAACACACAGCAAGAAACTAGCACATGAACACCATTTTCATTTATAGGCATATATTTAAGTAATTGCTCTCACAGAAAATGCGGATGTCCTCAGTGTCAGATTGAGATAAACACCGAAAGGCGTCGAAAAATCGTTCGATAAATTACGAGCATATGCACGTACGATTCCTTGCTATGTTTATTTGCGTCCATCTGCTGGTAAACTGTCTAAATAACGCAGTAGGAAACGTGGCTGACAAGTCTTACTTTCGCTCTCCTGTAATGGAGTGTTTTCAGCTATACTGTAAATAACTGACATGAAGAATACCAGAGGGAGAGACGAATAACATTAGAACACTAATAAGTGAGATGCTAAAAGAATAAGGAAGAAAGTAAAAGCGGCGATAAAAATACATAAATTTATGTAAAATTTTCGTTGAATTTCCAAGGCGAATTACACTAGTTAAGATAAATGCAGAACGCCCACAGAGCCTTCAAGCACGCAGAGTTTGCTTACTGTATTAAAATACGAGATCATTCGCGACGATCCGTTGTCTAATTACACAGTAACATGGGGACACAGGTCTTTAGGCAATTAGTTACTTGAGCTCTTTGGAAACTTTGGTGGCGTCTCTTCTCACACTGTAGCCTAAAGGGATAAGCACGAGAGCCAATAAGCCAATAGAACCAGAAAACCAGAAAGGGGCACCGAAAGTGAGCAGACAAAGACAAATTACCAAACTTATAGAGTAAAGCAATCAACATTTCTCAAGCACGAGCTAATTACACGTGTGAAGTCAAGTTAACTTCAAGTCTCCGCGTGTGAAGTTAGCTATTAACAGAATTCGTATATTCATATAAACAACGGAAACTGGGTTTACTGCAAGGTATGTTTCTATGAGAAGGCAAATGAATGTACGGGGTGTTCTTTGTGTATTTGAGGTCTACTTAACGAAATGCCAGTAGCTCAGATAACGTAACATCCAATAACAGGATGCTAGTGAATAATAAATTGGCTAGGCTGCGGAGGAAAGTTCTCGTTGTGTAAACTGAAGCAAGACCGCTGCATTTGCCCGCAGGGAAAGGAAACCCACGAAGACAGGGTTATCCTACCTCCATGCCCAGATGTGAATACGGGAGATCCTGAATACGAATCAGCAGTGCTGCACACTCGCCCTTGGTTTTCGACAGGAGGTAAAGTATTTGAAACTGGAGTATTGGTTACTCGCAATTCAACAGTCAAGTGTAGATTTAGAACCCGCTCTACAGAAGCGACCAACATAAAACAATCTGGGTAATTAACCAACCTAATGCACAAATTCTTGTTTTATAATAAGTTCATTATATGCCTCTACATGTTTCGAGCACTATGTGCTCATCATCAGGAGGTCAAAATTGTATTATACAGCACCTGGTATCATCACACTCTGTAGGTGGCCGTCCGGTGCACCGAACGGCCACCTACAGAGTGTGACGATACTAAATGCTGTATAATACAATTTTGACCTCCTGATGATGAGCACAGTGCTCGAAACATGTAGAGGCATATAACGAACTTATTATAAAACAAGAATTTGTACATTAGGTTGGTTAATTACTAAGATTATACTGAGATTCACGGTCAGCAAAATATCAAAACAATATAAAACAGCGGTACAAATTACTGACATCATTTTATGTCATTGTTTGTAACGTTCATGTACCATCTCATTACAGATCAGCATAAACCATCCAACTGCTGAGGTTTTGAAGGATTGTCATCAGGGGACATACTCTACATACATACGTAAAAAGCACTTGAGGTTTCAAAACCACTGTTACGGAACACATTTTAATATAAAAGCATTCAGTGTGATAAAGTGTTCTTTAAAATTGGCCTCTTTTAAATTTCGTAAGATGTCAGACTTAACTGGATGTTTGGCGAATCCGTTGCTTGTTAAGAGTAAAATGCAAACACCTTGTCTGATAAATTGCATACCTTATCTAGCAGAAAACTGCTTATTATTACATGTTTATAGGAGCATAATTATACGCAATGTATCCATTAATTGATTCCATTGTTTCCATTGGTTATTTATTCTTAATATATCTTTGTTTATTTGATATTTACTTATTACTCCGAGGTTATGGTTCCACAACGCTAAATATCCTTACTTCTGTACGCATTCGCATAATCATGAAAAGCACCTATTAGCTTTTTCACGCCTGCCTGCTTGTCCGTCCATCTCTGTCCACGAATGAGCTCGGCTCCCACTGGAAGGATTTCAGTGAAATTTGGTACTGGAAAATCTTGTTAAAATTTATCAGAACATCTGCTTTCGTTAAAACGGACAAAATGTCGGGCACTTTACATGGAGACCTGGGTACGTTTTGTTGCTCTGTTCGAGTCAGGTGGTCTTAGCCTGTTAGAAAAGACGAGGAGTTCTAAACATTACGGAAATTTTTAACTCAACCATATTAAAAAGAACGCATTGTTTTAAGTTTCCATGGCAACGTCTTCAATATTCACTGTTGAGAGCGACATATAATGGAGTAAACAACAAAAAGAAACACGTTGAGATTACATGGCACAAGTCGTTACGCGAACACGCCACAATATTATATTATACGTACATTTCCTGTGCTATCACCATACATTTCATTCTCATGCTAATGTTTTCACTATAACCTTCTCGATTCTATCTGTACTGCCTGTCACTGACAGTTGAACTTCCCACGCTCATTCAGTAGCTGCCAATTATTAGGCCTATTCTGCGAATATGCCTGCAAATTACGAACAAAAGTGACATATTTCAGCAGGTAAATTGTGCACCCGTATTCTTATTCTAATATCGCTCGCAGATTCAATTCTGACAGCTGCAGCAGTCACATTATTATTGATACCAAGCATTCAGAACGCACGGACGTGGAAATGTTCTCAGTGCGCTGGTCGGCACATTATCATCGGTCATCAAATTTATGAGAATTTTCCGTCCATTAAGTTATTGTGAACAATACTTCACATACTGCACAACTGGATGCCTGCATAATCCCAATGGTCAAAAAAACTTCATTCATACATTTACAAAGCGATAAGTGATCATACTTTATGGCTTCCTTGCACCAGAGCAAAAAAAAAAAAAGACTTGTGGTGCAATACGAACTGTTAGTCAGCGTCCGTAAGTTTAAATATGAAGGTACAGGAACATTTCCATTAAACGTCGTATTATCACTTCACTCTATAGCCCAGTGTTCATTTACTTCTTGTACAAATGGCGCTTCATAGAATTGTTATAATTTCATCTTCATCATCCGTCACGAGTTTGGCTTTGATACATGTTTCGGCTTGAATGATATAATCTTTCCCTCCAGAAAACCTTGAGGTCCAAAAGTTAGCATAGGTCTCTTCGAGATAACTACCGGACCCGCTCTGAGGTTCAGCTCTGTCCCAGGATGTTGCCAGGTCGTGAAGTGACCAACTCTCTATCATGTGCAGTGTTAAAGAAAAACTTCTCAGTTTATCTTCGCTTCCCATACGACTACATGGAGTGGCGCCAATTTACTTTTCGCTGTTACATAAATGAGTAAGAACATCATTAACACACACACACACACACACACACACACACAATATTTGTTGAAATATTGTTTTCGATATATTGAACGCAATGTTTTTTACCTCATCTTGGTCTCCTCTTTTACTCATAAACAGTGCTATATTATCTGTAATAAATGGACATAAAGACGAAAGAATAACGCTAAACAGCCATAAGAAAGGTGTAAACGCTTGAGAGGCGACTCTGACCACAAAGTAAAATTGTTACACAACTTGACTACATAAACTAGCGTGACTCAATACTGAACAATAAAGTAGTGAATTTCAGTCATTCCCCGAAGTCCAATCTACTTCCAACAGTCAACTTAAAATATCGTCACTCCTTTAGACTGCGATCTCTCATGAGTCCAATTTTCATGCGGCTTAGAACACAAAATTTCTAGGCATTTCTACTTACACAAAATACTCTCTTGTTCATCAGAACCTTTCCCCAACAACTTCCTACTTCAGCTTTTCTGTCCCCTACTAAAAGATCAACTTTCGAAGTTTCAATGAATGCTTCATATGTAGTTCTTGTTTCCCCTACATGTTATTATGGGAGCCACCACGACTTCTGCTATAGCAGACTGACTGATGACAAGCCCAAAGCGTTAAGCTCTCGTAAAAGAATTTCTGCTTCACATTCCCTACCTGTACATCTGTCTTAGGTACAAATATCCACATCAGCAATTTTTTGTTTCAGACACTGTCGATTTATCTCCTTTCTTGTTTGTGACAGACAAGCAAGTTTCACATGCATACAAAACAAGTAAAATTGCTGTTTTATATCTTCTTTCTTTGAGGGTGTGGGAAGTTGTCGGAAGGAAAGAAGATAAAGAGTTCTGGAACTGAAAGGTAGCACAAAAGTCCTCAGTTTATCCGCTCCAATTTTCACCATTAATCCCATTTTACGATGGGTGTGCCAATCTGTAACGAATTCCATTAAAACTGAAATTGGGGGATCTACATTTTAATCAGGCTACTTGAATTTTGGTGCATAAAGAATAAATGTGTCAAATTTTGCAAAACAGCGACATTATTTCGCCAGTAAATTTGGTGTGTGTATCGCGGTCACTTACAATTTGATTTTGAACCAATCTACGGATAAATGTTAAAATTAACAAGGAAACCCACAAGTAATTTCGTTGAGAATTTAGTTTGTCTTTTCACGAAATAATAAAGGTTTTTTCTGTAAATTATACTTCATATGAACTTCGACTTTAACTTTCTCCATTTTACCAAAACTCTCTCAGTGAAGAGAAAGTGTGTAAAAAATATTAAATAAAACATTCATGTGCACAATTTTTATGGGAGACTTATTTACATGTAAGACACTTCCAATGAAAAGCAAGATAATTTTTCTCACCGCGGTGTCATATGACTGCCATTCGTTAGCTTAGTAAAAAATTTGTAAAACCATTATACTCTCAAAATATGCACAAGGTGCTAAACATATATTATAGGGGTAAAAGTAAAAATTTGGGGAGCTAAGAAGAAACTAAGTGAATTTAAATTATATGAACAGTAGGTCAACAGCAAAAATATTAGGACGTAAGGTACAACGCGATAAAAAATTAAGTGACTATTTTTTAAATAATTTATGTAGACGGATTTTAATTATTGTCACAGCGTAATAAACCCAATATATCTAAACTAATAATAAGATCTCGCTCACACTATTGTTTCCTCTAGGGGCATCCTGAATTCGTGAGTGATAAAACGTTTGATGCTGGCTGATGAAGAGTGTACAACAGATGGGGCAGATTGATAAGGGAATTTGTATAGAACTGTTTAAAAACCAGGGCAGCGGCTCGAGATATGTATCATGACACCACTTAGAGTCACGTTTATTTTATTGTGTCAAACTCAAAGACCTAAAGAAAAGTTGCGTGGATTAAAATAACTTTCCACTTTCTCTGTAATGTCTTTTCAGATATATTCTTCGCTTCTACAGCTAGCGTGTTATGGTCGAGATGCATGCAGAGGCTTAAGCAGATACAAAAGTAAAGTGTCCATTACATGTTGAATAAAATCAAACTAAAAAAATAAATATACATTAACATAGGTCCCCTGTATTACATTCCATGAAGATCACTTTAGTAAAGTGCACCCTAGAACAGGCCACGAAGGCCTATACGGGGAGTAGTTCTAGAGCTCTAATCCTTCCTTAACCTCGGCGCTAGATGGCAGTGGGTGGTCAGCGCCACACCCCGGCCGCTTTGCACGGGAACGAATCGGCACCCATTGTATAGGAGTTTGGGTGGCTTCCAGGGCCGGTCTGGACGGGTGCGGAAAATCTCGCCCCCACCGGGATTTGATCCCCGGACCGCCAGCCCGTAGCGAGTCGCTATACCGACTGCGCTATCCTGGGCCACGATCCCTTCAGTAGTTACCGGATATTGATATGCGGATAGACGTCCACATAGACGAGGTGCAGATCAGTAATGCAGTTTTGCAACTTGCCGTTGAGAAGGCGATGCAGTAGGCGTAGCAGTAACAAGAGTAGAAAGCTATTACTGTAAAGGTACAGTCTTAAGTCATGTAAAACTACTTGCATATGCAGTTTAATTAATATACATGTAATAAAACGTCGTAACAAAATCAAGAATTTGCGCACAATAGCGAAGCACGAATTTGGAATACATGTGTAATCGTAAGGGTTGTTTGACCGTGCATCTTCCTCATAAAATAAAGTGAAATGCCAACTTGATGCAACTAGGTAATTTTATTGATGTGTTCTTAGCTAGACATGTTTCGGGTACATACGCTCCTCATCAAGAGCATTAAATGTTGAGTTGCAGCGTATGGTTTTATGCATCGAGTTTTTGGATGGGTGGTGGTCTTGAGAGCCGCTGCGTAGGTCGTGTGTACGGTGCGGATGGTGCCGTCCACCATCCTCACCGTACACACGACCTATACAGCGGCTCTCAAGACCACCACCCATCCAAAAACTCGGTGCAGAAAACCATATGCTGCAACTCAACATCTAATGCTCCTGTTGATGGACGTATGTACCCGAAACATATCTAGCTAAGAATACATCAATAAAATTACTTAGTTGCATCAAGTTGGCATTTCACTTTATTTCACGTGTAATCGTACTTCACTGAAGCCACCCTTTTTTGTTATTTTGGTATCTTTCTCAAATTATTTCACTTCCCCAAAAATTCCAGCTATTTAAAAGCTATTGTTTTTCAAGAATTCACGTTTCATTTCCAAACATTTTTCTCATCTGAACTTTGTCATACAGAATAGGTAAAAAAATATTTAAGGACAGCTTCAAAGTATGATACAATACCGCTACTTATTGCTGTAATATGAACAAATTGACTCGTATGTAAGAATCATTTGCAAGAAATGAAAATTTAAATATGAAATAAAGGAAGAGAGATAAAACGAAGAATATCACAATCAACGTAACTTTAGTCGACCTCAAATTACTTTACAAATAAAATACTTCAGGCTCGTAGAATTATCTATTCAGTTTAATCGCTTGATTGCAAAGATGTAAGAATAATTTTAATCATATATCCTGTCCCTGGACTCGAACAAAACAGTGTCCCGGTACTGCGGTCGGTTTACTATTCAGTCACTGACTTGTGTAAAAAGTTGACTTACCCAGTAGGTTTACCATCAATTGCAAAGAATTCCAATTCTCAGAATAATAAACAGTGTAATATAACTGGAACTCAGCAATTAAACAAAACGTTTGAAATTAAACGTTTGATCCTATTTAAGGCAGTATCGTCAATTCAAAGCCTAAACTTTAATTAAAATATTTGGAATTCTTGAATGTGATACTGTAGGACACGTACGTTCGTCACTGACTCGATTCACTAAACATCAGACGAATATTTACCAAGCAGAGAATGCCGTTCATCCACAAAACCATGCTAATGGGATTTTTATTGCGTGTTTCATTTTCAGGTAAAGTAGTTTCATACATGAAATGTTGAAAAATCCCTCTGCACGATCCACAGATACACCGCTGCAAAACGTTTTATATGTACACACATACACACACACACACAAACTGGGCATGGCCAACTTTTGAATGACAGATTACGAATAGAAAAATGCTCCCGGACATGTATTAGGGACTCAGAACATCACTGATGGAACGCCAAACAATATTCCTAATAAAGCCTCTACCTGCCATTAATTCCATCTACCGTTGTAGACATGAAACCCAGGTCAAACCAACGGAACGCAACCACCAATGTTAGTTGATTTGCGATGTTTAGTTTTCAAACTACATATATTGTGTAACTAATACAGCAGCTGTGACAACACCGTGGCGACAATTGCACCCCTAGTTTAAACTGGTGGACAACAACAAGTCTATTCTTAGGTAATTTAAGCCCACAAAATATGAATTCTTTGAATGATGCACACGGCACAAAATTTTGTATATTGGCAACAATTCACGCTTTCATTCTTGATCACCTAAAAACGTTTCTTTAAGTAGGATAAATGGGCTATTGTGTCGAATGGAACGACGATAGTACAAGTAAGTAACGACATGCGAACGATGCGTGGGAAGCGATCGTGCCTAAATTCATGGTTTTAACCCAGGATTAACTAGAAGGAGAAAAGCTGTGGAACTACTCAGTCTACGGCGATAACTTGCAGGGATTCAAAGGCCAGATTTTCTTAATACGAAGCACAAACGCTAAATACACTCCCATCAGTTCGACCTGCAGCGCCCTATTTATGTCAAGCTGTTGCAATCGGTGCACGTTCCCTAAATATTTAAAGACTAAATACCAACGGACATTTCTTTCCGATTTTTCCAGCCTTCGCCAGTTTGACCTTCTGATTACCTAAGAAATCTGGAAAACACAACTACATCCCAGTAGTGCGGCATCCATCGTTTACTTTCTAGACTCATGTGGAGCACTCACAAACTTCTGCCCCAAAACGCGCCGACCCAGAAGTCTATTTCGCTGTACATAATTCGTTAAGAGTTCTTTTGGATCAAGAGGCTTGGTAGGTCAGTTTATGGACTTCATATACCCCGACTTCAACTTCATTACTACTATTAAGACTATTATTATTATTATTATTATTACAGTGTGTATTATCTCAGTCATAAGGTACTATAGTCCCAATGAACACACGTGATTTTCAAGTCTTTTATACATTCTATTGGAATTACTACACAGAAAAAGAAATGTTAAACTGGCATTACGTATCACAGATTCTGTCTGACGAATTCCTTAAGATACACTGCGGTATGAAAGTTATGGCAACCAATACCTTAACAAATAGACGTACTCAAATAAAATGGACACGTTCACTTGGTTATTTAAATAAATAAACTTTACGCACAGGATAAATGTCCAGTCAGTACTATTACAGAGCCACATCAAACTTCACTTAATGCTCCATGTATTTACTTACCAGTTTCAACAATCCAGGATTCGTCATCATGCACTTAAAATCCTCAAATTTTTTAAATTACACACACTGATCATTCAAGCTATATATAAAAATTATCACTGGTAGATGTATATTTATTTTTTGAACACCTAGTCACCGATGCACATTTATTTACACGACTGAACTCGATTCATCTTTGACTCGCGACACATAACAGTACTCATAATGGCTTCCATCTAAAGTCGTTTCTAGAAGCTTGGAGAATGTTGTAGGAGCATATGAATGCCATACGATACATAAAAGCAATCATTTCATTGGTCTAGTCCACATGACGCATCGGTATACCTACACCTCTGCCACCCCTCTGTGTCTGCTTGGCAGGTAACGGGGCAGTCCGTATGACGTCTTTGTTACGCAGTTGGTTTTCCACCCTCTACGTTTTAGCATGCCGTGGTTGCTACGTAACGAATACAACTGAAAGCTTACACAATTGAAACGTCTATTATACAAAAAATTTAGCAATTATTCATTTGGTTCAATTAATTATTTTACTCAAATTATAGTAAATTTTGGACTGTAACGCAAGATATATATCCTCCAGGCGAAGTATAGACTCTGAAAACGTGATTTATTTCTAAATAATGTTAGGTAGCCCATCTGCTTACGTATGTAACGTCAGTAATATCAGTATGATTTTTGTTTATATATTATTTGGACAAATGAAAAGTTAAATCTGCCTCAGGTACTTGGAGGTCTAGCTCCACACTATCTTAACCTCGGAACTATACACTCTCCGGCCCCGTTGTTCACAGGGAACAACATCGCCGGTACCCATTGAATAGGAGGCTGGCTGTACACTAGAACCGATATTGACGCTTTGGGGAAGATATAAACTTCTTGTCCCTGCAATAAATAGAAAAAAAGAAGCATCGGCTGTCTAGCAAGTAGCCTAGCCACGATGCAGACTACGCCTCGGGTGCACTAATCCCAGGTGCCAAGACGGTCGCCCGACTAAATTCTTTACCTTGGCACCTAATATTTGTGGGTCTTTAGTGCTGAACTTGCTTCAGGTTAACCATCTGGCGTCTAGAATTTTCAGGCAGCTCAAAAATTTTTGTAAAACTTGTGGACTGCGCTACTGAGGCTACATTTGTCGTCAAGTCTTCAGCAAACATTAGTACGGTGATCAAATCAAGGAAAATAAGAAGGCCGGGACGTACAGACGTACCGAAGAAAATGAACTACCGAAATTTCAAGGAAATAGAATCATTTTGGTTCAAATGGAAAGATATGGGCCTTAAGGAAGTGAAATATGCCGGTTCGGACTGGATTCAGCTGACTGAGCAGAGACCAGTGGCCGGCTCTTTTGATCACGATGATGTCCATTCGGGTTCCATCCGTAGCGAGGAATATCGTAACCAGTAGGGTGACAGTAGCTGCTGATTACTGTGTTCCATGGACTCTGGTACTGAAATTGGAAACACAGCTGTGGACACACGGCTGGGCCTGCAAAGACGTGACGTCATCCAGGTGAATCGGGTGGTCAAGTGTTAGCAAACTTTTAATAGCTGAGGGTTGTTCGACCTTGCATCTTTCTCATGAAATAATGTGAAATGCCAACTTGATGCAACTACGTAATTTTATTGATGTATTCTTAGCTCGACATGTTTCGGGTACATACGCCCATCATCAGGAACATTAAATGTTAGGTTGCAGCGTATGGTTTTATGCATCGAGTTTTTGGATGGGTGGTGGTCTTGAGAGCCGCTGCGTGGGTCGTGTGTACGGTGCGGATGGTGCCGTCCACCATCCGCACCGTACACACGACCCACGCAGCGGCTCTCAAGACCACCACCCATCCAAAAACTCGATGCATAAAACCATACGCTGCAACTCAACATTTAATGCTCTTGATGAGGAGCGTATGTACCCGAAACATGTAGAGCTAAGAATACATCAATAAAATTACCTTGTTGCATCAAGTTGGCATTTCATATTATTTCATTTTAATAGCTGATTTGAAATTCTTTATTTATAACCTAGCAAAACGACAGCTTCTGACATTGTTTAGGAGATGTTAGGTCGCCTCAACTGGTAGTAGCTACCTACGTTTGGAGGGTAGTGTCCCCATTTTCATGGTCACGTAGTTCAAGCAGAGACTTTCCCTAGTTACTTAGAACCTTGATAATGTTGTCAATCGGACTTAGAAGTGATAAGTCTGGAAGCAAATGTTGAAGGGAGAGAACTATGTAAAGCAGCATACATATCCCTAAGCATATTAATGCACGCAGTGTGTACACTGTCATACAGCCTTTGTAACTACACAGATAGTGATCTGCAAAGCAGGAGGGTGCTCCTACACATAGGGTCAGGTCAGGGATAGTGATTTACCCGTTACTACTTGGTCGTTAGTGGGTAGAGGGTGGTGAATTATAATGCGGATTTTCTCCCTGTATGTTTTAGGGCATCGCCATGTTTTCAATTCTCCGCATGATGTTATCATACATAAAATCATATAAATAGGCCAGACACAGTTACTACTAATGACTGTTAATCTCCGTTGGTTGTAAACTTCTATTAAATGCTCATGCCTCAGAATAAATGGATCATATACGCAAAAGAACGGAAAACATTACTGGGTAAACAATATGGTTCTCATTGAATGTCAAACTCCGAAATTAAAAAAAAAAAGATACTCGAATCTGTTTCTTTTTTTTGCTTTACTTCTGTTGTGCTCAGATTTATGGTGGCAGTAGTAACGCGAGGAACAGACAAGTGGTCCGCTCGCATCGTAATAATGCCGTGATTCCAAATTTCTTTTCTCAGTATCTACTGTAAACACTTCCAATTTGAAATACGGCAGTGACAACAATGACGACGTTTATGGTGGTGATGGTGGTAATGGACGTGATTAACAACAACCATAATGCAGCTTGAAATTTGATACCTTACCTAATGTATTTAAATCTTGTACATTTCGCCAGTCCCTTCTCCTATTACAAAATGTGTCCACCTAACCACATAATTCTGTTTCCTGCATTACACGGTTATTAGTTCTTAAACTAGACCACCATTTCCTGCATGAATGCTCACTCCTAGTCGTACACTTTCGAGTGAATCTGACGTCGTTTCTACTATATATTGTATTAAAGTGCATTGAAAAAGAACAGGGAATTCGAATGGACTGGATCATACGTGGCTTACCTTAGGAGGGATATCGCCAAACCCACGAAAACCCCCTTTCTCAGAACACCGTCTTTATCCAAATGGAACAAAAAAATCATTATGAATAAAATATACGCGTTAAATTAAAAGGTTGTTGTTCGCCTTACCATTAAGGTACATTTATTTTATACCAATAAGAGGTGAAGCCCGAAATAAATTCAGGGATTGTGATAATATACTGGCTGGTCACGCCTGTCGCTTTCCTCAAGGACGGTGTCGGGTCCGCACGGGGAATTGATGGAACTGTGACCGAGAGCTGAATTCCAAAGCGTGCAGCAGCCCCACTTCTTCCGCAACATATCTCCCATATACTGCCCTGGCGTATAAACTGCTGCATCTGCGGTGAAAACAGGCGTCTATCCGCCTGAGCTACAGCACCGCTAATCTCTATTGTCTCAGTAAACAGACAGAAGAAACGGCAAAAACTAAGCAAACGTTCACTCTTTGGGTACTGGTCACTCTGTTGAAATACAACAAAAACTACACAAAAGTATAGTCTGTGGGTATTGGTCACTCAGTTAAAACAAAACAAATTTAGTGCAGTGGAGATATAATGCAGAGCGCTGGGATGGGGTAGTAGAGTGTTTACAAAAAGAAGAACAAACGCACTTGTATTTAACACGGACAAGGTGGAGGGGGGAAAAAGCAGGATAGTAAAGTTGTAGGAGTGATACCAACTTTGGCGTCTAGCTTCAAGAGGAGGACATTTGGCCAGGCTGGCGCCGGATTGTGTAAAATTTATAGCCTTACGTGCACTATACAGGTCTGCATAATCCTCTTGGCTAAATTTATACATAGTAAAGCTTAAGCAATAATAACCGTGTCCTCTGCCGACGAGACGCGACATCTTCCTCTTGCTCCACAACGCGCGAGGTTTCATTACTTCGGCTTAAACTGAAGTCCGTTTCGTTTTCCAGTGATTCGTATAGAGCTGCCCATGTGTATCGTCAAACCCACAGTTTAATTCTGGGATAGCATTAGTGTATCCATGTCTGCCCCGTAGCTCATCGTTAGCGTCACGAATTAAGCTCTTGACCCTTCCCGGATATATTCTAATAAGGTTTGTAGAATAATACAATTTATGAAGCTCCTCATTATGCACGGGACTTGAAAAGCAATAAAATGGGTTGGCTTCAAAAGGAACGGAAGTCAGGATGGATCAGAATGAGTTTCTGGTCCATACTGCAGAAGTCTACGCTGATCAACGTGGTTACGTTCTTGAAAGAATACGCATGAAGCCACGTAAACGTTATTTCCACCGATTAAACAGTCGCGGCCGATCCCAGTGGCCACGCGGTCTAAACCGTGGGTCTTCGGCCGCTCGCTTGCTGGGATTACGGGTTCCAATCCCGCTGGGGACATGTTTGTCTTGACTGTTGTGAGTGGTGTGTTTTGTCACGTAGAGGTCTCCGCTATGGGCTGATAACTCACACAAAGGAGTACTATCTGGTGTGGTGTGTTTGAGTGTGATCACGAAGGCTCGATAATGAGGAGGACTAGGCCCACTAAAGCTGTCGAACCATGAAAAAATAGTCGTAACAAAATTAATGGTTAAACGTGATGATGTTCTTCTGTCTTTGTTGCTTACAATTTGTATAATGTAATAATATGAAACAGAGCTTCTTAACGGCCGTTCCGTTTTCACAACCTCTTATCGCCTCAACTTTAACGAAGGTTTCTGTGGTGACGTGACTTCAGCCTTTCCATTCTGAGTCTATTTAAGACATTTATCACAACTCATCTCATTCTTATACTTCTCTAATAACACAACAGTCATTATCCACACCATACAAGAATCAGTTTCTAATATCTTAACATAACAGGCGGGATTTTTTTCAAGAATATTACGCAGTTGATAAAACAAGGACAAATCAGAAGACAACTTCAGCAGAGTTTCCGTGTAGGCCTAGGGACAGACATTTACTGACTGGTTGATGTAAGCATCAAGTCTACGTAGTTCTCACCACTGCTTGACAACACATTCAGCACTACGTAAAACACAGTTGAGACAGCACTGTCAAATAATTAGTTTCGTTTCTAAATTATGAGAGGGTAATTAAGTCGCTAATCCCCTTCCGTGCAACCGAAACGACTAATTCTTATCTAGGCTACAATACCGACTATCCTAGACGCATCACGAGTTTTCTCAGTCGCCAGAAACAAATGAAAGATGACTACCTATAGGCTAAACAGTCCCATGATCGTCACGTCCACTTCCCTTGCTTGATCCCACAATTTTTGCCCAGTACTAAGAAAATTTTATGTTCTTTGTGCCGTGCATTTTAACGCAATCACATAAAGTAAAGCAATAAAGTGCACATTCTTATAATAAAGCCAACAAGATGCACTATTTCTCAACTTTATGTTGGTAAAGGACACTACATGTTTCGGACAGACTTACTGTCCATCATTAGGAGTCTTAATACTTTGTCATAGTAGTTATGTTGACTGTCTGCTAGCAGACAGTCAACATAACTACTATGACAAATACCAATTACTGTGAATAGAGTAATAAGACTCCTAATGATGGACAATAAGTCTGTCCGAAACATGTAGTGTACTTTACCAACAAAAAGTTGAGAAATATTGCATCTTTTTGGCTTTTATAATAAGAATATATCACAATACACGGTCCTCTGAATGTCAAATTCAGAAAATGCACTTTTTGAAACTAAATTTAATTTTAATTTTCACGATATCTTCTACATGTAAATGTTTCGAACCCGAAGGCTTATTTTCAGGAAAAAAGTTGTATTAAGTACAGGTACAGTATAACATATGTCTACCTGTATGGTAGTACATCCTGGTACATCAGAGTTTGGTGATGCTGAATTTAAAGTAGAAGGCCTTTTATTTGAAATTCAGCATCACAATACTCTGATGTGCCAGGGTGTACAACACGTCGACATATATTGTACCGTACCTGCACTTATTACACTATTTCCCTGAAGATAAGCCTTTGGGTTCGAAACATGTACATGTAGAAGATACTGTGAATATAAAAATTAAATTTAGTTAAAAAATGCAGTTCGTTGGTTTATATTATATGCTAATAAAATCTCTGATGCTGAAACAGTGTCATTAAATCGATAAAGGAACTAGAAACGCTGTATGAAATACTGGGGCTTCAACATGACTGTTGTCGTTATTTTCCATTGTTACCATTCAGTCCTCATGCAACACATACGCACCCGTGCTTGTGTCCTCTCCGTAATGATCACTACGGTGCCGCTGGCTCAGTGTGCACAACTCAACCGTCCCTGATTTGCTTTTAAAATAATAATGAGCATTACTCTACTGCATTTTCCCTCCCTCCTGCCACAATACCCTTTCCCTCCATAAACCCTTCCCCCTAATTTTTTTGTTTTTTGCAATTCAGCAAAGTAATTCTTTTGTTTACGGTAGCTGCCCTCTTCATCCCTGCAGGGTTCATCCTGTCCATTGTACTTAATATTTAATTTTTAGTGCCCAGTTTACAAAACCCTGAATTCATACACGACAACAAAGTGAAGAGAACTTACGAGCCTCACTGCGCAAGTGAACATGGTGAAGTACATTATCCAGCCCCGTCCCCTGGCCGCCCGCATTCTGCCAACGTTATAGAACTCCGATGGCACAACAGAGACGGGATAAGAAATTTGAATTTAAACTTTACCACTTGAGATAGAAAAGCGATGCTTTAATGCAGGGAGAAAGTTTATTCAACGCTGGAATACGCTTGGGTTTTGAGATTTTAAAGGACTTTACATTTGTACAAGGAAATGGAATTTCCCATTTCTTTGCCATTAACTTGGGTAATTCTACCGACTGGATGAAAAGTTTTACATAAAATATGGATCAGGTGTTATAACAAGCAAAGTAATTAATTAATTAATTAATCACCAAACACAGAATTAAAGTTGAAGGATTAAACAGTTAGATACTGTTTTAGCATGTGGAAAACCACTTTGACTGTATAGGAAATAATGCAAGACTGAATACTATGCACAAGGACTGTTACTGACCAACTGATTAACAGTGGTACGACAAGCCCTAGACTATGTGGGCAACACAGCCAGGCTAATAAACTGGAGCCCTCCCAAACCCATATTCTATAAAAATTTTTACCTAAAAGAGGGCTGGCAAAATTCTTCAGGGTTCGTGCCTGAACTGCTGATAATAAATGTCGGAGAAATTATTTCGAGTGTAAAAATCTGATTTTACTAACACCATATTTCCGATTATTTCAGTGACGTCTTATAGCCCCTTGTGGTTTGGCGTCCCGGGAAGCTGCCCGGCTGGTCCGCCCCTTAGCTCGGCCCTGAACAGCGGCGATTTATCTCAGTGCCAGGGCCACCATATCGTACGACATACATAAATTTGAGGTCGGATGGGTTTTGCTGGAATAATGAATTTTCGGTATTCTTATTAATAAACTCACAAAAATAAACCTAAAAGATTAACCTTTAGGCACCGTGCATCCTATATACGGGACAGTCATACCGCTTCTCTCCACAGAACGCTTCTAATATATTTAGTCAACAATATATCGAATGATCTTTTAGACTTGCTCGCACCATCTCCGTTTATTCCTCTACAAAATGCCGTGTATTTCACAATGTTACCTTTTTTTAGGCCCATAAAATATTAACATTTTACATAAATAGTGTGCTGAAATTTAAATGTCCAGCTCCAGGGCCAAAGGGTAAAAAAATAATTCTCAAAGTAAATGCCTGAAGGCGGAAAACGAAGAACGCCTTGTTTCTCCATACAATCTGAAGGATTTTCAGGTGTAATTTGTCTCTTCGTCCTCCTGGAATAGTTCAACGAACAGTCCACTAAGCATTATATTCCATGTGGAATATGCGTGAAGAAAGTGTCACTGCAGCAAGTTTTCTCAGAATGTTTCTACTTGCACCTATCAGTGTTAAACCAGCATGCCCCATACTCACTCATCTATCACCAGCGCTATATAGCAGCTGACAGTGCCTTTAAATAAAACAATTAAAAATTGTGCTACTTTTTTCGACCAGAATTAATTATGTATTTGATTCTGATAAGGTCATGAAATGAGCACGGAATATATAAGGCTATTACGTGTCTGTTATCATGGAGATTGTAAATTTAAGCTTTTATTTATTTATTTATTTCAAAGTAACAAGAGGAATGTGAGATCTCGTAACTCCTGAGAGCAATGGCAATACAGCCGGACGTCAGGAGAAATATGACGTAATGCAAAAAAACCGCATACCTACTACACCTCATCCTTGGGTAAAACGTAACAAAAGATGCAATGCACGTACAACGTAACATTAAGAAGTGTTCGTGCAAAATTTGTTGCAGTGAAAAAGCAATAAGTATTACATATTCTGACAATGTGTGTTTGTAGCCTTAGGTACCTGCATGCAATGCGCATGCGCAATACCGTTATCTGTGGCCTGACTGACTCTATCATGTTTTCCCACATTATCTCACAAACGGCACGATTTTCGAAAAAGTTGTTGAACATAAAATGTGTGTTTTGATTTTCTCTACAATTTTGTCTCAAACATTTCTCGTCGTAAGAAGAAATGAGCGATATATTATCATACAAAAGTACATAATTCTTCATGTGAAATACCTGTTATTCTTGTCACTTAATGAAACTTGTATTTTCCTCATAAATATTCGAAAAATTCCCAAAGACCAAATTTCACGAATATCCGTCCAGAAGGAGCCAAGTAGTTCCATGCGGACGGACGGACAAACGTACAGACAGATATGACGAAGCTAATTGTCGCTTTTCGCAATTTTTCGAACGCGCCTTAAAAGGAAAAAAACATGCTACGCTTATTTTATTTCTGGCGATGAGAGTAGTTTATTTTATTTTTTGGCCACCAGAGTACCGTATTTTTTTAACCGTCCCCTCACTCCCTCCTGCAAAATGCGAACGCTGTTCACTTTTTTTTTTTATAAAATAAAATGTAGGACATATCAGTACGCCATTGCCAGGATCCGCCACTTTAACCCCTTAATTCTAAAGGAATACTTATTTCAGATTAATTTTTCAACTCGTTTATACACTTTCATTTGCGAAAGCTACTTCTGTGATCCGTGGAGACTCAGTACGAAAGAACCATTTCTTGAAGGAAGGAATTAAATATCACACGATTTTCTGTCACGCTCCGACAGACCTATTTGTAAAAAAATTAATATTTCCGGCTGTTCGAGCATCATCTGGAATGGAATGACGTCAATAAGAAAGCAGATGAAAATCCTTCAATAGAAAAACATATCCAAGCATACGAAATAATATCACAAGTGGAAGTCTCTTTAAAAACAAAAGCAGGAAACAGAACAGCGCGCAGGCACACACACACACACACATTTTCGTCATCAGAGTTGTTTGACAACGCGCATAAGAACAACAGCGTCGTTACGTAACCCACAGTGTAGTCTTACAGGTGTACAGATTTTTTTCGGAGAAATATTCTACCTCATCTCTAACATTGTGATAGAGACAATGCATGCTTCCGAAACGCTGACATCTTCTTATACCACATTTCACGCTGTAACGACGATACGACCAAACTATTGTACCTCACCCTCACAGCTGTAGGGACCTCAGATCTTGAGGTTTACAGGCTTTTCACGGAATTATAATTATAAAATTTTCATTTTCTTCTAAGCTAATTTGTTCTGAAGTTGGTATGCATGTGTAAACTAGTGCTCAGAATTAAATATGAGAACGTCAGTTGTGGGTATGGCCTCATTAACTCAGAAAATAGAGCGTTTATTGCAAAAATGTTTTCTTTCTAAAGTGAAAAGCGTCGTGTAGGTGCAAAGAAATTACAGACTCTTTAATGTTCGCATTTTCTTTATGAAAAAAAAAACTGTGTAATGTATTTCGTATAAGAATTCGTAAAAAAATCCAGATTGGATACCCGAAAAGAAGTTTTTGGACGTAAGGGAAGAGCAACAACTGACGAAACATTGCAATACGTGAAGGGAAAACTTCAAAGAGTGCAAGTGTGTCAATTTCTCGCTTCTCCTAATATTAATATCGAAACACGCAACATTCAGGTGACTGGGGCTTCACTTTTTTTAATGTAACTGTTTAAACAAAAATTACGTTAAATACAATACAGCCCTTTAGTGAAGAATCTGTACAAAGGTGCTATTTCGTCTAGGGCTGCCATATGCTGTACCAGTCAATGTGCGGACCTTCTTCCAGATTCACACCATATAGTATAAAGCATCGCTTTTCTGATGCGTTCAAATGCACTCCACTCCTATTACTCACGTTCTTGTAATAATTTTTTCTAATTAACGTTGTCGAAAATTAATGTCTCCACAATGAAGAAAAGCCGAATACAGCTATCGTCTGTCGGTGGCGTAGAGCCTCGCTCCGGATATTCGTTTCACTTAAATACAAAGCACGCCTGTTTTAATTAGTAGGCTCGCAAAATTGATTCCACATTAGTTATATAGACCTACCAAAATGCACTTTATGTACAGGCGGATTTAAATACTCAACAAAATATGTTGAACTACATTTGACGTCAGAACTTTAGGTCAATCCCACACTGAAACGGCGCTAGGATACATATATATATATATATATATATATATGTGTGTGTGTGTGTGTGTGTTTGTGTGTGTGTGTGTGAGAGAGAGAGAGAGAGAGTGTGTGTGTGTGTCGTTTCGAGTAGCATTCTAATTTGCTCTTCCCTTGCCAAACCATAAAGTGTAGGCACTCATTCGTTCGATTTTTCCTTCTTTCATTCATTACAGCAGCCAGTCGCACGAACTAAATAACTGTAATTACTACGTTCAGTTTATGGAGTTCAATTACGACCTGGTCTTTCCACAATCAAAGGTTACAGTATATAATTAAAGACATTTTATGAACCAAATCTAAGCTGTCACTTTTCCGGATTATTATATAAAGCAGAACACAATTCTCAGTGATTTTCTGATATGTGATAAAGATTTCATAAATTATAAAAATAGGACTCTGTCAATAGAACTACACTTTCAGTGCAAGCACCAATCAAATTTACGTGTAAAGTGGAAATGGTATGCAGTCAAACACAACTATATCACTTAGGTGTATTTAATGGCTATACTGGACAACTACATGTTTCGGCCTATACTGGCCACCTTCAGGCTGTCTTAAGAGAACTTAACTTAAGGTCCAGTATAGCCATTAAATACACCTAAGTGATATAGTTATGTCTGACTGCATACCATTTCCAATTTTCACACTCACAACGGGGATGGCACACTTCCTAGACGTTTAAAGTGATTTAGCTGAATAACCTGAATTGGAATGAACATTGAGTTTTACTGAACGGTAGTGAAAAGCACAACGGAATGACAACAACCAAAGTCAAAACAGCAAATTCCTTGGATCATTGTTTCTGAAGGGGTGGTCCACAGACTTACTTCATTAACAAGACCAGCAGGTCTACACAAGCCACAAGAGCTCAGGTCGGTCAAGCAACTAACTGATCGCTCCGAGATCAGATTCCTATCAGGTTCACAAAGTCTTCTGGGACATTACGCCGTGTTCACTGGTAAATATTCGTAGATAGCTGCGTTACGGAGGAGCGTGTTACCTTCATATTCTGAGTTAAGCAATCCAAGAGTGTATAAATAAAGAATGCTTGAACTTATGGTATTCCGAAATGTCGTTGACCATTTACCAGTCGACATGACCTAACATACCAGAATAACCGAATCTTCATCAACACCGCTGTGAAAACTTCCAAAACCGCAGGACCAAGATTCTTGCCCTTCACCACTAATTTCACAAGGGCTCTGCAGCCCACCCAGTCTCCTGTCCAACGGGTACCGAGGGCTTTTGTCCCCCCACACTCCCTTTCAAAAGCCTGGGGCACTAAGCTAACCACTCATTGCAATCTAATTCAAAATTTTAACAATGTGTGGAGATTAATCTCTACTCCCCGTAGCGTCTCATACCCCCATTAAATAGATTTCCACATCTGCAGCATGATAACTCTAAGTTTATCGCAGGGGTCATCAGCGTAACTATCCTGTACCTAATGCTTTTGTGCAACAAAAATAAACACCATTATATTCTATACGTTTTCAATTAAATTTACGTTAATCATGAAATGTTAGTACATAAAGCTAAAGTTGAATAATCTGTAGAGATATTTTCTAATATCAAAATTTTATTCTCTAACGTCAAACTGAACTTTCCAAACTTCATACTTCCCGATACCAATATTTTGTCGGACTAGTTGCAATTCCTCCCGGCAAATTCCATGTCCCCTTCCCCTACATATTTCCGCGTTCATTTCTCATAAGCTTCCAACCACGTACTAACATTGTCTCGGCTCAACAGACAGAGTTGATATGACAGACACATGAAACTAATGTCAACATTTCATCTCTTCACAAAAATGCTGTGTTCTCTTCTTGTGGTCTATTGGCTCTATGAAAAGCAGGCCCCATTTTCTGTACACTCCTACACTTCTATTTCCAAACATAGTGGTTTACTCTTCTCCCTGTACATACCTGCTTTGTATTCGGAAGTTTCCAGGTTCAAATAACAGCCTACACGTCGGATATTTTCACTAAGACTTTTTCGTGATTTTCTCGAGTCCCTCCAGGCAGATCCGCGATGGAACTTCAATTTACGTCACTAGTTTTCTTTCGAATTCATCGTTCATTTTTCGACGCTTTTGACGTATAATATCTTACCTAGTCACAAGCGTCGTTAAACAAATTAAATATGAAATATATTTAAGACCCATGCCTACTGAATCGAGAGAGGTTAGTGACTGGCCACGGGGTGGTCGAGGGAGTTCGATTCCCGACTTCTTCGGCTCCAGTCAGCCAATGGAAAACACCCATTCACTTCAAACGGATATCGGGATTCTTCGGCATTGATTAAGCGGCCGGAGCGTAAAGGTGACCGCTCAACTCCGCCTAAAGTCAAGATTAAGAGTGCCTGGAGCAATTCCTCCACTTTCCCTAACGCCTACTATATGAGTTGCTACGGTAGAGAAAGCGTTTTGTGTGTGGAATGAAAACTGAATTGCCCTGAAAGGAATTTAACGTTCGTGTTTCCGTGTATCGTTAGTGTAATTACAATTGACAACCAACAAGATGCAACTATTTTGATTTATTTACTTCTAATCAGCTCTACATGTATCAGGCGATGTTTTCACCCATCATCAGAAGCATATTACTGTAACTACAGATTCTGGTTTTGTCCACCGATGTTGCTGCCGGCTGGTGTTACAGTGATATGCTCCTGATGCTGGGCGAAAACATCGCCCGAAACATGTAGAGCTGATTAGAAGTAAATAAATCAAAAGAGTTGCATCTTGTTGATTATCAATTTAACTGCCCTGAAAAGAGTGTCTAGCCTGAAAGGTACAATAATAGACAGCTCCAGACTGACACACTGCACAACTTCCGCCGACGGAATTTTATATTGAATATTCGAAACTTGAAAAGAGCAACGTGACAAACCGCTTTCAACAGGGCTGCTGCATTACCACACTGGACACAACCAGCTTTACAGCTCGGCTATTCGTTTGAGGCGTTTGTGTTATATTTAATCATGACGTGTCCGTAAACATGGAACACAAGCCGAGAAGCAGGTCCATGACAAGTAGCTTATAACCTCAAGTATACCCTACCTACACTCAGGCAGTCCTTCAATTACGACCCTTCTCTTTTCTAAATCTCTAGCAGAGAAAGTGAAAATAAAGAAAAGACGAGAAGTCTGCGCCACCTTTATTTACAGCTCCTTCAAACCCAGGGGCTATCACAAAGCCGATTTGTTCTGCTATATTCTGTATACTCGGCCCATCCTTATTATTAATTGAAGGCACACAATTCGGCCTTTCCCACTTCACTCGTGGAAAATCGTACCACAAGTAGGATCGAGTCAACTTCAAAGTTACCCCAGAAACACAATAGGTTATTAGAACGTAGGTATTGGATTCAAAAGCCGCCCTCGATAACAATGAGCGCACGTGTAAGTTTTCAGGCTTCATGGCGAGTGTTACTGAAATAATACATTTTCTGGATTCCTACACCATGCAGAGTAAGTTTGTTCCGACGTTTCGGGGGCATCACGTTCCCTGAAATGTAGACACAAACTTATTATCCTACACAGCATAAGAAAGTAGAAGGTAATAAATGGAATGAGGGAATAGTCAGGAGGTAGAAAACCAAATAAAATACCGTTAACGAAAAACAGAAGAAATAGAGTGGGCAAAATCTACACTATGTATCCTAAACAGCTCCATTCTCAATTGCTCTTTAGACAAGCTGTTATCAAAAAAATTAACAGATTGAGTAAGAATAGGTAACATTATAAATAAAATGATAAAAAAAGATATGGCCAGAGCAACAAATAATGAAAACTTGATTATCTCGTTTCTTATTCTTTTAAACATAAAAGCAAACATGAAAAAAAAGTAACGCTATAGAAATGGAAGTTATAAAACAGTTGTTTTGACCGGCATGCAGCAGTTCTTTGTAACATTCTACGATATTAATTTGCGAAAACTGACAAGAAGAGTAACTGACACATTGGCCTGCCTCCTTCCGACGCACCACTGATGACTGAACCAGGTCCAACCAGTGTGTACCTCAAGCACAATAAGAAAGTAGCTACAGTTCTGAGGATTAGACCCACAATCATCAATGTACTTGCACCGGCAGACTGGGTAAGCTACACTTACGTCACACGGACTAATATAATTTCAAAACTTTATACATATTAATTTACGAGGGTAAGAAAATTATTATGCGAAATTAACTGAAATCTAAACACAAGGTGGTTAGTAACGAGTTACAGCAACGTGCTATATTACGGTTCAATTGTTGCAATTCTTCAGCAGGAACTGATTTGTCTTACGAAGTGATAACAGCTGATTGGTCGTAACAGACGAAGTGACAAATTGCAAATTGTTGCAAACCTCGAATACACAGCTCTGTATTGTGTGCATAATTCGCTGTGCTCAGTGGCAACTAAACACCATATTATTCCACTGAAGTACCGGCTGTCTATCGCCACTCAGACCAATTCTGGAACTCCTGTTTCTTTCAATCCCATTGGACCGCAATCGCTGTGTTACTGATAATCCGTAGATTACGTAATATCCTGAAGCTAGCCGACCAACATACACACGGAATGTCACGGCTTAGGTCTGCAGTGGTGCGGCCAGGCTGCTCGTCGTACCTCGATAAGGATCTCTTTGAAGTACCGTCCCTACGAAGTACCCCAAAGCCTAGAGCTCCGATTGGTCGCTTTATCTGGCGACTCCTGGAAACATTGCGTCTCTTTGGGAACAGGCAGCGAATGGTCTGAGCAGTTGTAGTAGTATTAATAGTAGTAGTAGTAGTCCTTCGAGTCTGCTGTGATTCATGGTGATTCTGCAGAGGATTTTCTAGGCAGAGATTACTGTTCAGGAGTGGTTTGTCATTGCGCAGTTATACCCTTGTCCTAAAAGTCGACATACAACCGACAATGTTCAACGTCCTGTTGTCAGCAGAGTGGTCCAGTTGTAGAAGGTCATAAGGGTCCAGTTGGCAGCGAAAAACCGGTCTTTTATGAGGCACGGAAGTTTACTGCCGTGTTCACAAAACCCCCACCCTACACCAACCCCCACTGGGTAATATTCCAGGTCAGTTATATCCAGTCCACCCTCACATTCTACTTAAGATTTAATTTAATATCTCCCACATATGTCACGGTATCCGAAATGTTCTTTCTCCTTCGACTTCCAACCAATAATGTTATGCATTTCTCGTCTCCCTCGCCCCCTTTAAATCCAGTTACACACCCTAAAACAAACTCAATTCAGATGTGCATATTTCAACAACAAAGGAAATAGGATAAATCAGAAAACCATTCTGTCACGAATCTGTAATTTTACCGTCTATTACTGACTTTCGATGTGAAAACGCAAACTCATTCACTGTTTGATGTTCGTGTGACCGTGCATCCTTAATCTGAAATGATTTGTACGACCAACTTGAGCAACAATTGTGATTTATTAATCAACCATTAGCTCAACATGATTCGGGCACCAACCTTTATGCCCACCTTCAAGAGAGCAAGGCCGTATATAACTGCATATGGTTTTCAGCACTTGGAGCAGGTCGTGTGCACTGTGTGCACACAGTGCACACAATCTGCCTCCAGGCTTTCCAAGACTCCAACCAGCACATTATATGCTGAAAACCGTATGCAGTTATATACGGCCTTGCGCTCCAGAAAAAGGGCATAATGATGCCTGAAACATGTTGAGCTAATGGTTGATTAATAAATCAGAATTGTTGCATCAAGTTGGTCGCAAAAATCATTTCACTCACTGTTCTAAAACACCCGGGGCAGTGTTGCCTGAGTTCTTTGTCACCCTCGCCTCCAGATACCGAAGAATTAAGGACTGCAACGAACAGGTAAAGATAAAAGTAAAGTTCACCCTAAAAAAGGCCACGAATGACCAGAGGGGGAGTAGAAGTATAGTGCTTTTTCTTTATCCTCGGCGATAGACGGGGTGGGTGGTCAAGTCACGTCCCGACCGCTTTACCCGGAAAAGACCCATTGTATAGGAGCTTGGATGGGCCCCTGATCCCTTCTGGACGGGTGCGAAAAATCTCGCTCTCACCGGGATTCAATCCCCGGATCATCTAGCCCATAGCACTACGCTATTCCGGATGTAACGAACAGACAAAGGATAAATGCTGGTCCTCCAGTATGGAAGCAGCGCCAGTTCTAACAACCCTAACAACCCGCAACGTGTGGCTTAAAATGTGAGAAATATAATAGTACAATATTCTGGTCGGAAATCCTGAAGGAGAATGTCAACTGATCGATCTAGACGTAGGTGATAACATATTAAAATATATCTTAATAGAATTGGGCAGAGGAGAGCAAACGGACTTCGACTCTGAATCTCAAGGAAAGGAAGCAGGGTTCCATAGGCGACTTGAAATTTCTTGGCTGACTGTGCCACTAACAGCTTCTCAGCGACTCGAATGAAATTCATTAAACAATATAAAAGACATCTTTTTTTAAACACGAGAGTACCATCAGGTCAACAGCGCGATTTCCCTTTGTAGAATTAAATTCCAAGAAGTAATTTCAAACAACGACATCCTTGCACTCAAACTGTTATGTTGGTAGGCAAACTGCTGAACTGCAGATGAGAAGCAACCACAGGCAAGTGATCATAAAGTGTCCTCTGCTGCAGGGAAGGAGCTGTGCCTCATATGGAAGAGGGATACTTTGAAATATTCAAATATTCAAAACTCGTCTTCTCTAAGAGCATACACAGTGGAAAATGGATAAATGCGAAATGCCTAGGGACGTTAAAGAGATGAGGAGTATAATATTTGATGTGGTATTAAAACCACATAGCCCTGTATGGAATCGATAACTTCCTACACCTTCTGCATCATTCGTGCAGGTCCGCAATGTTAAATGTGTTTTATGACAAAGGATATGAGAAATATTCTGATCGAGCATGTTGCTGAATCGTTAACATAACGGATTTTTATTCGAACAACACCAAGTTGACATCTCTACCTGTTTACAGTCAACAACAAGAGAGCCTAAGGAAGTGTACAACCAAAAGTTCACGATCTTCTCCTTCAAAATAGTTATCTAAAAATCGAAGGTAAGACAACCTGAAGATGGCCAGTATAGGCCGAAACATGCAGTTGTCCAGTATAGCCATTAAATACACCTTAAGTGATATAGTTGTGTTTGACTGCATAACATTTACAATTTTCACACACACAAAACGGGGATGACACACTTCCTAGATCGAAGGTAACCTTTTCATCTCGCTTGATCCTACAAAATAGCTTCAGGTTTTAGTGGTAAATAACATAGAATGAACTTCTAGATATGTCAAGCGTTAGAGTTACTTTGGAATTTCGAACAGTTTCACTCACGTAATTCTAAAATGAAAACGGAACAAATTACACGATATGCTATGGAGAACAAACAACTTGGCCATCATTACGGAGAAAGTGTAAAATAGAAATTATAAATTACTTCTTCAGACCAAATTCCAATTGCCTAGTTTCGATTCACCAGTTACCACCACCTAACTAAAACCTGAACACACAAATGCAGATCCAACTTTGTTGAAATACCCAGAACTGGAAGGCTAGCAGCTCCGCATATTTTTAATATTATCATACTTTCACTCCCACCTCGCAAGTTCGTGTAGCCGCCAGGTTCTCAGGCTTTATAGCGGAAAGTTTAAGACTTCATGACCATCAAACAGCCAGGTCCGACATTAGACAGACCCACACACAGACAGGGCGCAGTGCTCTAGACAGCCTAATTTCTTCTTTAAGAAAGTATGTAATCAAGTACATAAATTATGTACCCAATATCCGCCTAAAAAACCCAATACTTTTACATAATACCAACACCGTAGGATCAAAACAGTAATTGATTCCTCTACAGAAAAAGAAACATGGTTTTGTAACTGACGGCCAAACACTACAAACAAGTTCAACAAGCTCCGAGGTACTAGTGCTTAATGTGTTGCTCCAAGTGGTTAAGTTCCGCATCCCTTTAATAGTTTTAATACTTTTCGTTTCAAATATGTTGAATGCGGCGCTCCTCTGGAGACTGTCCACATTTTCTTGTAGATATTAGTAAGAGGTGGGGACCGCTGTGGCATAGCGGTTAAGGTGCTGTGCTACAAATTGGAAGATCGCTGGTTCGATCCCAGCTGCTGTCATTGGAATTTTTCATTGACATAAAATCCCTCCAATTGCACTACGGCCCTGGGGTCGACTCAGCCTGTAACAGAAATGAGTACCAGGAACATTTCTTGGGGGTAAAGGCGGCCGGTGCGCAAGGTTGACAAACTTACCACCATCCTGTGCCGATGTCATGAAATCTGGGAATCTTAACTTCCTGGAACCCTCTGGGTCATTCCAGGCCTGTAACGGAACTGTTTTACCTTTAATGGTAAGAGTTACAGGTGGTACCTCAAAATTGACATCCGGGTTGTACAGCATGACGTTAGACGCTCTCTAATTCACGTATCGTAAAAAGGTAAAAGGTAAAGCAAGCCCATTACACGACTTGAGAGGCCCTGAGGGTTCCAGGAGGTTGAGGCTCCCAGATTTCAAGACAATCGGCACATGAAGGTGGTAAGGTGGTCAGCCCTGCGTACCGGCCGCCTTTACCTCCAGAAAATATTCCTGGTACTGATTTCTGTTAGAGGCTGAGTCGACCCCAGGGCCATAGTGCGATCGGAAGGATTATGTCAATGAAAAATTTCAATGACCCCATCGGGAATTCACGTAACTTACCTACCAATAACATGCCACAGCCCAACAATTCAGCACGTTCGAGCAATTGTATTGTGACATGAGAAGGTCTAAAACTGTAGTATGGCATCACCTAGAATTTGAGGGTTATTTGACCGTGCATCTTCCTCATGAAATAAAGTGAAATGCCAACTTGATGCAACTAGGTAATTTAATTGATGTATTCTTAGCTCGGCATGTTTCAGGTACATACGCCCATCATCAGGAGCATTAGATGTTGAGTTACAGCATATGGTTTTCTGCACCCAGTTTTTGGATGAGTGGTGGTCTTGAGAGCCGCTGCATAGGTCTTGTGTACGGTGTGGATGGTGGACGGCACCATCCGCACCGTACACACGACCCACGCAGCGGCTCTCAAGACCACCACCCATCCAAAAACTCGATGCATAAAACCATACCCTGCAACTCAACATTTAATGCTCTTGATGAGGAGCGTATGTACCCGAAACATGCCGAGCTAAGAATACATCAATAAAATTACCTAGTTGTATCAAGTTGGCATTTCACTTTATCACCTAGAATATTCTGTCGGATAATGGGGAGTATATAACTATAGCCAATCAGTCTGTGATGAGCATCCGGTAATTAATTTTGAATTAACAGTGCAGGCATTTGCCTTTCGTTGTCGCCCGAAGCTGGATCTCCGGTTCTGTAGTAACTGCAGTGTAAACCAACACCACCATGTATCCGCCTGCTTTAACTTCAATGCTCTGTTCTGGCTGGAGGGAAACTTTCAGGGACTAAGAAGATTGAAAGGATGGCTATACACCGCTTAGACTCTCTAGGGTTGACCAAACTTGCAGTATCAAGGAAATAGAAATGACCTTGTAATAAATAAAGATTGCCAACAAAATATTTTATGTGTTTCATAGCGCAATATCGTCGTAACCATAAAATATGTGGGGGGACCAAAACAAAGACGACGAAGGATGTTTCAGAGCTTCGTGAACCAGTTCTGCATGTGGATCTACTGAAATGCGACAGAAAATGAGATGAAGTACCGTCTACCTTTTTCTGATGCTGCTATAACGGAGGCCATTTACCCGGACATGCTGAAAAATTTCATTTTTCCACAGATGGAAGAAGAGGAAGAAAAGTTTTCCAACAAAATGGTGCATCGCACCCTTTTAGCAACTTTCCAGGAACTTTCCAGGTGGCTGATTGGGCCTCCTAACACGCTGGATTTAATGTCTCTTGACTATCTTTTTTTTTTTTGGAAGTAAATAAAAAAGTAAGTTTTCTGGATCCTTTGGACATGTAACGTTCTGTTGAAACATTAAAGCACAGGACTACGGCAAACACTAGCCACAACACCATTAACGTATCGTCTTCCGGCTGGGAGACCGTAGTCTTGGTTCTGTCACGTTACAAGACATATACATGTGGAACCACGCTAATCCGAGTTTTATAGACAAGTTGTAGTTCTACCTTTTACTCAACTCAATGGGTCATCGCATCATGTATCGGGGACAGAAACCGCATTCTTTGGATCCAGTAGCCAGCTTCATAATCCAGATGTAAAGCTGGAAAATCCAGATTAGGAAGCAGAAGTGATAATTACTCAACATAGAAATTTAATCAGTTTAGAATCCAGCAAGCAACTGAATGGCAGGGGTCTTTTCTCTAGGGTAAAAGATATCGGAGCCTAAAGGCTAATTTAGCAGAATGCGAATCTACACATTCGTGTTCATACTGCAAAGTTTGGTGATTTCAAAATGCTAACACAACCGTCCTTTCAGATCGCCACGACATTACAAGCTGTTTGCAAAAATTGTATAATATGAACACATAATGGGGAGGTCGTATTTGTCGCACGTCTTATCTTCGAAACAACATGACGTATTTCAACTAACATAATAATTGAGACTTACTAAAAGTTGTCGGTGGAACTGAATTTCTTTGTAAACCATTCAATCATAGCTCAAAAGTTAAATGAACACGAAACTGAAAATTGATTTCCATTAAAAGCTGATTATGAAACAAAATTTAAGATATGGCAAAGTATAACATTCATTAAGATCTACAAATTTCCTTTGATTTTTTTTTTAATATGGCAAATATATAACACAATGCAAAGAAAAACAAATAATAATCACGTGTAGTGCCACATGCTACGCGACATGACAGTTGTAACTGCAGTAAATGATCGGGTATACAAACGAACAAAGGGTTCTGCAGCGTTCTTGGTGAAGTTAAGTCTTCTGTGATGTGACTTCGTGTTAATTGGTAAACCGTTACCAAGTTTCTTGGCAGATTGCTGCCCCTATCTTCAATGTAATCGAAGAAGAATACGTTGCTGGGAGCATTTTTTGTATTACATAGGGAAAGAGTGGGTTAGGCAATAGGTGGAAAAGGTGTGTTGTGGGTTGCGCGGAGTCGTGAACAGTCCGGTGGAGGCAAATATAAAAACTGCTCCGAAGCGTTGGTAACAATTACAAGGCATCATATCCCATCCGACCGTAATCTTCCACGAAGAGTATAGACTAATTATATACAGCCTGCACTGGATGTTATCAAAGTGGGTCTGTGACACAACAGCATGGCACAGCCTCTGGTGGTGGACGAAAAAGACGCTCTCCAGATGCTGAATAAGTTGTCGCGGACATCCGAGGAGGGGGAACCCTCCAGATTGCAAGAGAATAGCATGTTACGAAATGCTGGACGTGGCATTAGATATTGACTGAGCCTTCGGAACGAAATAAACCCCGGATGATACAGGAATTTGACACTTAGACAGCGAGGAGGGTCTAAAGCTCAGGGGAACTGAAGGCAGATACCAGGAAACTGGAGAAGTATGGGTTACATTTAGTGGGAATATGGAAAGTTGGATGGGACATGTGTGTCACCAAACCACCAGAGGAATTTACTTTTTTTTCTAACAGGCTGAGGGTTTACAAGAATACAGTGCTGAGAACACATTTGGGCCTAAGCAGGAGAAATCAACAGGAGAATAAAGAAAATGCTTAATGAGAAGGATAAAATGGGCAGAAACGGGGTACGTATGGGGAGAAGGCACCCGCATAAGGGGATTTGGCTGAGATCTAAAGGAAAGAGGCCATTGTGAAAACAAAGGATAGGTGGGAGGACGATATTATAACGTATCTTAAATAGGAAGGGATGACGTACACTGAATTAATCTGGTTCGAGATATGGACAAGTGGCGAGCTCTGTCCAGCACGGTAACGAACACCGGGGTTCGATAAAAAGGTGACAATTTCTTGGCTCACTGAGGAAATAGCTCTCATGAAGAATTGTTATGTATGTGCTACTTGTGCGGACTACGTTTTCCAGCCGTGTTTTACTCGTAAACACACACACACACACACACACACACACACACACATATATATATATATATATATATATACACACACACATATATATATATATATATATATATATATATATGTGTGTGTGTGTGTGTGTGTGTGTATTCATGACTAATTGACAGTGAATAGGCCAGCTATATGAACCTCTATAACCCTATTACCTCTATACCGTTTCTTGGCACCCATTTCATGAAACAATCACTTGAGTAGTAGCACAAATCTGGTCAACAGAGCTATCTAAGCTTATTAACATCATAATAAATAATAGCTTTCATTATTTCAGTAGTTTATTTTGGGAAATGTCGATGGTTATTACATAAATATTCAAGATATTGAAACGTGTTAACGTCAAGATTTTAGCCTTTTATAACGTGCACACCATTTTACCTACATTTTCTTCACATGGAGAGCTGTTCTGCGGGTAATAACCGGGTAATATTCGGTGAACTTGCATACAGAAAATGCGTGCAATAGCCACTACCCATGTTAGTGGACCGACAGTTACTCACACGACGAACAAGTCAAACACTTACAATGATATATGGATAGGCACTATTCTAGACAATTTGTTTTTAATCTCCCATGTTCATCCCCGTTGTTGTCTGTAGACGTTCGTCACTGTCTATTTCATATTTTATGCAATAATTGCTCGTTCCCATCCGTCTATACGTCGTATCTAAAACTACTGAACACATGACGATGCCATTTTTATTGGGGGGGGGGGGGAACTAAAAAAAACCCCAACAAAAGAAACCTTTTTGGGGGAGAAATTTAAACCCGGGTTTTTCCGAAAAAGAAAGTAAAGTGGAAACCCCCCCGCAGTTTTTGGCGGATTTTTTTCTTTGGTCGTTTGG
>Ga0123354_10000313_pt1 | contig 44380 bp, 36 predicted proteins | sample TergutLab28metaG_2_FD_97872 | JGI IMG/M metagenome (GOLD analysis project Ga0123354, IMG submission 97872) | Labiotermes labralis P4 segment gut microbial communities from Petit-Saut dam, French Guiana - Lab288 P4 | ecosystem: Host-associated > Arthropoda: Insects > Digestive system > Gut ... | reverse complement strand
TGGGGGAGGAGTGTGGTAATAGGAAAAAATAAATCCTTTGCCTTTGGGGGGGGGCTTGGGGCAAAGCCCAAATTTCTGGCCAAAGTTCCAGGGGTGCCCCAACCCCTAAATCCCCCCCCCCCCCCCCCCCAGTAAATATTTATTCCTAGATCATGCAAATGACACAGTGTGAAGAGTGATGGTTTGACTTGATCCACAAAGTCTGTGGCCACTTTGTGGCTAACAAGGAGCAAGTGCATTCATGTATGCCTTGTTGATACCATGCCTTGTCCTGCTCATGTAGCCAAGTTCTGACTTCGTGAATCACATCATCATTAGTCTCAAACTTCGTGGCACGTACTACATTCTTCAGGTCTCTCAGTAGGTGGAAATTTGAGGCTGCTAGATCAGGGCTGTAGGATGGATGGGGTAACACTATCTAACCAAATTTTGTGATGGCTTCTAGAGTCTTCAGACTTGTGTGTGATCTTGCATTGTCATGCTGAAGCAAGATTTCTCTTGGACTCTTGTGAGGCCAAACTCATTTGAAATGCTTCCCGAGTTCAGTGGGTGTCCTGATATAGGTGTCAGAGTTGATTGTCTCCCTTCTCAGCATTGCGCCCACAAGAATTACTCCTTCACAGTCCTAGAAGACAGTGATCATTACCTTGCCTGCTGACAAACTGTTTTAATTTTTTGTTCTGTGGAAATTGAAGATGGTGCCATTCCATGGATTGCCCTTTTGTCTCCAGTTTGATATGATGGAACCGGTTTGCATCTTTTTTAACAGTATGGGTTAGGAATGTCTCTCCCTTGGCTTTAAAACGTTCCAACAATTGAAAGAAATGGCCTTTTTCTCGGTTTTATGTTGGACCATGAGGCTGAGAGGATCTCACTGACTCTTTCTTGGCAACAAGGAATTCTGTCACAGCACTTCATTACATATCATTGACTGACTCCTTTGTGAGACGCTGCTGCAGTAGTGTTGTCTGTCTGTAATCCGTACAACTTCATACATATATGCTAGAAACTTCCAAATTTGTTATGTCTGAATTCTCACATTCCTAGCTTCATTACTGCTGAGATTAAAGTATGGGACATTACCTACTGGGCGACCTACATACATTTAGCTTCGCAAATGATGTGCTGGTTTTAGAGTACAGAACATGGTGACAGCATTACCACTGTCATTACAAATCAACTTCCACGTGCACTGTTTATGAATCTGTTAATGGTTCGGGTTGAATCTCCCATTGCTCCTGTCCTTTCTTACCTGTACAAAGACCTGACTAGCTCACGCCGGTTTGCATGTCTCAGGGAATATTTACATATAGGCTGTATCAGACGGACTTCACAATGTCAGCACTAGCTGCTGATAATAGATCATTTATTTGATTTACTACTTATTTCATATTTAACACCAACTTTTAGCAGCCAGCTATCTGAAGTAACCATGGCGGTTGTTTTTAGTTACAAGACCATCACATGACAGTTACCTCTCTTGGGTGCTACCAGTAACATTGAACTCTTGTCTCTCACTGACTTAACTTTCTCTTGTGATTTCCTGCTCCCACGCTCGAAAAGATGATATAAATAAGACTTCTAGCAGTCATTTCTGTTTGGACCGTACTAAAACGGAACAAAAGTCAAGTGTCTCATCGGCCATCCTGTCGTAAAACTACAAAGGTTCCTTACAAAATGCAGTTGGACACACTTCCATTGCTCCAGAAAACCCTGAATGTTATTTACGACCCTGCTGTTAGAAAGTCAAACTAGCCTTCAAAATGACTAATTCCCCCAATTATAGTGACACCCTGGAGGACTCGTGAATCTACACGAGGACCAGTGTATAACCTTACGTCAAGAGCGTTGAACCTACTCCAACGGTTACACCATGAAGGTGCTGGAAAACTCCATCATGTGGAAGAGCACTTAGACAGCTCTCTGTATTAATGTATAATAATATTAAAGCCTTGAATAATATAATGGCACCATCATAAATCCTGAATGAGTAATCCATTTCCAACACGACCACTTTTCCATTAATGATTCTATTGTGGCTTAAAATGACAGGCTGATGTTAGACAACTTGGCCACCATGAGTGCCTGATATGAACCCAGTCAAGAATATGTGGTGGAATGAGGTGAAGAGAACCGTGCAGAAAACGTGGCCTAGCTTCCCTGCAAGGAATAGATGTTCTTTATGAACCATTATGTCAGACACATGGGATGAAGTTACTTTGTTTCCATGTTTTGTTCATTCCCTAAGTAAGTGCATGCTAAAATTGTTTTCCAGGGTTGAAGCTCAGATGAACATCTGAGCTTCAACCATGGAAAACAAGGTATTAAAAATACCAGACCTTGAAAACAGTCTCTTCAAGAAATAGCATATTAAGTCATGTTTTATAAATAAGTGGTATATTCAACAACAAGGATGTTTTTCTTCTTTTCTTCCCCCCCCCTTTTTTTCTTTTTCTTCTATGTTTCTTCCCCTCAGACAAAATTATCTACTGTCGTAGTTGAACAGAGAACCTTTAAATCAATAAAAAATACTGAACAATAAGAGAAATACCTGCTTCCCCCAAACTTCTGGCCTGAAAACTGCAGAACTCATAACTTTTGAAACATACAGTTGAGCAGTATAACTGCACAATAAAAGGAATATTTGTGTAAATAAACATGCATACAACAAGTATGCTGATACTGTGACTCAAATTTGCATGTTTGACCTTCATTTCATTGCTAGTCTCTTATCCATTACTCTGCCAGTGAAAATGGAAGTCCAGATGAGTTCCAGTCTTAAGTGTGTTTGCTACAGAATTCAGTCAAATCATTACTACTCAACCTTTAACTGTTGAACAGGAAAAAACACCGTCCCATTACATGTAACTCCTATCAGATTAAATGGAAAACATTTCATGCTCAGGGGCATTTAAAACTAAATTAATTCCTGCTGTCAGTGGCTGCATAAGGATTTAAAGATTGTCCATCTTTTTCTTTGAATTAGAGACACTTATAGTTAACAGACATCTGCAGCAGTAACCACAACTGAAAGTAACAGAAGGTACAGAATATCAACATGTGGACATATACAAGGACATTTCAAACGATTTGAATGATGCTGCCATCTGTATATTTACATCACTTTTGGTTTCAGGCTTAGAAAATGTTAAGCACTTAATCTTTGTTGAACAGCATGTATGTGAGACACTGTTGAATATTACAGGGATTTGTACAACTGGGAAGAAGTAAGAGACCAGGCAATAGCAGTGTTTAAAAGTAACAAGCACAGGATGATGTATGTGGCTGCCTACACTGTTGCTAAGGATTTGCATTTGGAATAATGAGGTACAGCTGTTGGACAAGCTGTAACGTGCATCCTATAGCCTTATTGAGTCCATTGAAGTATTTTATGTTACACAAGTCATTGTTTATTTTTATGTGTAATCCTAATTTGGCTGATGAAATAATGCAGGTTATTGGGGACTAATTAAAATTTAAAAAAAATTTATTTGTTCTTGGGGCAGTGATTCTGAAGCTGAGTGAAATATTTTATGTAATACAGGTCATTGATCGTTTTTATTTATAATCATAATTTGACTGGTCAACTAATGTGTATTGGGGGCTGAATTTAAAAAAAATTATGTATTGCTGGAGCAATGATTCCGACATTTGAGTGTGGCAGCCTTTGTGGACGTTCTACAAAAACTCCAGTCTCTAATATTAATTTTATTGGTGTATCCTATTGGCAGTGATGTTCACTAATGTTAGTGACACAGTTACAAACCAACTTCAGACCCAAAACTATAAGTCAGCTGTCTTCATTCTGTGGTCCATATTGTTATATTATGTGTGGTTTATTTACTAACAAACATCTATACAATAAAATATTTTCATATCAGTCAATGGTATTAATTTTTTCACCCAGTATATTTTGAATGTATCTGCTTATCATCTTTGCTTGAAAGGCAATTATTGATTCACATTAAGAATTCACCCACATTATGATGGTTGTGTATTTAGTAAACAAAATATTAAAAGTTAAATATTGTTTATTATTTAACTGGGGGGGGGGGGGGGCCCCCCCCCCCCCAACCAATAATTTTCTACATAAGAATAGTTTTTTGGCTACAAAAATTGAGGTGATTTGTGGGGGGGAAAGGGTGTATGCATATTAAGGACTTGTTCAATCTTCCTTTTCCTTCTAACTTGACTATATAGATATTCATTAGTTGTTCTAGTAATCACAAATTCAGCACTTTATTACACTGCCCACATTCCGTAAAATGTAAATTAAGATACCCAGTGTTTATTCCATGTTTGTGATGATATTCATTTTGTTCTTGTTTCATTATGTAAATGAAAATGTACAATGAAACTTCTATCCTTTGTTTCTGAAGAAGGCAAAAAAGAATAAATATGGGAAAATGACAGTTGTGAGAAAGCATTAAATTTGTCAGAAACAAAGTAAAGCAAAATGAAAATTAGACATTTTCCACTTAGGCCTACCAAGAATGAATAAATAAAAAAGTTGCTTTAATACCTGAGTGTAAATCACTTTCTTTTTCCCCCAGACAGATCTGTATTTGACAGTTGTTAAGTTGAAACCTTATGTTTCAGAAAAAAAGACACCAATTCCAAAGTTAGAATATGCTGTTCATCACAACTGCCAATGTTGTGTGCTTAAAAAATGACTTAATTTTTTAAGCAGTTTACACTTAAGTAATGCCCAGCACTGGTTGAGGCTCACATTGATCTTGATCCTATCTCTTTCACTGCTCCTGCTGCCTCACAATTGGACAGCTCATCGTGCTGGTGATGCAGTGTTCATTATCTACAGATATGCAAGAACTAAAGTTGACAACTTCAGCACATGGTGAAATTCAGTCCTTGTTGAGGGCATCATCCTCTTCAATACTGCAGTCTCAGTCACCTTGTATGTGATATGTAGTAACACCTGTTTGAGCAGTTATTCCCACTTATGAAATGAAACAAGAGCTCTGAAATATCATGATTAACATATACATATTTGTCATCAATAATGAAGGTAGCATCAACACAAATTTTAAATGTGAGCAAGACACAAACCAAAGGTGCCAAGTTTCTCTAAAATCTTGTGATTAAAGGTTACGGTATTAAGAATAGTACCAGACTAATCCAGTTTACTTGTTCTTGTAGATTTAAATTTGGATCTGAAAATGATTATTTTATTGCTGGCATCATGATATACACACACAGTTTGATATGCTTGTGTTACAGGATGAGCTCTATAGTCATAATCCTTGTGGTGAAGATGATCTGAAAGAAAGCACTCCAAATACAGTGTTTTCAGTTTCACAAGCAGAAATTTGATGTGCAAAGAACATATTTGTTACATGTGACATGTCTATGAGTCAAAGGGAACCATTTCCATTCTTTTACTGCATTTTTACATGCAATTGATATGTTGCCGTTTGGTGTCATCTTCAAGAACATGGATAACAAGAACATCTGTAATTATGAAAAAATGTTGCCTCTATGGAAGTGAACCTGAAACTTGCCTTGTAGTATTACCATATGTCGGTATTTTTCAATCTTGTCTTGGTGCAAAGCCACCAAAACAAATATTGCCTGTAGTTCTGTCCCTAGACCTCTGAGCTATGCTGCCTACTTTGTGAAGTCAACTAGTAAGTAATTCCATGGAGCAGAATCCTTATGGAGATGCTAGTCAAATTCCCTACTTTTTTATGGAACCTGAGATTTCATCACCATGGTCACAAAAGCTCATCATCTATCCCTGTTCTGAGCATGATCAATTGAGGCCACCCCCCCCCCCCCCTTACACGTGCGGTAGAGTAGCGCTAGCAACATCAGCACTGTACATGACATCATATCTGCAACTGTACCCTCTCAGCTGCTACGATTCTCTAACGTACAAAAAAATTCTGTCCCCTGTTAATGGTTTTCATTTCCGTTTCCACAGAGAACAGTATAATCCTTTGCCCATGCAGTGCTTGTTTGTCCCATCTCACAGTTAAAACGTAGCATGTACGAAACTGTTCTCCCACTCATTCTAATGTATACTTTGCACATTACATGGCGACTGCCTTAACTGACGCTGACCTGTACAGGCTCCTCACATTTCACCTGCTAAATCCCCATGACCATTTTTCGCTTCATACGTTGTTGCGAAGGCTATGTCCAGGTTCGAGGCCCTGTATTCCATTTCGTAACATGCTACGTTTTAACTGTGAGAAATTGTTAATCCCTCGCCCAACCCACAAGCTGAAGGATCACCCCTCGTCGGCTGTACGCGAATGCTTACAATAAACATTCGGAGCTAACCTCTGTATCTGCCCCCAACTTGAGATGGTGCCATACCGTGGTGATACGGACCCATTTATCATTGCCAGGTCGACTGGTGGTTATAGATTTAACCCGCTAACGTGGAAAATACGGTGAGCTTCTAATAAGGCTAGCAGGTGGCAGATAGGATTTAACTCGGCGTTTGAAGGGTTAAAAGGCATAGGGAGTTTCAGCTTGTACTTAACAGAATTATGCATTAAGATTGTAACTGTGACAAATCTTAAATGTTTCCATCGCGTACCCTATTTACATTTCCAGTAATCTACGAAAGCTACCTCCAATAATTAACAATCACTGATCATCTAGTACACAGCTTACCGATCTATTACAGGTACCAATCTTACCGCGGATCATATGACTTAAGAATGTGATAATCTCTAACCTCGACTGATTGTATTCAGTTTAACAACAAAATCTTGTTTGTATGTATATGATTTGTGGTAAATATTTTCATCAAACAATAGAAACTGTTGAGGCTTACGAATATGTATAATAAATATGCGTATATTTTATGAGTACATGTTCGATCAATAATACGTTGGTATTGGTTTCGAGACTTAATGAGCAGGCGCCATTGTGTGAGAAGTGTGACAGCAGCAGAAGTTTTAGTGAATTTGTCTGTCCTGAGCAATTAAACAGGTAAAAACGGTAAAGTTAGTCGCTGTAGGACGTGGAAGTTAATCAAAGAATGCTGCGAATGTATCATGTATATTATCGCAAAGCAGTATTTGCGTAGAAATTACCTAATTGTTTTTTGATTGAATGACGGCCATGTTATGTAGCGTTTGTGATTAATGACAATAATATTTACCCAGATGTGAATGCATTGTTTGTTTGTTGTCACTGGGAGTGTAATTCATGAGCGTAGGTATTTTGCTATATGAAATTGCTTTGTTTTGGGGCGGTATTGTGTGGTACGCTGAACCCAGCACCCTCTCCCCCCTAGTTGTGGTATACTGCGTAGTGCAACTTTCAATGCCCAAACGATGTCACTCTTGACGGATGTTGTGAATTATATACTTGAGTAACGCGGACTTTATTCGAGTTGTTGGTGAATGTCGTGTGGTTGTCATTCACATAGTTTATGTTGAGCACTAGAATGGAGCGTAAGTACTTGTCTAACACAATTTTATTTGTTGGTAGAGGTATGTAAATAATATACTACATAAGGTACAACTACATGTTTCGGCGCTTGACACTGGCCATCTTCACGTTGTACATGAAATACTTAGTAAGCAGTTATACTAGATTTATTATGTGCCGTATATAGTTGGGGTGGGAGGTGAGGTGGGCATGATATATCCTATGTGTTTGAAGGTTGGGGGGGGGGTGTGGGTACATGGGGATGCTGCTATTCTGTATTATGTCTATGTTAATATGGCTATCATATTATGTGTGTAGAAATTATATGTACACATTATGCCTATCTATATATAGAGTGTGCAATATTTTACAAAATGTGGTTTCTATAATATAGTTGGTTCATTAATCTTATTCAATTTGTTATTATATTCACTGTTATAATAAATCAGGTCAAACTTTTACAATTAGTCTGTTTAGTATCACAAAGTAAAGCCAGTGTGAGTTGGGATGAAAGCAAGGAGGGAATGAATTAGAAGTAATGTAAGGAATAATAAAAGGGTAAATAAACAAGTGGAATAAATAACTAAAGTAAGGTGAACTGAAGCGCTAGGCTTAATGTTACCCTTCAGGTGCCGCTGAGTTTTGTGTAACCGTTGAATGTTCTTAGTATAGGGCTTCAGATGGTCCTCTGTCTATGTGTGAAATAGTGCTGACCTTAAAGGAGGGTGGTAGGACCATTCTTGGATGCATGGCTTTGTATTTAGTTATTGTTAGCTGGTCATTTAGCACATGTTAGTATGAGTCATTCATAGTGTGGTACTACCTGTGGAGAATATAGGGTAGCCTTTTAGTGGTCGTGTTCAAATATCATTATGTAGCTCATGTATAAAGTGGAAGATATAAGGTGCCATATTGCCATACACTGCTTGCATGTGGTGATGAATGCTGATGGGAGGAATGTTTTCTCCAGTCAAGTACTCGGATTATGGCACATTGTTTGAACTGCATGTCCTCACAGCCTTCCATTTCGACTGGCACTGGACTGGAGTTACGGATAGCTGTGGGGTCAAGGTTGCGTATGGTGGAGGGGAGATACCATGTTGCTATGTGCAACTGGTTTTATCGAGTTTGCATTATTCTAATAAAAAATATGACAAGCGAGGCAAAACTTTTCAGCACATCCTCTTATTATTTCATGCTTACTCACATTTTACAATGTTGTGTTACCAGCTAAATCCCCCACTTAACTAAACAACAAAGAAAGATTTCCATGGTATGTGGCATTACTAGAAGGAAGACAAACCAACCACTTAATCCCACATGACCATTGCAGGCACACTGATATGGTTCTTTCCCTGAATAGAACCACATATTTGAAATGGAAGTTGAGACCAAACTTCTCTTGTTGATTGTGGTATGAGAGATCTGGTCAGAGTAAGCACAAGGTAAAAGGTAATAAGACCAAGATGACAGAAGGGATAATGGATAAAATTTCCTAAATCTGTAAACAGTAGGTGTGGGTATCAGTCAATAACACAACAATATCTAAAAAAGATGTTTAATAAAGGCTGAAGTAAACTACATGTTTCGGCCTAACGTGACCATCATCAGGTTTTCATCCGAAAGTATGGTGGTAGTGCTTTACAGGATTGGTATGGGTATGTCACGATGGTGAGATCTCTTACATCTGTGATGTTTGTTATGTGCTATTTTTAAGGGGCACAGATGCTGAGATCTCACTATCATGACATACCCATACCAATCCTGTAAAGCACTACCACCATACTTTCGGAAGAAAACCTGATGATGGCCACATTAGGCCAAAACATGTAGTTTACTTCATCCTTTATTAAACATCTTTTTCAGATATTGTTGTGTTATTAACTGATACCCACACCTATTGTTTATATACACACAATGGGGATGGCTCATTTTAGAACCCTAAATCTGTGTCTGACAAAATTAATTGTTTTTGTTTGAAAGGGGAAAAGTTCTGCAGTGCAATTTTAAATTAAATGGTGCTTTGGCTGTGGCCAAAAACAGATTTGAAAGACTCTCTGGAAACTGTTTATAATAAATGCTTGATTTTGCACAAGTATTATTATGGTCGAAAACATGCATTATGTACATTGGAGAATTAAAGTTAGATTTGAAACATTTCCAGTTGATTTTTGTACCTCATCTAGAATTTGTTGAAATGTTGCACTGTATGACACAAGTATTCCACATTTTGTTGACAGAATGCAGATTTTTGTGAAGACACTGACTGGAAAAACCATCACCCTTGAAGTGGAACCTTCTGACACCATTGAAAATGTGAAAGCAAAAATTCAGGACAAGGAAGGTATCCCTCCTGATCAACAGCGCCTAATTTTTGCAGGAAAGCAATTGGAAGATGGTCGCACACTTTCTGACTACAATATACAGAAAGGTAATGGTGGATTATTAGTGTTTATTGAAGCTGTTAAGCTGGATTGCACAAGTTTCAGTTGGTTGTATTTTACTTGGTACAGGTGAATAGCTTGCACTGAAATCCCTTTGTGAGGAATGTGGTTGAATGTCTGAATGTTAAATTGAAGTTTCCACCAAAAAAAAGTTTATACAAAATTCCATCAAGGAAATGTTCTTTTGTTTAAGATTTGCCATGTATAATATGATCATTTGTGTGTAAGTTGTAAGACTTTGTGTATATGCAAGTACAGTGTGTCCCACTTGCTACCAAACCTGGCATTTTTTTAATAATTTTATCACTAATGAAGATATTGCAACGAAATTTGAAGCGGACTTACCTCATTGTGTAAGAAATGTGACATCATAATGTGCTGGAAGTGGCCACCGTTTGCGTCCAGACAGGATTGAACCCAGCGCGCCATATTTTGGAAAGTCTGTGCCAGTATGTCCGCTGTCACTGCCAGAATTTCTTTGGTGATGTTTGTTTTCAAGGCGTCTATGGTTTGTGGTTTGTTTTGGTAAACTCTCCCTTTCAGATATCCCCATAAGAAATAATCAGGCGGTGTCAGATTGGGCGAGCGCGGTGGCCAAAGTCCCTTCGAAATGGCACGGTCGCCAAAAAAGAACTGAATTTTGGCCATGCTGGCATGGGAAGTGTGGGATGTCGCTCCATCCTGCTGGAAATATCCAATTCAGAGTTCCTCATCATCCAGTTGATTTACAAAGATGTTGAAGATTTCCATGTATGCAGCTGTTGTGATGGTTGCATCGAAGAAGATGGGACCAATTATGTGCTGCCAGGACATCCCAGACCAAACACCAATCTTCTCTGAATGAAGGGGTTCTTCATGTATCACATTGGGATTTTCACTTGTCCTAATATGGGAATTTTGAGAATTGTGTAGGCATCCTCGGCCAATTGACAGAGAGATCAGCAGAGAGGCACGTCAGGCAGGAAACAGGCTGGCTGGTGGACCACTGCTTCATGTCGCAACAATTAGGTGCACTACAGACACATTCCTCTTGATTTCTCACACAACGAACGTACTCCCATTCAAATTTCGTTGCAATATCTTCATTGGTGTTAGAATTATTAAAGAAATGTCGGGTTCGGTAGCGAGTGGGACACACTGTATAATTTCTTGTTCATTGTTGGAAAATTAGGTTAGGTACCTGTGGAGGAGTAAAAACATACTGGTAGTACAGATTTTATTTTTGCAAGACAGAATTGGAAATGTGCAGTAGTTCCACCTTGTCCATATATGATTGTATATTTTGCGGCAGTGTTTCATAACGGCAGAGTCCTTTGGTTTTTTGGCAGGGTATTTTATTGTTTACCTGTCTGTCATGTTGATGGTTTTGTGATTTCTGGGTTGGAGTCACAAGTTCTGATTTTTATACAGAATCAACTCTTCACTTGGTGTTACGTCTGCGGGGCGGGATGCAAATTTTTGTGAAGACTCTAACTGGGAAGACAATCACGCTGGAAGTGGAACCTTCTGATACCATTGAAAATGTAAAGGCTAAAATCCAGGACAAGGAAGGTATCCCTCCTGATCAGCAACGACTGATATTTGCTGGAAAACAATTGGAGGATGGTCGCACACTTTCTGATTACAACATACAGAAAGGTAAGTAGCTGACCCTTAACATCTTGCCAGCCTTAAAGCTACTAATGATGTCATATTGCTGTAAATGGCTGCAAATAATTTAAAATGTTTTTTTTTTTTTTTTTGTAACTTACAAAAGTGGGATGAAATTCTGGAAGTATGGTGGATGTTGCAGCACATTTTTATATTTCTGCTTATGTTTGGACTAAAAATCACTTTCCTTAAAGGCTCTGAAGGAAGGCATATTTTTATGATATAAATACCAGGTGTGGGGCCAGAGATTTGCCCTCTTTCAAGAAATGCACTGCATTAGACACTTTATTTATTTATGATTGCTTGGTTATTGGTTTTGGGACTTTTTTTTTTCGATTGCTGTGGTTTTTCCCCACTCATTCCATCAATGATCTGCTCCATATTTCATCCATCTGTTACCATCACTATATAATCTTGGCAGCTGTCAGCATTATGCAGTATAACAGTTCTCTGTCTTTACCTGTCTGTCTGTCCATCCATCCATTCATCTGTCTGTCTGTCTATATCCATCCTTCTCTGCCCCTCCATATGTCTCAGACTTCAGTTGCACACTGCTGTGTTCATATGTGCTGGTGTGCCACATTTATATTTGGCAAACATCAGAGTAATTCCCTTCACCTGCTCATTGATTACAATCTTCTGCTGACTCATTGGTATCCCATTTTCAGTTTTTCATATTGGATTATTTCTGCCTCACATTTGTAATCCATCCTTTGAGAGTCCCTTGGGCTTAGAAAAAATATTTTACATCTTTTTCCCTTCTTCTTAAAAGAATGTGGAATGAAGCAGAATACTTGTTTATGCAAAGCATTGTAGAGTTGGAATTGAATGACATTGTAATGAATGCATGTAAAGTCATTGATTGTAATGTGCATTAGTAGTTATTCATTAGTTAAAGTTTAACCTAATGTGTTGACTAGAATCCACTCTGCATTTGGTTCTCCGTCTGCGTGGTGGTATGCAGATCTTTGTAAAGACACTGACAGGAAAGACAATTACCCTGGAAGTGGAACCATCTGATACCATTGAGAATGTAAAAGCTAAGATCCAGGACAAAGAAGGGATACCTCCTGACCAACAGCGACTTATCTTTGCTGGCAAGCAACTGGAAGATGGACGTACACTTTCAGATTACAACATACAAAAGGGTAAATATTAATGCTCTGTCAGTTGCAGAGGTTTGTGTTTTGGAATGTTGTCTTCATATGTTGTCAGAGGAGGTGATTTCGGTTTGCTGTCACTGCTTCCCACAGTGCATATTTTTAATTTGTAGTCTTGAGTTTTGCAGCTGTCATGGGAGCTTCATCACATGCAAAGTCTGTTTTTGGAGGGAGGTAATATTGCATAGAGTCTGGAAGTGCTGACCACCAATTTAACAGACCTCATATATTCTGAAATATTTGCTGAACAGTGATGGAACTGTTGTAGTGAAATGTTGGCAGCTTCTGTCTGAATAGTGTCTTTGAGCTCTTGCAGTGAATGTGGATTGTTCACGTACACTTCTCAGTGTCCCTTGGAAGTACTAATAACACAGATTCAAATGTAGAGGTCTAGTAGGCCATAATTATCTGGAGAATGACATCAGATTTAGTAGACTGTAACAGTAGAAATGTATTATTTGTGTGAAAACACAGAGCCTTCAGTCAAAACAACTTCTCTGTATTTTCTTTCTGTGTAATACTGATCATCTGAAGTCTTTCCAGCTTCTACTGTATGTTATTTGTTTATGTGGCAGTCTATGCAGGAATTCTTTTCAAAGGTTTTGGTGACTTTTTTGCTTAACATATACTTGGCATAAGGGAACACTGTACTTGAGATGTGCTGAGGTACTCCATGTGATGTGCTGAGGTACTCCATGTGATGGAGACACCATATGGCATCTCACACAATGGTGCTGACATGATGCAACAGTGAGGAGGCTGGCCTTGCTTAACCCATCTCATTTTTCTCTATGCTGTATAGGTGATAGAGCTAACACTGTGTAATACAGTTCAGACTAAAAGACAGCAGAGATTAAATCATGTATATTCAACCACAATGATGAATAGTTGTTGGATGAAATGAGTGTATACTTCAGAAAAGCAGGAAAGTCGTGAAGGGTTAGCACATCTCTCAGAAAGGACGAAGGTACATCACATTTAACCTGTTGTAATTTGTCCCCTGCCAGTATTTAACCAGTTGTGCAGCGTTGGTTTAAATGCTTTACTTAAGGCACAAAAGGTAATATCATAGTTAAAAATATCGGTTACATTGTAATTTTTCAGTTATGAATTTTCACTCATTTGCATGTTTTGTAGTTTTATGCCTCACTCAAGCATTACAAATAATTCAAATGAGTTATAATGCTGTTAGGTTGAACTGAAGGAAGTGAAGGTTAGGCCTGATACAGACTTTTGCTGAGTGTGTTGTTGTGTGTAAGTATAGCAGTATATTTGGGCAGTACTGCATTTATAACCAGCTTATAACTACCAGCATTAATAGAATCTTGCACGACCTGGAACAAAGAGGTTTTTTTTTTTTTTACAGAGTCCACCTTACATTTGGTGCTGCGTTTGCGTGGTGGCATGCAGATCTTTGTCAAGACACTGACAGGGAAGACCATCACCCTGGAAGTAGAGCCGTCGGATACCATTGAGAACGTAAAGGCAAAGATCCAGGACAAGGAGGGTATCCCCCCTGACCAGCAGCGTCTTATCTTTGCTGGCAAGCAGCTGGAGGATGGACGCACCTTATCTGATTACAACATTCAGAAGGAATCAACCCTCCACTTGGTTCTTCGCCTCCGGGGTGGTTTCTGAACATTCCACTTCATAGTTAATAGAACCAGCATACATTTTCAGTGTGTAGGGAGGCATTCAATAGCACTTACATGTTACTGTGCAATTTTAATTTAGTTTCTGTTAATGAAAAATATGCAGTTGATACACTTACTTGATGAATTCCATATGTAAAAATTAGTTGTGCTTATGTATTGTTATATATATCCACACACAAATAATTTAATTATGTACTTTGCTGTAATAAAAGTTGTGTAAAGATTCTAGTAATACTGCTTTTAATAAATATAATCATACTAAGTACTTTGTATTTGTATTTTGTTAGAGCTGATATGTGTATTTCATTTGCAGTGACAAATCACAGTATATCTTAGACGTAACCCATTAAAAACCTATTATACTAGGATTAAAAACTGAGGGTAATTATTGTGCATTATTTATTTTGCTTCCATACACTTATTTATAGATGCCTTATTTTGATTTTCAAATGTGGAAGTTCTGACAGAAAGTGTTACAGAAAAGTCCTGCTGTAATATACATTCGTTAAAGCAGTTACATTTGTTAATTGTAAAACACATAAAAGGGGACAGTTTTAACCTTTTAAAGCCTTAGACTTACTTCATGTACCACCAGCTTGAACATTCAGAAATTGTGTGTTCTGCCAATAGTGCAGTTATGTGTTTTGCATGGATGTCAGAACAACAGTGATTGTCTCTATACAACATTATCGGTTTTGAAACTGAGGCAGAGAGTGTTTACTGCTCGATATGAACTGGTCTTCAAATCATACAGTCCTTAAAGGGTTAATGTAACATTGCTCATAAGAGGCACAGAAGTGAAAGTGGAACAGCATATTTTGGTAGGTTATATGACCAAGTTTTTGTGATGTATACTGTACAGCTTACAGATTTTCATTGAGGACTTTGTGAGTAGCCTGGCATGTATATCTGAATTCAGATTCAGTCTGCCCATTTGTAAACATGAGAGGTGTAAGTGTAGCTGCAGCAGCAGTAGCAGGCTGTATCCTCCCAGAATGTTCTCTCAGAGTGGTGAGCAGTGGTGGCACACAAATGGCATCTTTTAGAACTGGATTGGTGGTAAGGTCAGGGGAACAAGGTGGCCAAGTGATCAAGCTGCCTGTGCAGATATATTGCCTGGAAACTCTTCAGTTTTGAGAAGTCTCAAACTGTCATGCTGGAGTACAACATTAGGACCCTCTTCTTCCAAAATTGTAATGAGGGATTCCTCCAGCACGTCTGGGTATGTTGTACCAGTTAATATGAATTTGACAGACAATAAAGGAAGACCTGTAACATGTTTTGTTGGGATAGGGCACAGAAGACAATGAACTTGGATTTTCCCTTGTACTTGCAAGCAGTCCATGTAAATTGTTGCTTCTCCAAATTCTCAGTTGTGCCTGGGCAGACGGAAAGGGCTTATCACTGAGAAGTAGAGTCTTTCACCTATTTTTAATGGTTTTTTCCCTGTATAACCAATCTGGCCTTTGTATTAATTGTCATATTTATGATCTGCAAGTCTTGAGCAGTAAAACTGGACAGTGTGTTACAGTTATGAGTATCCTGTTCATTGCCAAAGCATAATTGTAAGGAGAGGGGAGAGTTTTTTTTAACAATGTTTGTGCTATGCAACTTGAAAGAAGCCACTTATGTAAGTTAAACGCTTTTATAGCAGATGGTCCTTAAAAAAATATCTTGTGGATTTTTACACCTTGTAGTTTAGTGAGTTTATTCTAGTTTGTCAGAGGTTCAGATGGACGCATCACTGGAACCGAGTTCAGTCACTCTGGAAGTTGGAGACAGCACATTCCTGTGAAATATCAAAATGACCTCGTTAAGCTATGTGGTGTAAGCCACTTATCACATGGTACATTATGTAATGTATATTTTTTGGTGTCATAATCATGTTCTGCTTGTCTATTGACATGTTATCATCAGAACAAACACAACACTTGAACACTAGGCATTCATATATCTTCCATCATCCAGTAGAATCACAATAACATAAATGGAAAAGTATGCTGAGGGAGAGGCCTCTCCTTGACAGTTAAAATGTTAAAAATTCATAAACTGGCTACAATTCCCTACAAAGAAATAATATTAAAACCTATACTGTAATGGACAGAACACACAATCTACAACTACACTGGTACACATGCAACCATATCATTATGTACAATAACTGCAATTTTTACATGTATATAATGCAGAACACGCAAGTGGTATATACTGAATACACGATGATGGTGGTGATGAGTCATAGAGTTAAACAGCAGCAACTGAAGCAGAGGGTGTTTCATAAGTGAGAAAGCTATCTACAAGAGTTGAATGTAACCCAATAACAAAGTTCACTCTTATAAGGAAATCTCGATGTAACATCAATTAAGATGACTTCTAACAATGCTAGTTACATTCATCATGTCCACTACACACTCCATGAAGCAAAATAAAGTTCTTTCATCCAAAACTCAATTTTGACTACTGGTATACATGTCTTTAAAGGGAATAATATATTATGTATTTTTAATGTTTTAACTGTGAAGGAGAGGCTTCTACCGTAGGATACTTCTCCATTTATGTTAATGTGATTCTACCTGTTGATGGCCGATACAAATGGCCAAAACATAGATGATAAATGAATGCATATTATTCAAAGTGACGTATTCATTCTGAAGATAAAAACAAACGTTAATGGATATTTGACAGGCTGAAGTTGGATGGTTGATAGTGGGGAAGAACTTCTGCCAGTTGCTTCTGCAATTTTCCAGGTACATATGTACTGATGCATTCAATTTTGTCTATTTCTGGGTCCATCTATCCAATTACTGTGTTACATTTTTCTACTGACCAGATGTGTATGAATATGCAGGCTTCTAGTTGCTTCAGAGAAAAATAAGCTTTGAGTGATGCTGGTATAGGAGGGCTGCTAGACCACTTCTTAGTGTTCGGTGCTACAGTGATGTTTCAGAAACTCAGGTTTGGTTAGTGAAATAACTGGTAGTGACAACGTATTTTAAGTATTTCTTCCGAGCACCAACTACTGAGATAGTTCAAATCCCAGTAAGGGAAAGAGAGACCAGTACTGGGTCTCACCCAATGTCCTGTTGAATGGGTGCCAGGGTTCTTTCCCAGGGAATAAAGCAGCTGGGGTGTGAAGTTGACTACTCGCCCCCATTTCGTGCGAAGGTTAAGAATATATGGAGATGTAGCTGTACTCACCCCTGTATGTCTTCATGGAGTGGATAGGGATAAATACCTTTTCTTACCTTTATGTGTGGCAGTTCTGCAATGCACTAAAGGTGAAAGTGTGAAAAGGCAAAACTGTTCCTCAACAAGAGGGAACAACATCCATGCTCATTTCAAACAAGTGAAGCCTCCAGCTAGTCATAACTTTTGCCTGGAATACAGTCCAAATGTACGCACCCAGAACGATGTTCTCATGCTTTCCACAGATCTAACCAGATGTAAGTCACATCAACTCTGAGAATAACCCTATATGGAAAAAGGAAGCAGGAAAAGCCAACACAGTTGAGAAGGCCAGGTCCATTTTCCAAGACAGAAAAAGTTACCCAGTATTTGATTGGGAAGGCAGATTTATAGTAACGGACTCATGTTTGGGGCCCTAGAAGCTGAGGGGAAATGAATGAGAAACAGACCTGCAGAGCTCAGACCTGAACTGTACCAGGTTTTACAGCTCCCACGTTGCCCATAGTTTATACTATGGGTAGATCATAAATAAAAAGATGATTTGCTCAATTTGCTGATGCACTGATAAATTTAAGAATGTTCAAGAACACTCTGTCAACAAGTGAGATGGAGACAGAAAAACTGATGCATTAATGAGATACATTTTGATTAACCAAAATTAAAAAATAAAAACCATCAGAAATAATTAAGATTGATAACGATGTACAGAGGTAGCAAAGGACAAGTGACATGTTCTGATGACCATTAACTTCATCCACTTTCTGAGTCCAAGCCAAACTGTAATGGTCTTTATAAACGAGTAAAATTTTTAATGGCCTAGCATCTGCTTGTGGGGGATGACTATCCTAACACATATTAAGAGTATTTGTTTTGCAACATTAAAATGGCACCTCTCATGGAGGGAATTTTGTATACATAACACTTTTTAAGTAGATGTATATCAGCCTTACAGGGAAAATTTTGGGACCAAATAATTTGATGACCTTATGCAGGAAAACATTAAACAGGAACTTTTTCAGTGGATTCCACTGTACAAGAGCAGTGAAAAATCTTACTGAAATGTACAACAGTGATTATTACAAAACTTGGATTTTCTTTATTTCATGTAATCAGGAAGTTCCTGGTTGACACTCACTTCTCTATTGATCGTATTTTATGTAAGATATCACTTAACATAATTTAGCTGAACTTGACACCTTAGACCATGAGGTATTTAATTTATAACTGATGATCTATGTACAAACTGTACACACTGAATGTACAGATAGTGTATGTTACAACTGCTAAATTCACTCTCTTGTGTTTCATTATCCTTAAATATTGTAAGGTGTGAAGGAAAAAATCTAGCGGGCAGCAAACATTTCATTTTTCATTACAGACTTTGCCTTGAAAAATTTTTTGCTGTGATACAGTAAAACCTCATTAGTCTCTAGCACTCAGGACTGAACCGTGTGGCTTCAAATTATGCAGTTTTGAGTTACCCAATCTTCTGAGTGGACCCTAACTTGTTATATATGTGGTTTAAGTCCTGTAGTTATGCTGTAAGTGCTGATTTTTTTACATTGCTGAGCTGTCAGAAGCATCTCTGAAACCACTATTTTTTTTAATGTCAGTGCTACACGATATTTTCACAACCTTACTGCAAGTACCTCCATCCACCTGTAATGCCATTACAACAGTTTGAGAGGTACAAATATTCAAATGATAAATCACAAACAGTTGAGTAAATATACACACTTCTGATCAGAACACAAAATGGAAGGCTAAAGATCATTTGACACTACAATGAAGTCACTTGTCCTGCTTAGTATTGATGGGTTCTGATCTGTAGGTCAGTTGATACTTTTTTTTTTTTTGTGTCACAGTTCACTCCACTAACACTTGCCAGCGTTTATGCTGGACTACCATGAGGGCTGGAGATCATTTGATTCCTGGACACTGGACCATAATATATGCAATAATAACATAACCCGTCAATATACAATAGCTATTAAAACAAATGTAAGGCAGCTATATGTTTCAGCTACATAAACTCACCACTGTCAGGCTGTAAATATCAGAAAATGTAAAAGGAGAATTATATAGCTGTAGCCATACACACAGTCACATTTTATGTGTTGACAGCCTGATAATGGCTACTTTACATAGCTGAACATGTGGCTGCTTTATATTTGTTATGTATAGATGGGTTACATTATTACTATTGCATATTCTATAACCACTATGAGGATGTCACACATTAAGAGTGCAATATAGCTTGCAATTAAAAATTCAATGTACTTCACACTAACTGCATTATGAAGTATACACCATCCTATATATAAAGCCAGCGAACAACACATGCTTTGAATTATATGTCACTTTTATGTATGTGATTTTGAATTAATGTATATATTTATGCGATATACTTGAGACACTTGCAGAAATGTTTGTTGGTCTTAATGTAAAGTGTCAACTATTGCCTGATTTTTATCACAATTTAAATGTTTTGACAGGTTTTAGTAAAATAATATATTTCATGAAGATCTCTTCAGTGATACTCACAGTGTTGCAGGCCAGATGTAGAGACAGGTATGGTCAACCTGCCACATGCATTTGTGCAACTTATCACTGTGACACAGCAAAAATGACACTAACCCTGATGCACATTTTCACAAGCAAGGGTTTTGAGTATAACTTCAAATTTATAAAATTTGGGGCTGTCTAGTAATTACCTGCATAATGAATTGCTAATGTACAACACTAGCTTCATTACTATCTAGAGGTTCACATTTTATCTTAATACTTTGCATTAAGTATGGTATTTTCTCATAGTCTGGCAAATTCATCCAAAGCTGCAAGGATACTGGAACCACAGAGTAACCCATAGCTTCCAGGGTGCGCAGCGTTAGGGATGGCACTGATCGCATCCTCTGGCAGTTGACAGCATAGGAACTTGCAGGCATGCAAAGTACTAGAATTCTGAAACATAATGTTTTAAACTTATAAAAAAAAAGTTAAAATGAACGAAACATCCAACACTGCTGAAAGTGTGGATAAAACTTTGCAAATATGGGGTTAGGATCATATGAGGCATACAAATTAATGGTATATGGTACCACCGTAAAGAGATATGATTATAGGACAGCTAGGAACAGATACAAACTGTACCATGAAGGCACTTATGGGAAATGGACATAAACCTCCACGCATTTTGGGCCTTGGAATTAGACAGAGATGTAAGCTTCAAAGTCCAGCAACTTCACCCCTCAGTAAAGAACACCCTTTTGTTGCTCATTTTCCCAAGCTTTATTGCAATGCAACTCTTGATAGTATTGAAGTTCTAGGCAGTACACAGTACAATCATTTTCACCCCACAACTAAGCAGGCTTGTTGAAACTGTCAATAGGTCAGTGGAGTTTCTTGAGGAGGAATGCTGTGTCCTGAGATGAGTGTGCAGATGTTGCTGTGTTGAAACAAGGAACACCATTTTGGCAAGAAACAAAACAGCGTTCACTCTCTGCCAAAATCTTCCTTCATCTGCCATCTCAGGAAATGATGCTATACATCCCTTGGTAGTAACACAGTATTTATATGCTCCCTAAGAGAAGCAGTGCATTCACCTGTGCAATACAAATTTACTAAAAAGGTAAAGGTAAAGCAGTCCCATTACAGGCCTGGAGTGGCCCAGAGCGTTCCAGGAAGTTAAGGTTCCCAGATTTCATGACAATAGCACAGGATGGTGGTAAGGTTGTCAGCCTTACACACCGGCCACCTTTACCCCCAGGAAATACTCCTGGTACTCATTTCTGTTAGAGGCTGAGTTGACCCCAGGGCCACGGTGTGATCAGAAGGACTTTATGTCAGTGAAAAATCCCATTGGCACCAGCTGGGATCGAACCAGCTACCTTCTGATTTGTAGCATGGTACCTTAACCACTGTGCTACCGCGGCCCCCATACAAACTTTATATACAACAAAATTGGAATTTTACTGGCAAAAGAACAGGAGGATCATTCTGTGTACCACCCTACATATGTGCACATGTGTAGTTGGCTTGCAAACAGAAATTTGGACTGAATTTCATTTAGAAGCTCCCAGAAATAAATTTTATCATGTCAATAATATAAATTAAAATTACTTTAGGACAAGACTTCAATGTCAAGAGGTCTGCCTGAAACCAACCAAAATTCAGTTCCTCCAACACACCACTAATCTGAATATGAAATAATTGACCAATTTTGTGCTTTTGCAGCAATGCCAATTAACATTAATCCTACTGGAACTAGAATAATCAGTAGTCATAAACATACATTTGGCTATCTGAAGGAACCTGCAAATCTTCCACGTAAGTTTTTGAAGCAGAGTTGCTGGTAATCTGGTTCAAAGCCACTGGATACCCTCCTTTCCGCATCACTATTAGATGATCTGAAATGTGCAAAGAAATTACACATAAAACTATACTCAATTTACCAATGGATTCAGCCATACAATCGACTAAATGTCCTCCAAAACAAGTGTTTATCCTACTCATTAAAAAATTCACCGTTCTCTTGGTCTTTTATTTTAATTTAAACATGTTAGGACATACTGAAATCCATGATTTAGTATATGGTGTTTAAAATCAGGCTGTCATACTGATGACTATTTGATTAAATTCTTTTGAATAATCTTAAATAAATGGCAACGTGGCAGTATTAACATATGAAATGTACATACATTTTGATTTATTTCAAGTTCTTGCAACTGTCACAAGGCATTCCTTTTCTCACCCACTTTTCAAACTTCCTCTCATTTTTGTTACTGGTGCATGCTCGCATTTTTGCTATATAAGATTCTGGAAACAAGGGGCTTGGTGAGTATGTTGTAAGGCTGATGGCTTGACTTCCATTTTTTCCTCCCCTGACCAGAAAAAACCTAGCCTTAAGATATTTTACTTTTGTGTGTAATTCAGTTTACTTGCCACATTTAATCAATAATCTCTGTTACTCTAACTCCTTCAGCAATCCTGGGTTAACCTTCCGTATCCATGTTCAGTGCAGCAGTAATACAACAGACAGCAGGAAACACACTATCAGAAAACATGTTACATTCAATCATATCTTGAATTCTGTTTGGCATTTGTATGTTCACTGACCTGTATTATTGACAAATAAACCTTTTTTAACAATATACAATAAATGTACATCAAAATGCCTTTTGAATTGCAGCCTGAAGATGGCTTTAAAAAAAAGCTGAATCATGTCCCTAATATGATATTTTAATTATCTTTTCATTATATTTGATATAATAACGGTTGTGTTATACTGAAAACTTATATACATTTTATTAACAAATGATAAGAACATGAACACTTAACAGCCGAAATGCCCACAAAAAAAAAATGCAATGCAGAAAAAGAATGCAATGTAGAAACCAAAAGTGTATCACTGCTGTAACTTCCTCAGTGACAAATGCTTATCAATCTTTTCATCGTGAATATCCACAGTGATCCAAGTAATATCTTAACATCCATCATCACTGCAAATGAACTAGAGCCTTGTCTGCTACAAACCATATAAAAGGAGACCCACTGATGGAAATGTGGTGGGTGTCCTCAAGTTAACATAAATAATTACAAGCTGTGAATTTACACTCTCTGTCATCTACAAGAAGGCAAGCTCATGTATCTTAAAGATAACAATGGATTTATGGCATTTTATGTTTAATTTACCACTTTCTGCAGTGCCAAGCTAAAAAAGAAGCAATATGGCAGTGAATAAAGGTACTAGCCTGGTTCTCAAATAGTATCCAGGTATTGGCTTCAGATCATGTAGGTGCAAACAACAAACGGAACTTACGATGATTCTTATGGTACTAAAGATTACCTATAAAATGGCCAAGCTTGGTAAGAAGTCTGGTCCAAACATATGACTCGCCTCCCATTCCTTTCTCCAGAGCAGCCTGAAGTGGAAACTGCTGAACATGATCCCCATTGCGTGCTATCACTGTCTCAATTATATCCTGTGGTGGAAGTATCCCCGAATAAGAAGGGTACAGTGTTACCACAGCTTGATGCAATAACAATAACTGTAGACGATCCAACAGATTGTAGTCTGCAAATTATAAACACAGTTAAGTAATAATCCTGTTGAATTGAACATAACTTCATTACCATATTTTACAGACCGTAAGATGCACCACAATTTTTGAAAGCAAATTTAGGGAACAAATATTTTGTTCGCATTTTAAGATCAATTTGCAAAAACACCATTTCTTCCTGGGAACAGTTACAAATTTCTGAAATTCCAAATCCTTCATTTTGTACTTTGGTGGCACCATTTTTGCTATTCCAATTCAAGTATGCATGATTATCCATGCATCTGCATAAATCTAACTCAGTAAAATCATTAACACCATGTGTAAGCACCCATCTTCTTGTTTAAAAAGAACAATTTTTGTAGTCACAGATATTCTGTTGTGTCTACAGTCCATTATCCAGTTTCTCACCTCTGCTTCTAGTTAGGCCATTGTGCAATATGTGTACAGGGACAGCATTTATTACTCTCAAAGTTTTAAAATTTTTCTTTTGTCTTCTCCACATTCATGTACCACTTTCTTGGCTTGAGGTGGACCAAAATGCCTTTCAACTTCCCTTTTAGCACTTAATTTGAAACCTACAGTACAGAAAATCCTCATCTCCTTACAACACATTCTGTTAGAGCAAATTTATTTTCCATAAACCCACTATCAATGCTTCCTACTGAAAAATATGTCAGAACAATGAAGCTTTGTTTCTCTCCCTCCATGGCTAAGTCATGTAAAAACCATTGTTACTCCTCCAGCGTATGCAGGAATCTCAGGATCAGTTGCTCTGAATGTCATATTGATGTACCTTTGAACTTTTAACGTGCAGGAGAGCTTTATGCCGAAATTTCCAGGGGCAAAAAATGTGTCTTATGTTCCAAGCAATATGGTACACAGGGTACAAACCTTTCCCACTCTAATGTGAAGTTTTCTTAATGCAAATTTAGTGTTTTCATATAAAGGCTTCTGTGAGTGAGGCACAGTGGTAGAACCATTACACCTGGTGCAGGGTAAAAGCAACTACAAAATTTTAAGTTATTGGTTTGTATCAGTTTCACATTTTTAGTGGTTAACAAACACAAACAAGCAATGAAGTTGACAGCATGGTCACTAGTAAATGGATTAAATGTCACTCATTGTAGCAAATTAAAAGCAAATATAAATCCAAAACATAACCTCAAAACAAACTCCGTTAATTCAAGGCTAGGCTAAGTTAAAGATGCCACATATGACCACAGGACAGAAGTCCTTACTTTGCTGAACTCCCAGTGACATCTTCCACAAGGAAAATATTTACACACCATACATTAACAAGTAGATCATAAAACAAGAGGGTGAAAACCAAATATACAGCAAAGCAACAGAATTAGTATAATTATAGTTTTATTGTTTTATTTTTGGTGGTTTCTTTTGACACAGCCAAAATTATTTAACATTTTCCCACAAACCCACCAAAAATCATGCAACTTGGATCATGGTGCACACAGCAGCAGTAAACAGACATTACTGTGTGGATGAAATTTGTAGATTTTGTGACTGATGCAAATGTGGAAATGTTTCAGAAGTCCATAACAAGTATTACCTCTAGAAAGAAAGTGTTTTAAGAATTTCTCCTCAAACACATACTGAAGCAGATCTAGACAGAATATATCCAAGACTGCAAAGTCCACAGCAAGTCTGATCCATGGCAACTCCATCTTTTCCTGTACAGTCAAGCCACATTCATACAGTTACAAAGAATTCAAGTGGATTCAGAAAGCATTTTTATTGCTGGAGTGCTTACCACAGACCAGATGACATCACTGAAGCACAGCAACTGATGATGCCATCTGCCTTACAGTGCTTAATGCAGAAATAAAAATACAGTATGTTCATATACATACCATGTACACATTTTAACTAATTCCACCTTTCAACCTGTACATTACACTCCAGCAGTTAAAAGAGTCTTTCTTGATATCTGAAAGGTCCTGGAGCCTGATCTTGACCTAGAGAAAAACTATCCTGACTGGGTATTTCTGCAGTCTCTCCAAATAGAAGGACACTACATTAAAATGGGCTGCTATTGTTTCTGCCTGTATTCTTTCAAGTTCATCATTTACAGTATTTGATGCTATATCAAGTTTTCTCTTCAGAAAATACAATTAAATAACCCATGAGTGCATCACTCAATCCACCTTTCGAATGTGTATTCAATACAAAGTAATTATTAGATAAACATTACATTCTACTTATAAGAACTGACAACATATATATTACTATAAATTACAACAGCCTCTCTTACCTTTCTAATCAAGGTTGTGTTACTCATAAAAGCTTCTTGTATGCAGGACCAGCCCACTGGTTTGTATTCTGCATTAGCCATTCCTGACACCACGCTTAAGAAAGAAGAAACTTTACACTCCCTTAACGTATCAGGCTTGTTTACAATTTCCTCTCCTATATAGTCAATAAGGCTTATATTTACATGACCCTGTGGAAAACAAAATACTATGTATACAAAATGGAACAACAGTGCAAATTAAAAACACATCAAACCTGTATAATCTTTTGAATGAGGAGGTCCCATGCTAAGTAAGATGTAAGTGTAAAAATGAATTTTGATCTTAGCCAATTGGAATGAGAGAGGGAGAAAAAAAAATTTACTTATTAATAAGTACAACCACAACACAAGTAAACACAGTATTCAGAAATTCTAACGTTTCACTTAATGTCTTTCTAACAGAATATTCTTCTTTTAGTGAGGCTGCCCCCAGTAAATGAATACAAAAGCTTTTGGAGCTGACCAGGACACCAAACTTATGGAAATATGACATGTCCTTAACAGTTCAACACAATGAGAAATGATTAAGAATATGAATGTATTTTGTGTTACAAAAAATGACATAGGATGACCCACAAGTCTGTTACCAACATTTCAGTGTACATTTTACTACCCAGTTAACCAACTTTTGGGCCACTCTGGATATACTGGAAGGTGCTCTTGCCACCACAAGTTGAATCAGGAACCTCACTTTCTTATATTACATGTTACAAAAATGGTAACAGTCTAAAATCTTAGACCTTGTGTCTGACAAATTTTGGTACTGGAAATATATACTGGTGAAACTAACAAAGAAAGGGATCACTTAACTGTACAGCTAATTTATAACTCATTTTAGGCTGTCTATACAGATCTTCTGGAATATACTGTGTTTTGTACAATTTATATGTAAATGCCATTAAACAAATGCACACATATCCAGACATTTGACTGATGAGTAACTAGTCTGAAATAGTGGCATCTTCTTTTCATGTATATTAAAAAAAAAAAACTGCCTTGAGAATTTCAGCTCTAAATGGTTTACCGTACTGCGGAACAGTTAATTTGATTATTATCAAACCTCAGAAGGTAGTTATGTTTTTTTGTGGAGGGAGGGACAGGTGGGGTGAGAAACACCACAGGTATTTACACAATTTCTTTTCACTTTGGACTTGTATCACTACTGAACTGTTGGTCTCACAAGCATACTTATGCCAGAAATACTCCTTCCTCAATAGGTTTTCAACAAATTTTTTCTGCATAGTGCCTTGAAAATAGACTATGAATTTGGTGACTGGTCCACCTGCAATATTGTACAAGCTCAAAAATGTAAACACAAACTACCGTATTCATGACTGCAATGCTTCATTCATTTAAATCCCATATCTAAGTAAATATATATTCTAGTGGAACTTATTGCCCACTTACTATTCTTGTTAATTTCCTCAGAATCCAGACACCTTCTTCAAAACCACAGTCTTTGGCCACAACATATCTTGCACAGCTATCTGCAAAATCTTCATGATAAAAATAAGTTTGTTTCTGTACAATTTTCTTCACCATTCGGTCCAGAAGTTCATCGATTTCTGTATATGAACACACCTCTATATTTTGAGTTAAAACATTCCAACAACAGATTAAAAGTGCCTGATGGCTTAGCACTGGTCTCTGCAGTTCACATAATGACCACACTACAGTTTTAGCAATTCTCACATCTATACTGCCTGACAGATTTTCAATACACTCAACTATAATGTTCACAGATGAATCAGAAAGTTGTTTCTTACAAGCATACTGTAGAAGCTCGGCTAAACTTATCGCATCATCTCGAGCGATCTTTAGACTTAGTTGAGCTTCAAACACTAATGGCAAAGCAATTTTTAATGCATCCACTAGAGGGTTTCTATCAATGTTTCTCATCAAGAAATCTAAGAAGATGATCTGATGTAGTGACAGATCATTGACACCATGACGAATAAGTTGCAGCAGAACCTGAACAATAGTGCCATTTGCAGGAACTCCAACATATGATACAACTTTCAATGCCTGAATTGTATCATTAAGAGTGATAACTCTAGCTTGTGACTTCAGACGTTTGCAAAGTTTTATGAAGTCAGGGCTGTCAACAATCTGCTGCTTTGTCATACTAGAGCTGAAACACAGAAACAAACAAGTTATAGTGTAACAAATGGTTATGTAAATGATGATTTCAGCCACATCAATAGGCAAGTGATATTAAATGTCACATGTCAAATGTTGTGGAAAAGTGGTTTACGCTCATACTGTCGGAAATTCTAGCTTCACAGCTCAACTCTCACACCGGCTATACTGACTCACTAGTGTCATGGTTGTCAATTCAGGACAATGTTACTCTACTACCTCAAAATATATCATGACCACACCCCTCTACATTCTTTCGAATTTGTTGTTTATAATCATCATGTCATTTTTTGCTGCATTACCTACATAGCTGATACACTGCCAATTAGATTAAGTAACAGACTAAAAAATATCACATGTTGTTTATACAAGGTCAACAGAAATGATGGACCTGCATTTGAAATGTAATAATGTTTATAAGAAAGAGATACACACACACTTTTCCGTAATGTGTTCATGACCTCATAAGGTTTTCTTAAAGACGCACAAGAACATCTTTTTGCACATATTCCATGTGCATGCACAATATGCTTGCAGCTGTAGTAAGGACTGCCACTGCTGCAGTAAGTCAGTGCAAGGCTCAGCATGCAAGATAAACCACAGTGCATCATTTGATTGGCTGAAAGCAAATCCACTGTAACAATGCAGTGCAATTTCTGCCACACACTCAGCAGAGACCCACCTGTCACTCAAGCAATTCAATGCTGATTTAACTAGTTTATGGAAAGTGGAAAAGCCCAAATAACTCAAATGACCACAGACAACTGAGAAGGATGTGGAACGTAAGGCTGCTACCTCAATGTAGTGCAAAGATGTCTACTGCTCATCCAAACTGGGGGCAGAGTATACCTAAAATGATGATCCAAAATGCCTTATGCAACAGGCTAAGGTTCCATGCTTATAAAATTCAAATTCTGTATGAAATCAAAGATGAACATCACTACACATGAGCTGAATTTGCAAATGTGATGCTGAGTGCAAGTGATGACATTGACAGTTCTTTACAGCAGGTGATGTACACAAACGTGTTACAAATAAATGGTCATGTAAACGAGCATAACTATCACATCTGGGGACAGGACGGACCATATGAAATTTATAAGCATGTGCCTTTGTGGTGTGGCATGATCCTATTATAAGGCCTTTCTTTTGCTCTGAAAACACTATCGTGGCAAACATTTATCTAGAATTTACAGTTTTTGTCTTTCCACAATTGATGGCTTTGAACAAGAAGACAAACGTAAATTTTTTTTTCCAACAAGATGGTGCTCAACTCCACTTAGGTCATAAGGTACAAAATGCCCTGAAATCTGTATTTCCTAACAGTGGACAGGAAGAGGCCAGTACCATGGCACCCTTGACATCCAGATGTCTCACCAAAAGATTATTTTCTGTGGGGATTTATAATAAATTTCCTTTATGCAGAGAAAATCTGAGGTTTACATCATCTGCCTGATAAATTAACACAAGTGCATTGACAGTGGAAATACCTCAACAAACATACCCAGAAATTCAGTACCATCTAGATGTTTGCAGGGCTCAGAACAGCATGCACATTGTGGCCCTCTAAGGATATATATGAAAACTTTAGAGGCTGAAGAAAATGTCAGAGGAAATCCCAACTCAACATTACTCCTCTCACAAAGATTATTACATCTTGAAATAGGTCCATGATTTTCACTGAGATTGTGTATCCTTTTGGCTACATACTGTAAACTCTTTAAATAATCTTGCAACAGGTATAAAATGCCCCTTTTCATTGGCATAAATGCACATACAGAGTAAACTAATAATGCTCTCAACTGAATGAGAGATCTCACACAACAGCTACTACACTCATCCAAAACAACCACAATTAAGGAAATTTAAAATTCATAAGGTGGCATACTTCAAGTAAAGGAACAGGTATCAAACATGCATATACACTGAATAAAATGTCTTTCATTTCTTGATTACAAGTCATTCATTACATGGAAAACTTGTGTTCCTGAAAATTACAGTGCATGTCAAAAACAGAAAATATATAATGTTCAATAATTTGGGATTTGGGTTGCACCCCTGAACACATACGATTTCAACCTTTCTGTACTAAACATTTAATAAACTTAATTTCCATACGACAGAAGAGAAATATAGAATTATGCATATCGTAAGACAAACAAAAATGAACATTAAAATGGTACACAAATTCAAAATTAATAAACCTTAACTATAAATTCAACTTCACCTTACTTAAGGGGCTAGCTGGAGGAGTCAGGTGACTCAGATGGTGTGGATGAAGGTGGAAGGTTCAACTAAAAGTGGATAGGCAAAAACATGGTTAAACAAAAGCCTGTATAACAAGAGATGTCATTACTACATTAATCAAGAGTAGGATCATGTTTAGACTACACCTTTATTTCATGGGAAATGTGACTGCACAAACAGTACTGACTACACTATTAGCTGGACTGAGGGATTTTCACTAAATTCCTGGCAGGAAAAAGACACTTTTTTTCCTCCAAAGCATCCAGACCAGTTATGGGTCCCCACACAGCCTATTTTTCTAGCACAGGCAATTTTGGAGTAAACATGCTGTAATCAAAATTCAACGGTGTATCAAAAAGTTCCAAGACTGGACCTATAGATTAGAATGTATTTACTTGATTAAAGTTTGGGCAGCATCCCCTTCAAAATAGTCCCCTTGTGCAGCGACACATCCCAGCACCGTTGCCACTGCTGGAACACGTGCTGGAAGTCCTGTTCTTGAAGTGTACCAAGAACATTCTGTGATTCCTGCTGGATCTCCTTCAATCTGTCAAAGCGGCGACCCTTTAGCTGCAGCTTCATCTTCGGGAAGAGGAAGAAGTCGCAAGGGACCAAATCTGGTGAGTAAGGCGGATGCGGAAGTGTGATAATACTGTTGTGGGTGAGAAACTCACGCGTTACGAGAGCTCGGTGAGAGGGTGCATTGTCATCATGGAGCAGCCAATTGCCCGCACGCCACAATTCAGGTCGTTTTTGCTGAATGTCCTCCCTCTGACAATGAAGAACACTGCACTAGAACCTGGCATTCACGGTCTGGCCTTGGGGGGCAAATTCATGGTGCACAATCCCTCGAATGTTGAAAAACACGATGAGCATGCTCTTGGTCACGCTGCGGCTCTGCCTTGCCTTCTTCGGTTTTGGGGATCGTGGGCTCTTCCATTGCAAAGACTGTTGTTTAGTTTTGGGATCATACCCATAGGCCCAACTCTCATTCCCAGTGATGACCCTTGACATGAAGGATGGGTCATCCAGGGCACGCTGACGAAGATCCTGACAAATTGCTACACGGTGCTCTTTCTGTTCGGGGGTCAGAAGCCTGGACACGAACTTTGCAGCAACGGGGTGCATGTACAAATCACACGTGAGAATTGTCTGGACTGTTCCGTAAGACACATTAACGATGGCAGCAATGTCCTTAATGGTTCTGCGACGATCCTCATGCACAAGCCGCCAAATTGTTTCCACATTTTTAGGTGTTGAGCTCGTAGATGGTCGCCCTGACCTCTCGTCGTCTTCGAGTGATGTTCTGCCTTTCTTGAAGCACGTGTGCCACTCGCACGACTCATGACCTCATTTCCATACGCACGTCGTATCATTTCAAAAGTCTCCGCTCAAGATTTGCCGAGTTTCGTGCAGAATTTGATGTTTGCTCTCTGCTCCAATTTCATGTCCATGCTGAAATCACAAATGTGAAGGCACATGTGGGGACAAACACTCATATTGTGCAACTCCCAATGTTCACACAGCGACGCCACTTAGCACACTGAGTGGCGACATTCCCTGCTCCCAAGCACAGAGCACGCATTCACGTGCTGCCATCGGTTGGTGGTCTATGGAACTAGTCTTGAAACTTTTTGATACACCTATGTATATACCTTCATTTGTGCCTAGCTAGTCACAATAGATGGAAGAAAAACCAAAGTGCAAATATGTGCAGCAGTAATTTATGCCAAACCTGCCAATGTAAGTATGACTATGATTTAACATGATATCAGGCTTTTGGCATGGTGTAAACTACAAATCAACACTGTGTAACACAACAGAAGAGTAAAGACCTAACCATGACTTCAGTTTTGTTCTGTTACTAACAGGAAACTCAACACCTAACCTTGACTGGGTACATTTTGTACCTAAACATATGCTGGCAACCAAAAGATAAGGTTCTACAGTATAACTGTGTTGTACTGGCAACCCTGATGGAATGCAGTCTGAATTCAGCAATACATAAGAAGAAAGGATGAACGAAATGTGACTACATTAGCATGCTCACTCATAAATATTGTTTTTATTCAATAAATAACAGTATTTTACTATTTGTAAATAAAAAACTGTAAATAACTAAAGTCTTAGACAGGAAACAAGCATTTTGCTTTTCTGCATTATTATGGAATTTTGTCCAGTCTGCCTCACATACCCCTGTCAGTAAGGTTTTTTTAATGTCACAAGATTTGGATGTTTCCTAAAGAACAAGAAATATTAAACACTAAGCCTTATCAGTAAAGTCTGGCCTTTCTGTAGCTCTTCTTAATACAAATTCAGTACTAACTTCCTTGACTTGTTCAAATCAAAAAGACATGTAAGTGACTGCATGACATGTCTGCCGTTCATAATTTGGTGATGGGTTCCTACAATCTGGAGAATGTCTGCAGTGTCTCTTGCAGATTTTATATCCTGCAACAAGAAATCTTGAGCACTCGATTCTGAAGGCTGCACAATCTCTGAAAAATACAGATACATCAACAATAAAAATACAGAAACTACAGTAAATTACATCATATATATGTAGTGCCATTTCAGAGGTTGTTCGTCCTATCAAAATCGGTACTCTGATATACTGATTAGAACTGCTAGATTTTACTAACATTTTCCTCTCGGTGTCACTGGATGTGGGTAGCAAACTAATTAGCACTGATTTATATTAAACACATCGGTAGTAACTGCCACCAGTCAGAAAGCTTCTGACATACACAAAGTTTAGCTAATGGAACTCTGGGTTAAATAAAACAATCACTTAATCAATTCCACAAATAAACCAACCACAATTATAAAAATAAATCTGTATTCTATCTAATAATTCACTACAAATATAAATAATATCCTAACAATTTCAAGGTGTAAAAGTAAAATAAGTATCTTGCCCATTTTATAATTTTGCCAATTGTATAAATTTAGAATTTCTAGTTAAGTTGCCAAATTAGTTTCAAAGTCTTTGCTCTAATCGAACAACGTAAATATTAAAGTCTCTAATTTATTAATTTCAGTCAGCATGGCTTACGTTTTAGTAGCAAGGAACAATACAGCATGGCCAACACAACAAAATCACTTCAACAATGTACTGCTTTCAATATGCAACGTCGGAGATACATAGCAACCGGTAAATGTTCAAACCTCAAGTGAGAGCTGAATCGTCATTAATTTCTAAGTTATATAGGGGCAAGATGCTAATTAAACATTCTATCTAGTACAGTGAACTATCACGTCACTGCCTGGGTTTGATACACCTAAAGCGTATTGAACGAAGTGGTATTTGCTGACCTGGTAATGGCAAGTGACTATTCGCTTCTGTTACACAGAAGTTAATATAATTTAAACTGTATCTAACTTTACAGAAAAAACCCAAATTTGTAATATACATTACATATATATATATATATATATATATATTATTCTCTATATATTTTTTCAGATTTCAAAGTAAACGTATACATACTTATTGAATTACAATTGTCAGACACAAGCAACACAAATTTTCTAAGCCAACATTAAAAAAAAAAAAAAATTTAGAAGTATACTATGTACATATTAGCTTGTACTTTTCTAGTTCATAAGGTAAATATTTAAAAAAATTAAAGTATTATGTTAAAATGTGGTACTCACTCACTTACGCTTCATCTGCTGCCATGTCATGGCAGACACACTCTGTACTAAAATGCATCTACTGTACAAGCAAAGTTCCAACAAACATTTGTCTGCATTTTGATATACTATATACACACATTTGAACATGATGTGAGTTAAATTACAGAAATTTAACACAATATTATCAGAAAAATAAATTAAACATGGTAAGCAATATGCTTTGTTGGAATGCCCTACAATTGATGAAATATGTCACTTTATGGTAAAGTGTGATTTGAGGTTCTCACAGTGGTGACCCCATGTGGTGCGGCTGATAAGTACCAACGTTTCTGAGGAACCTACTGCCCCTACTTTAGGGCAGAAGAAGGCAGTGGCAGGTTCAATGAAATGTCGGTACTTACTGGAGACTTGGTATACAGGCAGTGTACATTTCTGATCATAATTACCTCTCGAAGAAAGCCATCGAAGCACAGGTACAATAGTGGGGGTTGTTCGCTTTGCCTGCTGCAGCAAGATTTTGGACATAAATGCGTGACAATATAACAAACCAGCTGTTGTCTGCATCATGATATGTAATCAAAACTTTTTCACATGACTGTGTGTATCACAAAAATGTGACTTATTTCCATCGTTCTATTTGAGGTTTATTACCGAAATGTATAAAATTAGCACATACACACACAAACATGCACGTATGTACCACAAACCACCTGTTATGATTTAAAAACTAAATCCTCTGATTCCTGGGTCAAAACATACTTCACGGAAAAACCTGAAATACGCCACTAAAATGGAGGGGGGGGGGGCACTACTGTCGACAACTTAAAAACAATCACCTACAACGGTATTAGGAAGACGCATGCAGAAGAAAACAAATAATGCTATTTCCGTTTGTGATCATTTCTATGTTACCGACCCACTGATTTATCTGAACTGTATACGAGGCCGTATGAAGTTGACATTCCTGAACCTAGTGGCAGCAACCTTCTACGAAACGTTGGTACCAATTGGTACCAGGCATGGATCACAGTAGAGTACCAGGTACTAATCTGTGGTCATGTCCACAGGCCACCATCCATGGTGCTACAGCAAGCGCCGCCTACGGACGTCAGCTACACATATTATTACCTCTGTGCAGTTGCTTAGACTAGGCGGCACTACAGAAAATTTTCCAGCAGTTGTTGACGTATATTAAAGTGGAGCTGCGTCATCTGTCAGAAGCCTGGAATCATTGCATTGTAATTCTGACTTATGGTCATCGACTTTGTTCAAAAGACGGTGCATCCCTTTTACCACCCGTTGCGTTTTGCTCGATCGCCGTGACCAGCTTTGATAATGCTCGTAGGAATTGTTAAAATTTAAATGACTATACATTATGTCGCGGTTATCTTTGCCATAATGGAGGACAAGTAAACGTACAATAAAGCATAATAGACGTCATGTAAAATTGGCGTTTTGTGTTGCCGGTAAGTGGATTGTGGTAATAGGCTATTATCAAAACACGGTACCTTTGCATAAGCTTGGTAGCTAGACAGTAGTGCTTAGTTATAATTGGTAGGGCAGTTTGTTTTGTAGCCGACCTGCCATTGGACAATAAAATTTGCTAAACACTAGCTACAGTATAACGCATGTAATTCACCGATTGGCCATACTGTGTTATGAAAATTGCGTGTACTAATTCTGTGGGAGTTGCTGAACTCCGTCTGTCATACACGATTCTACGTGGAACGTATGATAGGAGTTACCGGGCCCGTTCCAGTGGTACACTGTCACTGGTAAATTGTTTTTATATTAATATAGTACACTTAAAATTACTTCACTTCTGCACTTTGTCCAACATGTATTATTCCACTGAGATAGCAAACCAGGGGCATTGTAAAGCAACTTGTTAATCCTAAGAGGAATATGGTGGTCATAGGTAGGCTGTGGGAATTACATGTGTATACAGGGCACTTATCGTGGTCAATGTTGTTGTACTTAAGGTCACATAAGCTTGTAGTGCTAAAGATGTAGTACCAGAGACTTGAATAGTACATTGTATGTGAGCAGTGGTAAGAGATTCTGAGAGTACATTGTGGGTTATTGCCTTTTGATACTTTTTGTAGTGCCCAGGAAGTTGTGTTGATTTATATTTCTTTCAGGAATGCATTGACATGGCTGCAATCCTTCTTGAGCTGGCTGACCAGAGATAGCAAGGTGGTCCATATGCCCCATGAAAGGCAGAATTGCATGTTTAAGTTAGCTAATTTTGCACTTCTTTTCTGACCTTTGAATGTAGTTTATATGAATTATGGATTTGGAAAATGATTTTAATAATTTGAGATGCAAGCATGAAATATGGGAGTAACATACTGTTTTTTCTGGAAAAATTTTCTTCATATGTCAGGGATGTTAACTTGATCTTTGCTATTAGGGATATATATAGCCACTTATGTTGAATGTAACAGCAATATTATTCATGGGATATTGGCAGTTAGCTGTCAGGTGGTGTATTTTATTTCATTCAGATTGCATGGATTGTTTGTTTCTTTAACTTAACAAAGGTTTGTTTATTCAGCAGTAACCTGGTCTTGAGTGCTGTACTGTAACTCAAACATAGAGAAAAAGGACAGAGTTCTGTGCAAGATGCTGGATTCTTCCCCATGATTGTGTACCATATGGGTGTATGTGTTGTGGTCAAATTTTACATCATGTGTGGGGAATAATTCACATATTTTCCATATGCATGCAAAATTTGAGATACATTTTTTATTTTAGCAACTTATGGTTCATTGTTCAGTGCATGTACAAAAAAATTGAATTACGCAGCAACACACATATCTGTTTTAAACACAAGTTATATTGTGGATGTTGTCCATCATCTGAAGAGTTTGGAAACTGGAATTGCTTCCTGTGTCAGATGTTGAAGTGATGAGGGATTCTTATTTGTTGGGCCCTTTAGAGAGAACTACCCAGTGAAGGAAACATTCTGAATTTCCAAGATGTTGTGTACAGAGAGACCTAAGATTATGGACATTGTTCAAAATTCAAGTTATGTTTATTGGCATATATTGTTGCCAGAAATGTTTGTACCTCAGGATGACAGATTTTATTCTGCGGATTTATGTTGCTGTGACCAACAATCTGGAACCTTCCACTGTCATTGCTTGTGCATGCATGTGGGCATGTGCATATGTGTGCATGCATACTTTGTGTGTGTGTGTGCAAATGCGTGTGAGTGAGTGTGTATGTGTGAATGGGAGATATTTATTCACATTGAGGATGACATTCTGAAGTGTTGTCACTTTCACAAATTTGTTTTGAATCAAAAAACACTATGAAAAGCATGTAGAATCAACATTCAAGTGTAGTAAATAAGGCACATTGAAAAAGTTTCATCCAAAGCATCTGTTTATTAATTTCTTTCTTATATGTTGCCAATGGAGTGACATCTGGAGTTGACAGTACACTATTGGCATGCTTGCTTTTTTTTATGCTGGAATAATTTGTCATGCTTCTTGAATATTTGCACCTTGAAAGGTCCTATAGACCCCTTCACTGTCTGAATTCTGTACTGAAGTTCTGGGAAGGGAGGTGCATGCCCTACAGCATGCAATTTCTGTGTTCTGATGTAATGTGAGTTCTGCATCAGCCTCAGTCAGAAACATCTGAGGATATGGTGGCATTTCCCTTTAACTGGCATAGGGTAAAGAGAAAGTGTCTTCAAGATATTGGATAATTATTCTCCTTTATTTTCATACCATCACTGGAAGGTGTATGTTTTGAAAGACTTTATAATGTCAGTACTTCGTGAGTTTTAATATTATCCTTTAGTAGATAAATGTTATTGCATAACGATGAGCTAAATGATTTGTACTCAACACCCAATATTGTGCGGGTGATAAAATCGAGAAGAATGAGATGGGCTGGGCATGTGGCACATATGGGTGAGGAGAGGGGGGTGTATAGGGTCTTGGTGGGGAAACTGGAGGGAACGAGACCACTGGGGAGACCTAGGCATAGATGGGAGGATAATACTAGGATGGATCTCCGGGAGGTGGGATGTGGGTATATGGACTGGATTGGGCTGGCCCAGAATAGAGACAGGTGGCAGACGATTGTGAGTGTGGTAATGAACTTTCGGGTTCCTTGAAATGTGGGGAATTTCTTGACTAGCTGCAAACCAGTTAGCTTCTCAAGAAGGACTCTGCACCATGGGGTAAGTAAGTAAGATAAATGTTCACTCATTCATGTCACAATAGCACTTGGTATTGTGAAGTCATAACAGACCAAAGGGCTAACCCTTGACAGGAGGAGGAGGAGGAGGAGAAGAAGAAGAAGAAGAAGAAAAAGAAGGAGAAGAAGAAGAAGAAGGAAGAGAGGGAGGAGGAGAAGAAAAAGAAGGAGAAGAAGGAGGAAGAGAGGGAGGAGGAGGAGGAGGAGGAGAAGAAGAAGAAGAAGAAGAAGAAGAAGAAGAAGAAGAAGAAGAAGAAGAAGAAGAAGCTGGTTTAGTAGTTACTGACTGTTCTCTGAACCTTTACACAGTTTGTGCTGCAAACCTCACTAGTTACTGTTATGGCATTTGAGGTGACTGGATCATGGGTTTAGACAGATGACATTGGAATGACAAAAATTGCATCCATTTTCTGTGAGGCTGTTATGTTAGTACCATGCATGTTAATTTTTAGTATGATTAGTTGTATGATCTATATACGATAGTTACATCCTCAAAATTACACAAGGTATGTGATTTATTATTTATTTGTATGAACAAATACACACACACACACACACATATATATATATATATGTGTGTGTGTGTGTGTGTATTAAAATATTAAATTATATTACAAATGCTCTTACTCATCTTTAGGGAGCTTTGATATTGCGTTTCCTAAAGTTATAAAATATTAAAATTATGTAAATTACATAAAACAGTAGATCGTTTTATGATAAAATCTATGCTGTTGATAAAATGATAATATGACATTAAATATCATATTATAAAAGATATATGGATGACATTGTAATCGTATATGATCAGAATAAAACCAATGAAAAGTCAGTCACTAATGACATGAATAATTTATGCAGGTATTTGGAATTCAAAATAACGGAAGAAGAAAAGAACATAAAACTACTTAGATCTCTCCATTCATAGACACAATAACAATTTAAACTTAGGAATCTACAGAAAACCCACACAAACAGACACCACTATACATTTCACATCCAACCATCCATTAGAACAAAAACTCGCAGCATACACTTTCTACATAAACAGGATGATAACACTGCCAATCACAGAACAAGCTAAACAAGAATGGAACACTATACTTACCATAGCTGAAAATAACAGATTTCCATCATTATCATTCATAACCTAAAAACAAACTAAAATTAAAACACAGTAAACAAAAAACACATACACATACACACACACACATCAAAAGAAAAAAATGGGTCACATTTACTTATTGCAGTCCAGTTATACACAAAGTAACCAATTTATTTAGACATACGAACTTGAACATAGCGTTTGGAGCCACAAACACCATATGCAAAGAGCTCAGCAATAAAATACCACAAAATAAAATAAATTTAGGTGGTTTATATAAACTAAAATGCAACACCTGTAATAATTCATACGTTGGCCAAACTGGCACATCAAAATAAGCAGCCAAGTTTCGGCTTACTCCTTACGCATGTTAAATAACAGACATGAATATGGAAATGTGGAACAAACCACAGAACTATTAAAAACTTGCAATAAAGGAATTAAAATGAACTGCTGGGAATCGTTCTTCATACATGTCCTTCAACAACAAGATGAATTGATTGAAGAACAGAGGGTCACCCATCTCAACCCTCTATATGCTTTGGCACACGTCACAAGACGATACACTACATAACATGATGCCTACTTCCAGTATCAGTTCACTTCCGACTAGCACACTAGACGCACCAAAACACAGTAAGTCCATCACATCAATATAAATAATCTGTTACACTTTCATAGTTACAATTTCATAACTACATTTCATATTAATTCATTACAGACTTTTGAATTGCACATGCAGCCACTACCACATGTGATCAGCAGCACATATTTTATCATACAACAATATACTGTTTTTTGTAATTTTCATAATTTTAATATATTGTAACTTTAGCAAATGCAATATCAAAGCTTCCTGAAGATGGTGTAGAACCACTGAAACATGTAGGAGCGTTTGTAATATAATTTAATATTTTAATATATATGTGTATGTGCATTTGTTGGTACAAATAAATAATAAACAATAAAAATGCACTGTGTGTACATAACAAAAAAAGGTATGTGGTATTTGAAGTTTTCACAGCAATTAAAATTTAGGTTGTTGCCTTTTTGCTTTTAATGCATTGGAATCATGCAAGTCATTACCAACACTCTTGAAGAAATTATATTTTGAATTTAGAAGTAGAGTTTTCCTTTTAAATGTTGGTAGCCATGTATGAGACCACGTTGTGGCATAATCCAGAAGACCACATTCCCAATATAAGTATTGTATTCTAAAGCATTACTGTCATTAAATTTCAGATTTAACTCATGTGACTGACCTGCAGAAATAATCCCAATGAGGGTGCGTAAGTTGTCAGCCATGGTGGGGGCAGCACTCATCCTGGGTGGTTGTCTTACACTGTACATGATGATGGATCTTGCTGTCTTTCCATCTGATATTCATGATGTAAGTAAATCCAGTGAAATATCAAAACAATTTGGAAGTCCTTTTATGAGGATGATAAATCAATTCATGTCTTTTGAGTTTTTTTCATTAAGTGCTTAGATTAATTGTTAACCAGTGGTCCTGTCCATCAGAGTAATTTGTTTCACATGTCATGTCACATACCTGGAAGTAATTTGTTTCAGGAATTTTATTTTGGTCCATATTATCTACTGTAATACCTCTTTATGTGAAGTTGAATAATTCTGTATTACATGGATAGGTTTTGTTTTTAAAGTGTTAGGAGACCAATTTCTCAGTTATGCTGGCACTTCAGAATTGTACAGCCCAACTCAGTGGGAGGTGTATCTTAACCTTTCCACCTGAGTGGCTTAAAGATATGCAGGAAATACTAAGGTGCTTGCACTGCCTATCTATAGGTGATTGGTTGGTTATACAAGCAACGGATTTCAAAAGGATTTTCATGCTACCCTTTCCTTCTTATTATTGTAATAATGTTACAGAAATTGGTTTGTGTTCTTTGGATGAAATTTGTTTTATTCTGAAGTGCTAACTGCTCTGTTATATGTAGTAGTTTTTGTTCAGAATTAGATTGAATTGGTATAGCATGCACAGATATCTGGTTTTTATAGAAAATCAAGCACAAGAAACTGAGATGTAATGAAGGAAGTTTGTGGAAGTATTAAACTGATAGTGGAATGCACATCCTCCTTGCTGAGGATTAGTCTGTTGTATTAAACACGTATGAAACATGAAGGTAGGAAATTCATTAGGTAAACTGATTGAAAACATAATGTAAAAGAACAGCAATGCTGTTCTGTTTATTAACATTTTAATCGGGTATATTCAGATGCAGGGACACTGTCATTACAGGCATGATGATGACTTGTGTGAGTGATTACATTGAAGTAGTGTCATATTTTGAATGATCTAAAATCATTCCTTGAGGTTTGAAGTGTGAACCAGTGTCTTGGACCTTTCCTTACAAACGTGACTTATCACAGTATCAGCTTTTAATGTATGTTGTGAGGCTTTTGGTTATGTCAGTTTTTTTAAATATGGAACGCAGTCTCTTTGTAAGTGAATAAGGTTTACCTTTTGGTAAGGTGCTTTATACTCAGTATTAATACAAAATATTGTGGGACACTTATTTGGTTAAAATTGGCTGGATAATTACATAACACTTACCTGTTCAGGATTTTAAGTGATTCCAAACATTTGAGTGTCTTGGGGTACTGGATATATGAACAGGGACGTTGAGTCTGAGTAAGAAGTAAGGTGGGTGGTAGTAAATTATATTTATGTGAAGAATGATATGTGTCATCAACCAATATCATAACATCTGGTGCAGAACAAATGGGTGCAGTTTGAAGGCCGCTTAAAGCAGTTAGAAGTTGATCTACATCGACACCACGAAACTGTTGGCAAACTAAAACACACCATCAAGCAACTAATCAACAACTCACCTGTACCAGACCAATACCGGCAGCATTTAAATCACACAGTTACTACTACTTCAACCATCACAGCTGGGTTTGAGCGAGATGTTTCATGTAGCATTCAGTTTAAAAGTGTACCTAGGACCGACATCCAAGTAAGTAATTGTGAAATTTCTCATACTCAACAATATGGTACTCTTTGTATTTTTAGGCTGATTTGAAATATGCTGTTACTCTTTCTGCTTTCTTGAGCTAATGTGGACTCTTTTGTAATACTTTACATTAGAACAGAACCAGTCTTCTCATTTCACACAGATAGAATTTTGGATAATAGAGTATTTCAAGTCAAAGTTTAATTGCACTCACGATTTTGAAGCTTTCCCATGTGGTATCTTGCTGTGTCTTTTTTTGTAATTTATGTTATTTTTCCTTGTAGATGTTGGAGGTATATAAGGAACTCAAGTTTGACAATATTGATGGTGGAGCTTGGAAACAGGGCTGGAATGTTGATATCACTGGGCAAGAATGGGGTCAGAACAACAAGCTCAAAGTGTTTGTGGTTCCACACTCTCACAATGATCCAGGTATTGCCTATCTGGACAGTAAGAAAAAAATTCTTGTTTGTTTTTGTGCATTGTTTGCATTTAATCATGACTTTTCCATACTGCTAGAGACTCACTGACAAGACATTCTGGATCCCTGTAGAGGCAGTACATACAGGTTGGTCTCATTTTACACCAGGGTTACGTACCTGAAAAGAGTCACACAAATCTAACACAAAGTTCTTATTCAAAACAGTGTATTTCCTGGGGGTTAGGGGATTGACAACCTCAGCCTATATGTTGTATGACTAAACCACTAATGGAAATGTGGACGTATATGTACTGTGTATGGAGTATATGCACATTTTTGTATATTATACATAAATCTCTATAGAGTATACTTATTTATTTCTCATACAGTAAAAGTGTAAGAGACCCACATCCATAGTTTATGGTGTGATGCGTTCTGCGAGGACTGTGCTAGTCTTGCTACACAAACACTTTGGTTCCTGACTTAGCACTTTTCTGTAATTCTTTCAGCATTATCACAAATTGTGTGAATGCTACTATGAGCAAGTCTAACATTATGACTGACTGACACATTCTCCTTTTTGAGGAGGGGGGAGGGGGGGCATTACAGCATATGTAAAAAAAATCATTCACTTTTTTAAAGTCAGCTTATTACATCTAATTTTACTTCAGTACTGATTGTCTTTCACCATTTAACACTTGGATTGGACTAGCTGATGAAGATGTACATTTCTCACTCACTGTGGAAACAAAAACTAAAGTTGTAGGGAGAATTACATCAGTCATATGATGGTATCACCAAAAAAATCAGTCCATAAATCTGACTGATGGCATGACAGTGACATCACTTTTTGCTAGCCGCCAACACAAGACAAGTGCAGCCATGGATGGTCTATGCCAAATTGTGTTAAACCAAAATTTATCACGTCAACTAAAAAAATGGTGTAAATTTTCAAGTCACGTTAAAGCATATTTGCACAAAGTGAGTATGCGTAAAACAATACCTACCCATAGTACGAAATACGACTAACAGCTTGAGTCAAATGCAAATCTTAAAGTTGTGCAAAAAATTGAAACCCTGCTCAGTAGAGCTGTAGGTACTGCCCCTTATCAGCATGGGTAGAAATGTGTACTGTGTGTGGTAGATCTGGGAATACAGGCTTCATGACATCTGCAGAATGTGCAGAGATGGCTGCTGGATTTGAAGCATATGTGACAAACAACTGTGCCACACATCATGAAGATACGTCATTTCTGTGGAAAGTATGATTTGTTTATTATCGACTGGATTTTACAAGTGTTATGCTGTCAAGAAGGACTGCGTATGCTTAGATGCCAGCTTCAGTTCTTTACATCTGTAGACAAAGAGCTTGCCACACATGTTGTTTACAGCATAGGTGAGTTGTGTTTTGATTATGAGGGTGGTGGCAGCTGTGGCAAAATATGAACGTGACCTTGAACCAGTGACGAGTTCTTCCAAAGCTCATGCTGTTGATGAACCTTTTTTTTTTTTAGGCATGCAGATTTGGTGGGCATGATGAACAGGAAGTTTTGAACTTGGAATTGGTTGTTATTTTGTCAGAAACATAAGGTTTTAAACTACATAGCTGTAAATTTTTAATTTGGACATTGTGATATTATTGAGGAAGGTATTATACGAGGTCTGTTAGAAAAGTATCCGACCGTATTTTTTTATGCGAACACCTGATGGATTATAATCTAGCGCGCTTGCATGAGCCGACCTTGAACCTTAGTGCGCATGCGTGAATTT